>JAAUYM010147704.1_pt1 | contig 11510 bp, 10 predicted proteins | sample 7278001 | NCBI WGS metagenome assembly JAAUYM01 (sample SAMN14350224, study PRJNA611818) | marine sediment metagenome | isolation source: surface marine sediment (1.8m) | place: French Polynesia: Moorea | collected 2018-08
CATATTTTGTCTTTTTCTTACTCCGTAGCCCTGCTATGCAGCGCAAAAAAGCCTTCATCTGAGGACAAAAGCCTGATCTTTCGCCTGAATAAAAAAAGTTTAAATGACTTCTTCGATAAAAATTCTGTTTTGGCGATAAACATACATAGAATTTTAAAATTGACCTCTAATCGTTGTGGATACCAGGGCAATCAGGTCTTATTTTTATGAATATATCGATAAGATAATTATTTGTAACTATCCAGCCGCCTTCATATTGGGGATCTCAACAATACCCTTGATGGCATCTAGGACAGGTTGCCCATTCTTGATGGCCGTATCAACGATCGAGCGAAGTACGGCAAATTCCTGTTGCAGTGGCTTGAACTGCCCTGAGATCTTCATCTTCACCTTTATGGGACGCACCGCCCTCTCGGAGGCATTGTTGTCCGGTGGCACGTCTGCCCGATACAGGAAGACGAACAGACATTCCCTCAACCTCCCCATGGCCTTGAAGAAGGTCATGGTCCTATGATGGGTCCCCATGTCCCATCCCAGCTTCTCAAATGAGTTGGACAGCGATCTGTCTGCCCTGTCTTCAATATCCTTGGTCCTAGGGTCACCCCTCTGATAGTGCTGTCGTTCCTGTTTGAGCACGATGGCATCCTTGAGGAGCTGTTTGAACTCCCTTGCCCATTGTGTCCCCTCCTTCTCTATCAGGAAGTTCAGGTCCCGCAACAGGTGGACCAGGCAGATCTGCGAACCTTTTGAGACAGTGCTCAACTGGGCGGCCAGGCGGTCCGAGCAGACCACCGCATTGGGCAGGCCATCGGGAAAGGTGTCCTCTATCACCCTCTTGGAGCGACTGCTTGCCGCCAGCATATAGGTGACCAGCGGTGTCTGCCATACCCAGAACCAACACTTGTTGCCTCCGACCCTGCCTCCCGTCTCGTCAGAGCCCACGAAAAATGAGACCTCGACCACCTTGCGCAGCCTCTGATAGACCCCCTGCGCCTTGGCCGATGAGCGGCGGAGGATGTTCTCCAAGGTGCCCTTGCCCAAAGGCAGGCCCATCACCTTGGCAAAGAAGTCCTGGAGCCGACCGAAGGGCATGTACTGGTAGATGCTCTGGTAGATCGCAAGGCTTTGGATGTTCTCGCCATATTGCACATGGTTGCTCACCCCATTGGGATAGTCGGCCTTCTGGAAATGACCGCAGTCACAGGCGATCCCGTACTGCCTGTACTCAATGACCTCCGGCTCGATCACAGGGATGTCGAACACTTGGCGGCGGCCAAGGAACTGTCTTGGGCCTGGGTCCAATGACCCCCCGCACTCATTGCAATAGCTGCTGACCAGGTCCTCCACTTTGGTCGGGGCATCCACCATCTCCAAGGTATGACCTTTGTGGCCCTTCTGGCCACCAACGGGTCTGGTGCTCTTCTCTCTCAAGGACCGGTCCCGCTTTGTGGTGGAGGTCAGATCCTTTGACGGAGGCAGATGACTGTTGCCACTGGTGGCCCTCACTGCCGCTTGGGACAGCAGCCCTTGCAATCGTGAGATCTCCCTGGATTGCTCTTCGATCTGTTTCGATTGCTCTAAAATGGTCCTTTGAGCCTCTGCCAAGCTCTGTTCTAATTTTAGTATCTTCGATTCTAGATCCACTAGACAAATTTAAAAAAATAGAACTCCAATTCGAGGAAAAATTAAGCGGCTGGATAGTTACAATTATTTTAATCGAGTTACCCAGTCAAGTCGCAATAATTTTTAGCGGTTCTGAACGAATTACTGTCAATAGTGACTTTGTGGGGCAATTGATTAAAATCTTAAAATAAATACATCGTTCATTTTCAATACTTTGAGAACTAAATGGGTAACCCTGTATCTTAGTAAAAGGCAAGTTAGTGAAATGTGATTTTATTGAATATCATGAAAAGATATAATTCAAAATTCTTACCCTTTTCAAGTAAAATTGAAAATAATATATCACAAATAATTTCTAAATCATCGATCATCGAGGAAATATTTTAGACCCGATCGCCTTGGTGGATATGCCCAGACCTAAGGCGGTATAAAAGAACTAGAATTTTTGCAAGATACGGTGGTAAGGGCTACATTTGCATCCGCAGGATAGTTGTTACTCTAAGTTATTGGAGAGGTGGCAGAGTGGTAATGCAGCAGATTGCTAATCTGTAGCCGGGAAACTGGCTCCTGGGTTCGAGTCCCAGTCTCTCCGCGGCATTCTCGGATCACGGTCGCGTAGCTCAGCTGGATAGAGCATCTGCCTTCTAAGCAGACGGTCCTAGGTTCGAATCCTAGCGCGATCACTACAATCACAAATCCGCAGGTCAGAGGCTTGCGCCTTATTTGAATGAAAACGTAATACCGAAAGGCACTTGAAGCTTGAACGAAAATACAAAGTAAAGGGCGTGGCCTTAGGTCTGTATTTCCAAGGGGGAGTGTCTCCTATTCATAAGCATTGTCCATTTTGCTGGTCAGAATCACTGAAATCTCAATGCTCATCAAATTTAACCAGCTTTAACACTATGGCAAAGGCCACGGTGGCCATAGGAGTTATAAGTACTTTCCATTGCAGTTCCACGTCTGTTTGCAGATAGAGTGCATCCTTGAGAAAAAGTATGGCGATCAGCACAATGATCACTTCTATCAAGGTCTTCTTCAGTTGCCCCAAGCTATTTACCCGCAACCATTTTGGTAACTTGTCGAAAGCACCTTGATCCTCCTCTACACCTCTACCAAGTTTTATAAATAGCGAGTAGATACCAAAGGCAAAGTAAAAGAGCACCAGCGCAAACAGAAAGCTGTCCAAGGCGGTGACCAAATGTACCATGGCATCCACCCCAAGGAGTTTTTCGCCAGCATGTACCTGGCTCTTTCTTATCCCAAAATATATCTCGATGGCTTTATGGGTGTCTATAGCACCTATGAAGAACATAAGAAAGGAGCCTACCACAGAGGAGATCACAGCAATAAGGCTAACCCATCGTAAATGCAACAAGGCATTGATCATACTACTATGTGTTTGAGACGCTACCCCCTATCCGTTTCCCTTTTTCTTCTTCAAGGTGAGTGCTAAAGGTAAAGCTATGAGAACAATATCCCACAGATAGACATAAATATAAGCGACAGCCGCTGCTATGATGGCTACTAAAGGCATGAACAGCATAGAGCGCCCAACGGCTTTTATACGCTCATCATCTGGATCCTGCTCACCGATCAGTCGTCTTTTCTTTGTGGCATAGCGCCAGCTTGCGTATTGCAGCAACCCAAGAAATACCATATCGATACTCAAAATGACTCTGGGTTCTATAGCGTCGGCATATTGGTTAAAGAAGTTGTTCCAAAAAGGGGTGAATATCAGAAACAGGAGATACACCAACTCGATCATGGTATGGGCCTTGTTCGTTCCCGTGAAGTAACTGAAATATTCCTGATGATTGAGCCAGTAGTTGACGACGATAAGGAAGCTGATAACAAATCCTGTAAATACCTGAATATGAGATAAGTAAAACTCCCATCGCTCCTTAGCGGTCAGGTTGTCGGGGGCATCGGTGAAGATATAAACCAATACCAAGAGCGCAAACGCATAGCATATATCGGTCATACGCTCTAACCTCCTAAGGGACAGTCTATGAACTGTTCCGCTCTGTACCTCCATGTTTTTAGACTATTGGAATGCTGCCTCAGGTTGCCTTTGGGACACCACTATGGTTTTTTACCGATCTTGCCTGTTACCATTTTTGGGCGGTCTGCAAGGTTAAAATCCACAGCGTTCATGGTCTTTCTCTGTGGGTCCGGAGCCGTTTCGAACGGTCCATCCTCACTTTCGTAAATGGCAACTCGTACGGGGTAGCAGGTGAAGTTTTCGTAAGCTGTCGTGTCGCATTGATCCCCCATGGGGCAGGGCGAGACCGAAACCAGAAGGTCTTCATGTGCTAGCAGCTCCACAAAATCACCAATCTTTATGGCTGGCTTGCCCGGATAGTAGGTCAGAGCGGTCGGAACTTTGTCGAATGCCACTACCTGGTAGTGCATGAAAGATGGAGGGTGTATATGGAATCTGGCCACCTCTTCATCTGCTACTTCTAAGAAGCCTTGAGCAATACCGACATGACAGCTGTAAGAATCTACAACACCATATATGGCCTCCCACAAACCAGAACTGCATGACCCATTATGGAGCACATAACTGTGGGCAGCAAGTTCTCCATAGAGTTCCCTTATCATCCCATTGTCCACCGTATCCCTAATAAAACTCACCAGAGGGCGGCACCACGGACTGTTGGAGTAAAAGTGAATCCCTTCAGTGAAGGTATGGGAGCCAAGCGATGACGAGTGAAAGGTATCTGCCCATTCCTTGGTTGGCCGACTTTTAACCAGGTACATACAGTCTATGATCTGGGGCCCCTCGATGATCTCGTAACGGACGATCTGTCCTTTCTTGAGCTCGAATCCTTTCCCATTATAAGGCTCGATAGTAAACTCTTTGATAAGCTTGACCTTGCCTGCTATTGAAGCCGCCTTAGCCTGGTCAGCGATCTTATTGTAAGGTTTGTTGATAAGCCTTTTTGCATGCTTAACAAGGTCGTATTCTTGTTCTGCCATTTTTGTGTTTTTTGGTTTTATGAAGTAGTCTTACTGCTATTTGTAGTTTGAAAAGTCCAAAAATCTAAAACAGAAAATTGACTGACCATTTTAGGGACTGATTGGGTGCGCCTTCTGGTCTGGCAGCATTCCAGTAGTAACCTATGAGGGGTTCTATCCCTATGCCTCCCACAGCCCAGGTCTTACTAATTCCAAATCCTAGTGGAACTGTCCACGCATTACCAGACGAGGCATTCCAATCTTGGGAGATGATGTTGTTGTAATGAACCGTCCACCCGTTCTCCCCTATATTGTAGAAGAGCATAGGCTGTAGGATAAAAAGGTTGAAGTTCTGCTGTCCCCACAGATTTCCGCTGATTACAGCCACGGAAAGATCGCCAACGCCTCCCACCACTACACCAATGGGTCCTGCCCCCCACCCTGGGCCGGCAAACGCACTGTTGGTACGTGTCCTCAAAGATATGGTAGGGCCTAGCCCCCATTTCCAAGCCCCCTCGGTCTTGGGGGAGAAGAAGAACTGCAGGACCATGTCGCTCAATCCCCATTCGTAGCTGTCGCCAGCAGGAAGTGGGTCAGGGCCGACAATTGGCCTCTGTCCTTCAGGGGGTATCCCTAGGATGGGAATGACGGCACGATTAATCAAGTTGAAACCTGCTTCTTCAAAGGGAATGGCATAGACGGGCTGCAGCTGAAATCCGTAACTCACCTGGTCATCACCTGCATTGAAGTTGATATCATTATCGGTCATCAGAGCCTTGATGTTTGCCAGAGGGTCCTGAAGTTTTCTGGCCATTTCGGCAGCGTCTTGGGCGACTATGCAGTTAGTGATTCCCATCCAAAGAAGAACAAGACTTAGTAGTCTGTAAAATTGTGATATTTCCCTGTGGTTTGCCATACTCAGTCCTTTTTGAATCGTATCCAATCTTTATCCATGTAGTAAGGATCGGTAATTCCATTTTTTCTCAAGGCCATACCTGTCATAAGTTCTCTGACGATACGAACCGCCACCTGACGAGATCTATAGGTGGGATCCACTAGAGGATTGACCTCCACCATTTCCAGACCGATGACATTGTGTGCTATGGTCACGGCTCTTAGCATTGGGAATAGCTCTCGTATCGACAATCCGCCTGGTTCGGGTGTGCCCATTCCGGGAGCATAGGCTGGATCAAGACAGTCAGTATCTACTGAAATAAAGACGTATTCCTTACCGCTCTCTTTCACATCGGCCAGTATCTCATCCATTACCGTTTTCCAGCCACTATTATCGATCTCCTGCATAAAAAAGAACTTCAGACCTGATTGCCGCATCCATTTCATATCCTTAGCACTGGGCTTGACAGAGTTCAATCCGATCTGATAAAAATCTTCACCGTTCACATGCCCTTCATCAATGAGTTGACGTACCATGGACCCGTGGCTCAAATAATGACCCAGGGTGGAAGACAAGCCGTCGAAATGGGCATCGAAATGGATCACGGCCACATTTCCCCTTCCGTAAACTTTTGCCGCAGCTGCCACGTCAGGGTACATTAGAGAGTGGTCACCCCCTACAGTGAAAGGAATAGCACCTGCTTCCATGATCTCAACAGCCATTTCGTACACGGGGAGCACGCTTCGTTCTTGCGATAAAATGTCAATTGGCGCATCCCCATAATCAACAGCCTTAATTGTTTGGGTCCAGTCCACATCACCTACTACAGGATGACCAGATGCCAAGGCCGGAACTTCTCCCCAGCCACCTACGATATCTCCCATGCGTACCGCCATTGGGCCATAACCTGTTCCCCGTTGGCCAGTGGATATGTCAACGGGAGCTCCAAAGAATGCTACCTCCACGTTTCCCGCTTTAAGATCCTCAGGCCCTAAGGCCACAGGTAAACGGAAAAATGTAGGGATACCTGAATTCCAGGTGCCTCCAAGCGTTTTTTGAATATTGATGGGGCCGGGGTCCCGTTTCGGATTGTTATTTGGATCTCTACGAAATTCACGAACGTCCCGAGATGGATCATCTGTGTCCAATGGAATGCTTGCGGGATTTTCTTCCAGACGTTCAATGAAAGTTTTTTCAATGACAGGTTTTGTTTCCTGAGCCTGAACGCCTAATGTCCATAAGAGCACAATGGCTAGCAATACGATTCTTTTCACACGAATAAATTTAGGTTAAACATCTGTTTAAAATTTTGTAAGTAACTGATAATGAATGTATAGTAATTTTGATGGTATATCTTGATTCTAGGTACGCCAGTTAGACCGCCAGAAATTCCAATCGGCGTAAGTTTCACCATTCATCTGCGGGTAAGGGAACCGCTTCGGGCATGCCTATATCGACATCAGGCGTATCATCGATAATAATTACATCACCACCGTAGTAGGCTCGACCCCAACCCGTATGAGTGCCATGGTGGTAGTGATGTACGCTTCCTCTCGTAGAAGATCTTGCAACTCCTGAGGAACCTCCACAGGAACTCAGTAGTAATCCAAAAAATGTAACTAAACCCAGAAAATAAATACTAGTCTTCATATGATAATTCGTTTGCGTTCTATCTCATTTGTTGTAGCATAAATGGAGCTCCATTTGGTGTGGTGACCAATGCAACCCTATGACCAGAAATATGTACTGGTTCAATCAGAATTGACCCGTTGAGTTCGGTGGTTTTAGCGGTAGATTCATCTACATTGGCCACTCCGAGAACTGGTATCCAAATAGGCTTCTCGTCTTTCACAGGTAGCTCAGTTACCCCTGCGAAGGGTCGTTCTTTAGATTTGAGCAGGAAATAGTTATCGTCGTCTGCAAGAGTCTCTCCTTTTACCTCCAAGACATCTTCATAGAAATTACTGGCTGCGTTGGGTTCATTGGTCCATAATTCTACCCACATCCATTCACCTTCACGGGGAGTGGTGGCTCTAAGGTCCCCACTGGTATTATGCATTAGTGCCATAACCGCTCCTTGGGCATCCTGAATGATGGCCACCTCCCCACGTTTGGGAATTTTTTTTGCTTCTGACAGCACTTTACCATCATTTTCAATTGCCCGTGCTGAAGCAGCTTTTACATCTTCGACGGAAGCGGAGACCACCCAGTAGCTGTTCTTCTCTCCTGTTGTCAACTCAGGGTCGCTTATGATGCCACATACTGGTTTTGTGCCAGACATTGCTCTACTATAAGCATTAAAGTTGTTATACTGCCAGCCGGTAAGCTGTTTAAAAAAGCTCTGACTCTTGCCCACATCATTGGTCACCAAATCTACCCATACTACCTCACCTTTGCGATTCACGTTAGTGGGACTATCTGAAATAGGCATGCTGATATTAGTACCCGAACAGGCCGCAATAAGTAGTGACGTAATGATCAAGGGATAGCTTCTCTCTAAAAAATAAATTACATTTCTCATATTCTCTACATGTTGATTTTTGTATACTCATTTCAATTTGGAATGGGTATATCCAATTATTAAAAAAATGTCAGGTTCCAACTCATTAGGAGCTAGTCCCTTGTAATCACCTCTCAGCCCGATCATTGCAGTAAAGCAATGAACTTCGCTTCATCTTGCTCCAAGTTTTAGTTTACTTACCTACTTTGCCAACGGTCATCCCTGGTCGCCCAGCCGGATTACCTGGCCCTTGTCTAGTTTGAACCAGTGTCCTTGAAACGGCTGACAGATCCGCTCACTCACCAGTTTTAATTCGCCCGCATCACTGGCTGCTTTGGCGTACTTGTCATATCGCTTATTCGCCTTTTTTTGACTTCAGCACCCACATCAAAAAATTCTTATGTCATTTTTCGTTGATTTTAGTGATGTTAAAGTATTAGTCTGATTCTCTGTGTATGGACAAGGTAGAACAGTGGATACCACTGCCAATGTGTTTATAGATTCCGCGGTAAGGCACCTCAATCACCTCCCAACCGCGCTTGTTCAGCTCTTTTCCCAATCCTGTGTTCTCGAGCATAACAATACGCTTGTTGCCCAAAGGCACATTGTTGTTGCAACCGTCGTGCTGATCTTCATGACTAACTTTTATAACCTCCCAATCCTGAAGTTCTTTAGGCAGCGGGGTGTAGAGCGCATCATCGACATGGGCCAGCAAGCCCTCGTCCAACACACTTATCAGACAATCGATGTGATATGTGTTATTGGCATTGAAATAGACGGTTTCTACCTTGACACCCATAGGCTCGAGCATACGTTTTAGAATATTGACACCCAGCTCGTCACAGGAGGTACGGGGCTTTGAGGTGTCCTTGACATGGGAGGGATCACCAACGCCAATACCGCAAACTACCATGTTCTTGAAAATCAGGATATCTCCTGGGCTAAAGAACGGGCCAGGCATCTTCTGAATGGAAACGGGATAGTTAACAGGCATAGTGAGCCATCTTGCTTTGGGATCCCTACTGAAGATATCGAGCAGGGCCTCACGGATAACAAACTCTGTATAGCTCGTACTGACCTCCCACATCTGCACCAAGTTGTGTCCGATCACTTCTCCCGCAGACTGAGCGAATAGGGACATGCACTTCTGGCCCGACCATTGCCATGAGTATTCGGTTATTACGTCGGGTTGAGATCCAGTTTCGTTACGAAGGAGTGTCACCCCGGCTTGCCGATAGGCGGCAGCGAGTGCATCGGACTCCTTTACCATTTGGTCGTACAGCTTGGGATCGGTGTCTTTAAACATTTTGCCACCATGCGCCAACCAATAATTCTTCATGTAGTCGCTTTCGTAACGAATCAGGTTGCCATATTCCCAGCGACTTGGGTCGGGACACCAAATAACATCTGGGTTGCCCACATAGGCAGCCTTGAGCGGTGCATATTCGCTTTCCACGTAAATTTTCTCCACAGCTTTGCCCTGTTCTGCCATTCCGGGAATAAGCTCTTTGACTTCGTCGTTTACTTCCCATTCAATACTTTTGTCATTCATGGTATATGTGTTTATTTGTTAACAATAATTTTTATATTCTAGATTCTGTTAAAAAAACGCAATTATTACAACAGCACCCATTATTTCTAAATGGCTCTTTACCATATCCTTAATACCTTTAGTCATCCCGATTTAGTACTAGTGTCGCACAACGGATACCACCACCATTTCTCGCACCCAGTTCTACCTCTACTGGTATGGCTCTCACGCCGCGTTTTTCTATCTCTTCGGCAACCCTGGGGGTCTTAGCAGGTACCAACACGCGATGCTGCCCGCTGGCATCCGGCCCCAGAGGCACAAGATTACCTGCTCCATGAATGGCCGTCTCATCGCGGTCTAGCCAAATAAAGTCCCAATCCTTTAAGGGTTGGGGGATACCATCGAGGAAAGCGCCTTTAGGGGCTGTAGCCACGCCGGGTGCACAGAATCCCAGAATATAGTCGAAGTGAAAACTGAATTGAGTGTCGTACCTAACCTGATGTACGTTGTAGCCGAAGGGTTCCATCATCCGTTTGAACACCTCGTAACCTAGCTGATTCGCCGCGGCAGGTTCTTTTTGCCCCTTGGTATAGCCGTAACCTACCAAAATGTTCTTCTCATCCGGAAAACGGGTGTCGCCATGACCGATAAATGGTCCGGGGCCAGCCCCCTTGTTAGGGTCCCATGGAAGGGCCGGAGGCACACTCAACCAGATGGCATCCGTATCTTCATTGAATCTTTCCATTAGGATTTCTCTAGCCGTGAATGTCGCAATGGCACACTCCGCGATGTTGTCGCTGAGGCCAGTTTCCACCAGCACATTACCAAAGATCTGCCACATATTGGCAATGGTAAAAGGCCAGTAACCCGTTGGACGGTAGCCAATATAGTTAAGAATCTCAGGAGTGGGCGCGCTGATTCGTTGGACCGCGACTCCCTCGCTTTCATATGTTTTTGTGAGGTCTTCCTGAAGCTTGTCATAGGCTTCGACAAGCTCTGGTTTGGCCTCGATGGCGGGTATTAGCTCATTCTCTTCGTACTTGTCGTAGAAATCAGGTCCAAGGTCCTCGATGTGATCGGTAAAATTGGCATTTGCCTTGCATTTGGGAGGGAACGCCGACTTATCAGTTCGTCCTAGGACAACTTCTCGCAACGTCCCGAATTCTGTTTTTTGTCGTAATGGTAGCATTTTGGCTTATTTTAGTATTAATTGTCCTTATTTATTAGGTATTCCTAGTACAGAGATCCGTTTGCCAGAATTATAAAGCATAAGGATATAGGGGGCAAAGCCATCGCTTCGCCGAAAGGGTCAATTCTAGTGCTGTGGCAAGTGTAATTTGTCGGCCCAAGTCTTGCCCTTTTTGCTTTATACTTTGCAATAAAAAGACTCACAGAGCTATGGCTATGCTCACTTTTTATCGCTTCATATAAAACAAAAATCACTGCGACTTAACCATCATCTTACAATTGCCACAGCACTAGTTCAAATACGGTCTTTTACAGGAGATGTCATGGCGTTTAAATTTGGTGATATAAAGATACCTACACTCCACTATGAATTCCAAGTTTTACATGTAAACCACATGTAAATCAATTTTGCTATTTTAATTTTAAATAATTGATAATCATAATTTTATAAGCTAATAATATTGAAGAATGTGCACAGGTCCAATACTATTCTTACGGCATATTCCTAGGAGTTTCAGCGAGGTCTTTTAAATGATCTATTTTGGAGAAAAGAAGAAAGATCAGGAGTCCTATGAGGCTTCTCTTAACCCTAATGAATATACACCGTTTAACCTAAGTACATTATCTTAGGGGTCTTTGAAGCCATGACCAATCCCGACCAAAAGGACATAGCGCGTCAGTTGGCCAAGATATTGGCCACGGACCCTTTTACAAGATCGCGGCGACTCTCTAGTTTCTTACAATATATCGTTGAGGCCTTTCTAAAAAACTACAGAAATAGAATAAAGGCCTACTCCATAGCCGTAGAGGTC
>JAAUYM010105730.1_pt1 | contig 11509 bp, 11 predicted proteins | sample 7278001 | NCBI WGS metagenome assembly JAAUYM01 (sample SAMN14350224, study PRJNA611818) | marine sediment metagenome | isolation source: surface marine sediment (1.8m) | place: French Polynesia: Moorea | collected 2018-08
AGCCAGAAAAAGACGAAAAACTCGTCAATTTGTCGAAAAAGAATCATATAGATGGGTAGAAGCTTTTGATGAAGTAGGGAAGTTGTTTCCGCCCGAAAATGCCATTCAACCCCAACTAATTCATGTATTTGACCGAGAGGGTGATATATCAGAGGTTTTAGAAAAAGCAACCATGACTCCCAACACAGGGGTGGTGGTCAGAGCAGCTCAGAATCGGGCATTGAGTGAAACTGACAATTATTTATGGTCAGAAGTTACCACTAATGATGTTAAGTTCACGATGGAGATAGAGCTACCGAAAACCAAAAAACGCGCTGCTCGACAAGCATTATTAGAAGTGCGTTATTGTCCCTTAAAAATCCGTTCGCCACAGAGACTGAAAAATCAAGCATATTTTGACATCTACGCCGTCCATGCAGTAGAAATCAACGTCCCAGAAGATTGTGAACCAGTAGAATGGATGCTTCTAACCACAGAAGACGTAACCACAGAGGTAGAAGCACGAACCATCTTACGTTGGTACACCTACCGTTGGCGGATTGAAGAATATCATAAAATTCTGAAATCAGGATGCAAAGCGGAAAGCTATCGTCTCGGAGGAGGCAGTATGGAAGTTTTACTGGGGTTTTTAACCAGTATTGCTGCTAAATTATTAAAAATGACCTATTTAAATCGCACAGAACCAGAAACAAGTGCCCGTGATGTATTAAGTCCATTAGAAATAGAAGTAAGATTGGCATTACCGTATTGTGGCGTGGCTGGCTAGAATTACACATCTTGTGTCAAGGATGGGAATTACACCGTAATTTTAACTAGAAAAAAACCCAAAGTAGAAATAGATAAAGATGATAAAATTGAAGTGGGTGTAGCTCTATTGAGCGACGCAGAAATCAAGGTTTTGGGGGAAGAAACTAGGCAAGAAAAGTTCCGATCTGCGAACATATGGATTAGTTGACCATCATATGTTCGTGTTTTGGAGAAGCCCCATGCAGATTGAAGCACATTTGGTTGAGCTAGAGAACCCATTTACACCAGCTCAACGTGCATTCGAGGAATTGGTGCAGGAGTTGTCGGGGGTCGAAACCCAGAAGAAGACCCATAGTGAGCTGGAAAACCTAATCAACGTTCGGGGAATCGAGGTTATGCGCTTACTTCTCCAGGGGCACCTGGAGGCAAGAGGAGGGAGTGTGTCCTTGGTGCCTGTGGTGAATAATGAGGGGAAGGTTCTTCCTTACAGGCGCGAACGGGGGAGAGCGTTAGAGTCGGTATTCGGAACGGTTTGGGTCAATCGCATTGGCTATGAAGCGAAGGGAGAGAGTATGCTCTATCCACTTGATGGAGACCTGAATTTACCAAGAGAGCGTTACTCCCTTGGTGTTCGCAAGCGGGTAGCCACCGAAGCAGTCAAGAACTCGTTCGACGAAACTGTTGAGGGGCTGGAGAGAACAACAGGGGCTCATGTGCCCAAACGCCAAGCAGAAGAGCTGGTGAGTCGGGCAGCCATTGACTTCGAGGCCTTCTATGAGCAAGACACAGTAGTCCCAGAGCCAGAAGAAAGCGGGAACCTTCTGGTCTTGAGTGTGGATGGAAAGGGCGTGGTGATGCGCGAGAGTGACCTGCGCGACTCAACCCAAAAAGCAGCTCAAAAGCGTAAGCAGAGGCTCTCTAGCAAACTATCAAAGGGGGAGAAAAAAGGTTCAAAGCGCATGGCCACAGTCGCTGCTGTCTACACCATTAAGCCAAATGAAGCGAACACCAGAACAAGTAGAAGCTAATCTTATGGGGCGTCTGCGGCTAGTTAAACCGCAACGACCTCGCCCAGAACATAAGCGAGTGTGGGCCAGTCTCCAGAAAGAACCAAAGGAAGTCATTGGAGAGGTATTCGACGAAGCCCTGGGTCGTGACCCTAACCAACAGAAGCAATGGATTGCCCTTGTCGATGGGAATAAGACTCAGTTGGATCTGCTTCAGCAGTATGCCCAGAAACATTCTATCCAGCTCACCATTATCCTTGATCTGATGCATGTTCTGAGCTATCTGTGGAAGGCAGCTCATGCCTTTTGCCAGCAGGGCAGTAAAGAATCTGAAGAATGGGTGCAACAGCGACTTTTGAAGCTCTTATCTGGACAAGCAAGCTCTGTTGCTGGCGGTATTCGTAGAAGTGCAACACTTCGCGGTCTGAGCGATACTCAACGTAAACCCGTCGACAAGTGTGCCGATTATCTCTTGAAGTACAAAGCCTTCCTCAACTACGATACGTATCTGGCTCAAGGCTTCCCGATCTGTTCGGGGGTGATTGAAGGCACCTGTCGGCATCTCATTAATGACCGTATGGACCGGACTGGGGCACGCTCTCTGGCTGAGGGGTGCTGAGGCTGTGCTTAAGTTGCGTTCTCTTTATGCCAGCGGTGACCTCGAAGACTACTGGACATTTCATGAGCAGCAAGAACAACAGAGGAACCACACCTCACGGTATGCCGACCATAAGCTTCCCCAGCTTCAAACGCCTAATGAGGGTGAGACTGGGAGCCGCCATCTCCACCTTGTCCAGTAGCCCAACTTTTCGCTCAATAGAGCTACACCCAAATCAGTTTATTCCTCTTCTATTCGCTTAAAAACTTCTTTTCACTTGCCTTGACTTTATGTTCGATATCTTAACTTGTTACGAATGGTCCCTTACATCTAGAATTGGATTCTAGGTGTCTCTTCTTTGAACATTAAATTCAAGAATTTAGACCCAACTTGACTCTAAACGAATCGCACTCCGTCTGACACACAAGGTCCTACCTGTAAATTATCCCTTGATAGGCTTAATAACTGTAGTTTAGACGAAAATGAGAGAAAAATAAAATGGTATTTAAAGTTAAGAATGCACCTTTAAATTATTGGTACTTAGTGGGCAAAAGTAGTGATCTTGCTCCAGAATCTCTAAAGAAAATAACTCTTTTAGGGCAACCTCTCGTGCTATGGCGTTCACAATCAGGTAAACTTTCTGCTTTAGTAGATCGATGCTCCCATAGATCTGTACCCCTTTCAAAAGGCAGAGTAATAAATGAACTTATTGAATGTCCTTATCATGGACAGACTTTTAAAGCTTCAGGTGAATGTCATCAAATACCCGGAATTTTACAATATCAACCGGGAGAACAACATAAAGTTAAATCTTATCCAATTCGTGAACAACAAGAACTAATTTGGGTTTATGCTTCATCGGAAAATAATGATGAGGTTTTGACATTTCCCTATAAAATTTCTTATAAGGGTGTTTCCGGTTATTTGTCAGATTCTATTGAATGGGAATATGAGGGTCATTTTTTAGATGGCTTAGAAAACTCAGCCGATACTATTCATACTAACTTTGTTCACCATGGACTTTTTTATGCTGAAGATTCAAGAGCGCCTATTGATATAGAATTAGTAAATTATACTAATAATAATGCTCACGGAATTGAAGCTATTTATCATGGGGAAAAAGCTTCAAGAGGTATTGTAGCAAAACTACTTTTTGGGAAGGCTAAAGATGATCAAGATTTGTTTCATAGAGAGCGTTATATAGCTCCTTGCATCCATCAAGTTGAATATAAGTTTGGAAATACCGGACATATTTTTGCTGATGTTATTTATACTCCTATTGCAGAAAATAGAACCAAAATTACAGTAATTTATTGGATAAAAAAAAATATATTTATAAAAATAATACTACCAATTATACGTAAATTATTTATGCAAATTATTAATCAAGATTGTTATATTCTTGAGCAACAATTCCAAAATAGGTTACTTTTTGAAAATCCGAAAGAAGTTTCTAATAGATGCGATTTATTTGCATTAGAATTAAGAAAATATATTGAGTCAATAAATCAAGGTCAAACATTAAAATTAGATAAATGTATTAATAAAAGGATCAATTTATTTAATGAAAGTGACAATTAAATTATGATAAATTAAATTATTTTTTACTCCATGTTTAGAACTTTAATAAAATTATAGTTGTGGTGAAATAAAGAAAAATGCCTAAAGCTAGGGAAGCTACCATAAAGTGCAAAGTAGTTCTAAAACTATTATTCTATATATGTTTCAGACATCAGCTTTCCGTCAACTATTTATACCATAATCCACAAAAAATATCTAAACTTGAATCAGTATAGTACGCAAGAATAAGGGTTTTAGAGCTATTAAGCTTGACTAAATATTCTACTTTGCCGTTTTTACAGCTTCCCTATGTTTAGGCCTATTAATAAATATTGATAACTTTATCGGGATGATAATATCATACGATCCATTATTTCTATAGGGAGTAATTTTGATAGGAATAAAGCAATCCAAGTATCCTTTCCAGATATATACCAATACTTAGGAGAAGGGCTAGTCAATCCATGAATTACTTTTTTCGCAACTTCACTAGCTTCGATACCCGAATCAGCAATTTTATCAGCGTTGGCAATGGTAGCTCTCACCTTCTTTTCATAGTGTATTCTTTGTGATTCTGGCAAACTTTCCCAAAACTGTAAACCCTCTTTCTTGGTTGTTTCCCAAATATTGGTTTTAACTGCACCCGGCTCTACAACACTGACGTGAATATCCCAAGGTTTAAGTTCCATTCTCAAGCTACCGCTTATAGCTGCTAAAGCTGCTTTAGAACCACAATAAGGAGCTAATAAAGGAGCGCTAATTCTACCTAGTTTTGAACCAATATTAATGATTCTTCCCGGACCTTTGCGCAAATATTTAATAGAATGTCTTATTAATTCAATAGTTCCAAATAAATTTACTTGAAATTGTTGTTTCATCCGCTCAATAGGAATACATTCCACTGGACCCGGAAGATTAACACCTGCTGAATTAACAATACCCCATAAAGGTTGATCTGCTAAATATTCTCCTATTAATTCCACAGCATTTAAGATAGATTGAGCTTCACTTAAATCTAAATCAATAAAATCTAGATTACAACCAAACTGATTTATTAATTTCTCTTTACTACTTTGAGAACGAACTGCTGCAATTGGTTTAAGATTATTATTTAAAACTGCTTCAATACAAGCAAGACCAATACCTGAACTTGCACCAGTTATGAGAATGAATCCATCTTGAAGAGGTGTTACTTGAGTCATTGTTTTATCCTTTTAATTAATTAAAGCTTTTTTAGTTTGTTTCATAGCATAGAATAATTTACTGATTGACTGACAAAACTTTTATGATCTTTATGTAATCTGCCTTTCAAAGATTCTAAGTTGAGTTTGCCAAAACTTACTTCTGACAAGGGTTAGAGTAACTTTTCAATTGAACTAATGGGCACCTCGAAAAATTGATTTAGCCCTCTTGAAATGGGATCCTAGAGAGCCGCTCTAATTAAAACTCCACAATTCGAGTGTTTTTGAACTTCTTCAAATACCTCGGAAATATCTCCTTCGGGCATCAAAGACATGGATGACTTTGGGGATAGGCTCGCTCCCTTCTTCTGCTAAAATTTCGGGAACTTTTTTTATAGATTCCACCCATTTGTAAGATTCCTTTTCTTCAAAGCCTTTGGCTTGTTTTCTTTTTTTGCCAGCAATTTTTCGGGCTCTTTTCCCAATTTTTTCCCATAATAAACCTAATGGTTGTCCAGAATTGGCATCGAGCGCTAAGCTACTATGTAGAATTAATCCATTGCCCCCGTTTCCGATTGGCCCGTACTCTTCTCTCTTAATTTTTATTTTTTTATAATCGAGAAAAGTTGTATCTCCAACTGATAATATTAACGGTAAATTCTTCACTCTATTAGCTGTTTGATAGTGAGATAATTCTACTATTTTCTCAAACGATGTTTTTACAAAGCGCGAAAAATTCATAAGCTCTTTTCAGCTCACTGGATTTTGTAAATACCTTTGATAAAGGTTGACCGTATTTATTTCGTAGGCGATTGCTAATTAGTTTAGCTCGCTCATCTAATCTTTTATCGCCTAAATTTAACTTAAATAGATAATTATCGGCATAATTGCGAATAATCATGTTTTTACGGGCTATAACCACAAATTAGGGTTATTATAGCCATATTTCTCCTGCTATAGTAGAGTTCCCCAGTGGCGTTCGCTAACTCTACCGCCCCCACAATTATTCTCAATAATTGCTATTTAATGACAAACAATAAGGAGGAAACAAGCTTGGAAAAATTGGTGCTTTAGTGCTCGATCGCTTGAATAAAAGATCCCGGGAAAAGTCAGGAAACGATACGTGTATCTGGAAACACGAGCAGCGAATGCAGAGTAAAAGGAGGTGAATCGGGCAAAGCCATCTTATCTAAAGGCTTTCAACTGTTAGCAAGCTCTATACTCAATTACGGACAAGGACTGCGATGAATTTACGTTCAACTCAACTTTGCCAAAAATTCATCTCAGAAACCGCTCTGATGAATGTAGGTTGAATTTTTCGAGGTCCCCTAATTAAGATCCGCGATCGCCTTAAAAAGAGTAAATTGTAAAAACCATACAGAACAAGGGTTTTAGGACTTTTGTCAGTCAATCAGGAATAATTTATCTAAATCTTCTTCAGTAAGCTCTGAATTGGCGTAATGACAAGGAAGCTGCCATAAAGTGCCAACTAATCCCATAAGGCTTACTATCTTAGGCTTTCAGCGATTAGACCTTAGCAGCTTAACTCAAGACCGTGGACTCAACTTTCATGTCTTTTGAGTTAATACAGAAGGCTAAAACAACGTAAATTCGTTATAACTTTAGCGATCGCAGATAGCAAATCTGCTACTTGGCCGTTGGTGACAGCTCGTATACTTCAGATAGTTCCTTGGTAGTGGTGAGAACCCGGTGACAGAGGCAGCAACGACTGCGAAGCGAAGATTGTTCCCCACTTCCTGGAACGACCCAAGGCTAGTGAGAAGGCTGGACTGTATCCAGTGGCAGTAGACCACGAATGACGAGCTTAGACCAAAACTAGGCTGTAGTAGAAAGCTATCCTATTGCTCCAATAAATTCCCCAGTTTTTGGTACCTTTTGTTTATGCAGTTTATGCAGTTTTTGTCTTTTCTGACGCAGAGTTTCAGGAACGTTCTGCTCTGACCATTCCAGCAGTTCTTGGTGTGAAGACTCTCGGAGAAGTTCAGGGATGGAATCTCGCTCAAGATGACCACACAGAGCAGGAATAAGAAGAGCGCTGCGGTTAATTTCGGGGGAAGGACATCGTTCCAGGGCGTATTTAAATTTCCCAAACAGCGAAGGAGATGATGTCGCTGCTGACTAAGAGAGGAATGTCTTCAGCTGACCCGAGTCGGCGTTGAATGGTCATCTGCTTCCTCAACCATTCGTCAAGGACTTTTTTGACCTCAACCTCAGTCAGTGCAGTCAATAGACCTTGGGTTAACTCATAGGTCTTGGTGCTTAAGCCCTGATGTTTTAATAGTTCCAGGATGTTATTGACGCTCTGTATAGTCTGGTGGAATTTTGACAGAAATGGTTCTACTGAGAGAAAGTCAGGCATCGCTTTACGAAGTTGCTCTAACAAAAAATCATCTGATACAGTTGGGTCTGGATGGAAAATTCTGAGGATGTTAGCAGCCCAGGATGTGACGCGACTGATGCCCTGAAACCGACCCTTACTTCGCAGCTTCGGGGGGACGAGATAACCGATTGAGGTCTGTCTCATCCTGGCAGCCCCAGCATTGATAATCTCTTTGAATTTACGAAAAGGCTCTGTGTCTTCAAATTGTTTTTGAGCGTGCATTAGCTACCACATGGCGCTTGATCATCAATGGTAGGAATATTACTTTTGTGGTTATTCTCTTTCCACAAAGACACTCCTTTGGCGCTTATCACTTCCTTTATCTTTGAGAATTGCTATTGGGTCTCCTGTCTGCTTAAAAATGCTTTCGAGGGCTGCACTGACTACTTCTCCCGTGACATTCTCGTGAATTCTCAGTCCCACACACTCACAGCTCTTCTTGGCTGAGTGCTTTCCCTTTTTCTTTCAGTTTAGTTAGCCGAACTCTTAACACTACTAGCACTTTGTTCTTGCCGATGGCGAGAGAATAATCCATTATGGCAATCCAGGGATAGGCTACTTTTCCAGCTCGCTTCCAATTTGGCCAGCCCCACTCGCATTGTCCAATTGAGGACAGAGGTAAAATGAGGAATCCAACCGTCCCTAGTCAGAATATTAAGTATCTTCGGTACAGCTCGAAACGGAATCATGGTTGACAGTATGATCAACACAGATAAGGCTCTCGTTTCTGATGCTTCCCTCAGCTCAATAATCTTGCTGTTTTTAGAGCTCGTCGGCGATGGTTCTGTTTCAGATGAATTTTTTAATTGTTTTAATTCTGCTTTGAGTTCTTCGATTCTAGTCTTTAACCTCTTCTCTGATTTGCGCCGTTCTCTTATTTCCTCGGCACGAGCACTCGCTTTTTCTTGAAGAGCGAGCACGACTCTTTTTGAGCCTGCCTAATTTGTTCATGGCGGAGCTCCCCAGATTCTTTAACTCTCCGCTATTCTTTCATCTTTCCCCTCTTTTACCTATTTTCGTCACAAAATTCAAAATTCAGTCCCATTCTCGGGAAATATTTTGACCCCAAAAAATTCGGATTTCGACAGCCTAGTTAGCGCCTGCGCTTCATCAGTCTGGGTCTAGTGTGTGGCATAAACCAACTATTGGACACACTGGTCAGACGCGTCTGCGAACTGCTCTTTATTTGGCAACCTTGAGCGCTGCTCAGAGCAATCCCGTCCTTAAAACCTTCTACAACCGACTTAGAGCTGCGGGTAAGCCGATGAAAGTAGCCCGTTGTGCTGCGGCACGGAAACTATTGCACATTGCTTGGGCTGTGGTCAAGAAGAAACAGCCGTTTGACCCAAACTACATGCTCAAACAGCAAACCGCTTGACACCTGACTACGGTATCTTCCCTGTCATTACGCCTACCAAAAGATTTCTAGTCCAGTCTATTTTGCCGTCCTCGATAATAAAGCCGAGCGCGGATTTGTTTGGGGCTAAAACTCGGTAAAATGCCTTCTCTATTTAGATTTTAATCGACGTACGAGTGCTTTTTACTAAAGTCCAGCTCATGACTTTTCCAAGAGGTCTAATGAATGCTTTTTAAAGACATTTTTTGCAGTTCAATCACTGTAAATACTCCAACAAGAGCAATTATAAGAATATCTACTATTATCAAACTGAAATAAATTCCAGTAATGCCCAATAATTTTTGACACAAGTAAAGTATAGGAACAAATAATAATATTTGTCTTGAAAGTACAAGCATTGCTGCTAACAGACCCTTCCCTATATTCTGAAACAATGTGATGCTGCAAAATGCAAAGGGAAAAAACGGAATTAGAAAAATTGTCGCTCTAAAATATAATATATCTTTTTCGGCAAGATTGAATGAGGGTAATAATAAGCCTATTATAGCCTCTGAAAATAATTGCATATATAGCCATAGAAGCATAAGAATAAATGCGCCAGAGACAGCAAATAAAATCAAAGAGTTTTTTATTCTACTGTAGTTTTTGGCCCCGTAATTAATGCCGGCGATGGGCTGAAAACCAATAGAAAATCCCAACGCGATATCAATGCATAATACAAAAACTTTAAGGCAAGCTCCCATAAAAGCAATATCTCTATCAGTTCCATTTAAAGCGATAGCTTTAAATATCAAACCATGCTGAAACAAAGTTAACATATCAATAAACATCGCTGAAATTCCGATAAAAATAACTTGTTTTACCAATTTTATTGAAAAATAATTACCATAGAGTAAAGTACTCAATCTTAAATTGATATTCTGATTTTTGATAATATATTTAAAATTCAAGAAGCACAGTACTAACATAGAGATGACAGTAGCAAAAGCAATTCCTATTATTCCCAGGTCAATAACTTCAATAAAAAACAAATTAAGAAAGATATTTAAACCGACAGAAATTCCAGTATATAATGTAGCTAAACCAATGTTCCCCTCAGCGTTAATTACTATTTTTATTGCCTGGGCTGAAAGGAAAAATACTGTCCCCAAAAAAATCACTTTCAAGTAAGAACTTGCATATTGGAAAATTTCATTTCTCCCTCCAATAAAAATGATTAATGTATCGCTGAAAGTATAACCCAAAAATGTACATATAACAGATGCTATTAGAGTTAATAAAAATAAGTTATTTAAAACTTTTCTTTTAGTTACGTAATCTTTTGCGCCTATTGCACGACTGAATACTGAAGCTGAACCAACTCCAATTAGATTCGCTAGTCCGCTGAGTATAAGTATAATAGGAAAAGTTATAGATATGGCTGCGAATGCAGATTCTCCAAGGAACTGACCTGCAACTATACCATCTACAAAATTCTGTATTCCTATTAGTAATGTAGAAATAACTCCTGGTAAAGCTAAATCCAACATTAATCGGAAAAGATTCTTATTTAGTATTTGCAAATTTTTCTTATCTTTTCTACTCATTATGACGGTTTAAATATAATCATAAACAACGCTATCGCTGTTGTAATCAAGATTGTCCTCACTTAACCTTTAGTCTTAATCTAACTGATAGAGGTCGTCTTCCTGATGTCAAAAAGCAAATTATTGAAAAATGAGTAACACTAAATTGGATAAAACCATCAGAATGTCTAATCAACAAAATGTCTTAAAGGAGATGCTTAGAGGATTCGTTCCTCTAGAAGATTTTGCCGCTCAATTAAACCTCTCCTTTTTCCAAAAACTGAAAGTGAAAGCCTATATCTGGGTAATTGGCTTTTACCGGATATTGATTCTGCCTTTTAAGCAGAAAAAGCTCCGCAAACTCAAAGAAGATCTTGAACAACTCCGTAACTTAAAGTTGAAAGTTAAACGAACTCATCTCAAAGCAGGGGAAGGCAACTATTATCTTTCCGAGCAAGAGATCAGAAATTTTGAACGCGAAGGAATCATGGGTCCTTTTCCCGTCATTTTGTCACTTAAAGGATAAGATGGCACTTTTTAAAGCATAAGTTGGCACAATACTGAGGGGATGCCTATAATTAAAAGTGTGACTTAAAGTAAAAAATTGCCGCAATAGCAAGCAATTTCTTTAATTTGATTCGGGCAATTTTGGATTTCAATCGTTGCTTGGTAGTAAAACCAAGATTTTTCATATCATTCCGTCATTTCTAGCATATTTAGGGAAAGAGTTGGCTAAGATAAACGGCAAGCTTTTACCTATATTTTGAACTAAAGGCAGAATTATAGTTAAAACAAAAGGAATTTAGACATTACCGAGGTACAGCTGGCAAACGCCCTTCGCTTCAACGGCAAAGAGCTTCAATGGCAATTGTTATAAAAGTGCGGTCAGGCGAAGCCTGCGCTGCGCGAGCGTTTCCAGCACTCAATCAATTTAATGGTAAGATGATAATAATAAAATTGCCGAAAATTCAAAATTCTAGTAAAAGCTTGCCGAAAGTCCATGGTAGATGGGCAGGGTCAATATGCTTAGTAGCCAAGAGTTTGATGACTGGTGTCGCCGCCTGAATTTACCAGAGGTGGGAAAAAAGGTTAT
>JAAUYM010019341.1_pt1 | contig 11506 bp, 8 predicted proteins | sample 7278001 | NCBI WGS metagenome assembly JAAUYM01 (sample SAMN14350224, study PRJNA611818) | marine sediment metagenome | isolation source: surface marine sediment (1.8m) | place: French Polynesia: Moorea | collected 2018-08
AGAGAGAGAGAGAGAGAGAGAGAGAGAGAGAGAGACAGCGGACCGAATCGTAAGTGCCGCCGCGACAACTTGCGAACACCGGACCTCTTCATTGTGCCCGCCGCCGCCGCCGCCGCCGCCGCCGCCGCCGCTGCTGCTACCGCCGCCGCCAGCAATGAATCAATCTTCTTTTTCTCTTTTTCGATTGCCCATGCCCATCACTAGGATTGTCATTGTTGTCTTTCTCCGCTTTGTCCATATGGGTCGTCCTCCTCCTCCTCCTCCTCTTTCCTCTTTTCCGTACAGCAGTAATTTACAGTTTAACAATTTAATCTGGAAAGGTACATCAACCTTGCCGGCTGTAAAATACAAAAAAGGCTTTTTGCTTTGTGTACAGTATTTCTTGGATTTTGGACAACCCTTTTCTCTTTTCTTCCTTCCTCCCCGCCTCTTCAGTTATCTGATCCTGCACTAATGGATGTACCACCCTCCACTGTTCCTGACCGAAAAAGTGCTACAATCTGAGTGGGGAAATGAGAGATGTTCCAAATGAGTCCGTTCTAACGTCCATTTGTCACCAGATTGAAGAAGAGGAAGAAGACACCAAGACGAGCATACTTCTCCCATGGAGCATCCCCCGCGTGGGTGGCCCAAAAATGTCTAGGAGAATCATGGCTACATGTAGGTATGTGTACTAGTATGTAGGATTACGAATCACCGTTGGAAGTAGCACCAGAGTTCCTCCTCCTCCTCCTCCTCCTCCTCCTCCTCCTCCTCCTCCCTCCACCTGCTCTGCTCTGCATGATCATCACTTGACCCTACCCTTTCGGCTGTCCGCCATAATTCTCTTTGAGCCAATGAAATCTCATCCGCATTTCCCCCTCTCTTCTTCCTCCTCCATTAACACGCAATGATTCGTTTCACGCTCATCACGAGGATAAAAAAAACTTCTTTTACTCAGCTTCCGGAGTTGCGCACGGGGTGTGGCAAAAAACACGGCGATGGACTACAAAAGTTAGCTGTTGCTGGCCACTGCAAATGACACACCCTGTAGTACCAGTAGAATTCGTTCACTCCTTTCACGCTGCTCTTCCGCGTGTGTGTGTGTGTGTGTAGGGGTGGGGGGGGGCTAATAAGCAGGTCTCTCCGGACACAAAAGCTTCTCTTTCCTCCTCTCTCCCTTTATGGATAGACACAGCAACAGAGCGGGGCGGCAAGTAACAGCAGGTGGGGTCAGAGTGCGAAACAAACGATGTTCCTTTCTTTTTCCATTTCGGTGTCCTCACCCCCCCTTCCCTCCCCCTCACCCCCAGTGCGATCGACCCTGAGGGAGGAAAGGGAAGAGTCGGAAGCGTCTACTGTTCGTGTGCACACACTGTGGGTGGCGAGGCGGTGGCAAAGGGGGAGAGAGAGAGAGACACCACCAACGAAAGGGGGGGGGGGGAAAGAAGGAGGAAAGAAGAGGGCGAACCACACGATGGGACAAGTGACCCGACCGTTCTATCACAACTTTAATACGTACAAAATTTAAACCCGAAAATGTCCTTGTTGCGAACAATCACAGACATTATCCGGATTTCACACTTATAAAAAGAAGTAGTATCTGAATATGCAAATTTCAATCTCTCTCTCTCCTCCCAGAGCTGTCTCTCTCTCTCACTCTCTCTCTCTCTATCCGTCCCACCAAATTTCCCCTTGTTTCTCTTTTCCTCCCTCCTCCGTCATGTTTGACTGAGGAAGAGGCGTTCGAAGCCCATTACAAATTAGTGCTATCCGGAGGAGGAGGAAGAGTAGAGAAGGATGATCCACCGCAGCGCAGCCTGTGCGTCCGTCCATCTATCCCTCCCCCTCCTCTCCTTCCCTTCCTCTGGCTGTCATAGTATGCAAGGGGGTGAGGAAGGGTGGGGATCGAAACGCGCGTGACTAGAGGCGATATGGCGGCGGCAACGACGACGATGATTATGATTTGATCGCCCCTTTGCTGGTCTGATTCGCACCTGTCCTTCTTCCCGCCGTATGAGCCGCAAAGAAAGAGGGAGGAAGGAAAGCAGAAAAAAGGAAGGAAGGAAGGAAGGACAGCCAATCTGATAGTAAAAGATATTGTTTTAAAAAAATTATGCGAAGTACCACGACTGCTACTGTACAACTACCACGTAGATACACGAATCTGTAAATAGGTACGATTTGACGATTAAATCGCCCTCACTGTGGACAAAGATGGCAGCGCGGGGCAGGGCAGAGCAGAGCAGAGCAGGGCACGTGTCCGTCCGCGAATCGATCGAGCCTTTGCATGGATGGTGTCGAGATCTGGCTCTGTACGTACTAGGTAGTCTGTACAGGGACAGGTGTCGATGCAGATAGATCGAGAGAGAAAGAGCTGGTTTAAGACCACCGGCCACGTGGAACTTTAAAGAAAGGTTTACGCTACGAACTCAGGCACTGCTGTACATAGTACAGTACAAACTCCTATATATGACATTTAGCAGATAAATTGGCAGATTCACTTTACTAGAATAATCCGAGATAGGTTCGAAAGAAAACATAACTTTGGTAATCCTCAAGTGCAACATACTAGTACTACTAAACAGCAAGAGTCAGACAGGGGAAACAATTCCAATTTCCGTCTCTCTCTCTCTCTCTCTCTGCTCAGCATGATGCCAGAGCGGAAGGCAGTTTTTCTTCCTCCCTGTGCTTGGTTTAAATGAGGATGGTAATTATGAGCAAGGAAGGATCCTCGAGCCAGCCAAAACAACAGAAGGAAGAAAGGAAGGGCGTGCCACAATTCAATGATGCTCTCTCTCTCTCTGTCTCTCTTCAGCTCTTCATAAATTAAGGTCTGCTCTCTGCCCTCCTCCTCCGCTTCCTTCCGCTCTGCCATGTACCTCCTTCCTCCGTCAGGCAGCTGGATGTCCTGGCACAATCTCACAACAAATCCTACTAGTAATGCACTCGAATTTTACATTAAACTTTACTGCGACGTGCATAAAAAGAGAGCTCTCCTACTCGTTTTCTTCCTGTCGTGGGTTGTGGATAAGTTTTCCCCTCCTTCCCTTCCCGATTTGGTGGTGTGGGAAAGGAGGAAATTGAGATGCTCCTCTTCAAAAAAAAAAAAAAAAACCACGTTCTCATGGGGACGGAGAGAGAGGGATCGTAAACGATCATGCAGTTGTTGTTATGTATTCCGGGAAGGCGGTTGGGAACCATGTTCCTTTCCTCCCACCCTCGTATTTGCGCTGATCCCTTCCCAACCAATATTGGTACCACTAGGGGCACACCATTGGTGACGACACTAGTGGTAGTTAGCGATGGGGTCGTAATTTGGGTTGCTCTTAGGTTTTCATATTACTAATATGGCGTTAGGAATGCCAGGGCAAGTGTTAGAATAGTGAAAAAAAAAGACCAGAGCAACCCATCACTAAATTCACGCAAACGATACTGGTTGGGTCCTTTCCCCTCCCACCTGAGAAGGAGGCAGGTGATGATATTCCCTATGCAGTTAGCGTATTTAGTGGGGAGAAGAGGGGAGGAGGAAGAGAGAGAGAGAGAGAAAAACCCAACGATCGACTGACTGGTCATGCTGGCGGCAGCGGCGGCCGCCGCAACGGGTGTTGCAGGACTCCTGGCTGTTGTTTCTTTCTCCAATCCCACCCCCCTTCCCCCACCCCTTCGAACATGGACACGCACGTTCTAGTAGGTACACACCATGCACACATTCGCCCTGGGAAAGAACCTCAAAATCGGTATGTGACAGGTGGAACAGAGAGAGAGAGAGAGAGAGAGAGAAAGAATCTGCTTTTTACCTGAGGTGTTGCGACGACTTGCCGCTTGCATTTTTACTACTGTTCATTTTTATTGCCTAGTACAACAACATCGCTATCAAGTCTACTGTAAAGAAGCGTTTGTGAACCTTTAATTTCCTCCTCCACTCCCTCCCAACCCTCCGAAAACCATGCACTTCCTTTCTATCCTCCTTCCCTGAGGGTCATCCTCCTCCTTCTTCTCCTCCCACTCTCCCTCCCTCCCTCCGTCCCTCCCCCCCCCATGTTCATTTCTCGATGATCGTCCCCTCCCCCCTCTCAGTCATTACATGGGCGTTGGCTCGGCACCCACCAGCCAATAACAGGGGTTAATTCTTCCTCCACTTGTGTCACCACGCCCTGATGAGCTAGTACGTAGTCTTAATCGCTGTCTCCTGGCTTTCCAACCCTCCTTTCGAAATCGCTCTCCAAACTGCATGCACATTGCACAGTCCCGGAAAAGTACGAGTAGTTCGACTACATACCCGACGGGACTTTTAAACTTACATGCGTAACAAATTTTGGGGGAAAAAATGTGACATTTATGTGGTATTCTAATGACACGTTCCATTACATGTTTAAAGCTAAATTTGTTACGCTCGTAAGCTTAAAAGTCTAGTCGGGTAGGTAACATCCTGTATGGTACTACTACCACCTAGCATAGCGTAGTGACAGGGTCATTAACTACATTTGGAAAGCAAGAACACTTGAAAAAAACAAAGCACACTTGCTTAGCATTTCCTGATATATTGTACATACATAAATTCTGGAATATTCCGAGGGCAAAAATACCATTTCCTAGTTATTTTTTTTCTCGTCTGAGTGGAACCCACCGTACTTACCGCCTCCAATCAAGGCTACTTATTCTCATATTCTTCAAGGTTAATGAACGGTACATAATAAACTTAAACTCTTTATGTACTGTACTGTACAGGAGAACCTCGAATAGTAAGATCGGTGGACAGCATCTAAAAGTTTGCCATAGCAAAGTTTTTTCTGTATCTGTATCCCAAAATTCGGTAATTAGAGCAACCTTTACTATCGTACTGTATATACATACTGTATTTACTACGTACCTGTGCTTACTGGCTATACTATAACAGTAAGGTTGTCAGCCCCATCACTGCACTGGAGGTAGGGAAAAATGCATTTTTGTAACGGGTGCGTGATTTTGCATACCTTGACCCTCATAACCGTAATATTTAGTAGGGTTCCAGTAAAAAGCCTGCAAATTCCCTTAGTTTTTTCTCATCAAAAAGCATTTTTTCCTGCAATTTGTATTCGTAAGTTGACCTACGTATGTACTGTGTACATAGGTATAGTTTTGTTAAAGTTTCCAACGAGCACGCTGCTTTGATTTGCACGGCGATATCTCCGCTCGAAGCGTGACGTCGTGATAAAAGGAAGTACCGTCGATTGTTTCTTTTTTCCTCCCCCTTCCTCATCTCCTTCGACGGTTGTTCCACTCCTCAGGCAGGTAGAAAGTGTCTAGAGGACTTGCTAAGCATTCTATGTTAGTAGAGGGGGGGGGGAGAGAGAGAAAGAGAGAGGGGAGAGAAAGAGGAGGAGGCGGAGAAGAGCGCAGCCAATATCACACGCTGAAATAGGGCCATGACAGTGTCACCTACTATACTACGAAGAGAAACGGGTCGAGTTAAAGACACCAAAAATGATGTGCGACAAAACGACATTGCAATACAATTGTATGTGAGCGATCCCATTAGGTAGAGTGTGTGTTGCACCAAATAGTACATGGGGAGTGAATCAAGATACCAGTGGTACAAAAAAAGCCCAAGAAGACGAGTGAAAGTTCGGGACTTCCCTCGTCTACGTGGAAAGGAAGAAACTCGAAAAACATTCAACTGTACAGGATAGTACTATACTACTGTAGGAAATAACGCATCTAGCCACCATGGAAAGTCTAATGTTATACGAAGTAGTACTAGAACTGCACCATTACCAGTAGTCCAATCATCTTGCCAAAGTCGAGAGATGAAGTCCAGTCAGGTGAGGGAGCTGGTGGTGTCCTCCCTCTTCTCCACCTGCGTGGTCGGCCTGCTGGCCCAGTTCCTCCTCTTGGAGAGGCACCTGGAGTTCACAGGTGAGGGAGGAGGAGGAGGAACGGACATATGGTATTTATTACGAAACTTTCCACTTTTGCAGACAAGTTTGCGTCTGCGCTGCTGCAGCACTCGATGATTCGGTCTTCTTCCTCGGGCAAGCTGGAGCCGCCGATGCCGGTGGAGGAGAACGAGGAGGGGAACGAGGGAGGAGAAGGTGATGAAGATGACGACGAAGGCGACGAGGACGGCGCTCTTGGTCCCGCCGCCCTCCGGTGGTCGCGCATGGAACATGAGTCCTCCTCTCCTGGCCTCCGCCCTCCCGTCGTCCACGTCGGGATTATCATGAAGAACATCGCTCGCAACGGGATCAAGAGCTTCAAGCTCAGGAGGCAGTTCGTCACCACTCTCGTCAGCGTGCTGGAGAACGCAAGGACGGTGAGCATAGAAGTACTAGAGTCAAGGTGCTATGCAAGTACGGACTAGCAATTTATAGCAATTTTAAAAATTGTGAGCACTTCCAGCTTCCTCTCCACCTGGTGGTGCTGACCGACGACGAGAGCGTCCCCCTGCTCCGTCCGCTGGTCGACAAGTTCGTCTCCAAGCTGGCCCGGGTGGAGGTGGAGACGGAGTACTTCGAAGCCTCAGAGATCTCGTACGCCTTCTTGGACGAGATCATGCAGCTGCGGGCGCACTTCACGTCCAGCACGAAGGCGGCGCGCAAGTACGCGGACCACCTCTTCATGATGGCGCCCTTCTACCACCGCGTCTTCCCCTACGACAGACTTATCATGCTGGATGCGGACCTCAGGTTCAAGGTGACGGTTTTTCTTTTCCCCCTCACTTTTTCACTCTGACGGAAAAGTATATTTCAAGATTGTCTTTCTCCTTTTCAGATCGACATAGCCGAGCTGTACTCTCACTTTGACCGGTTCGAGAAGGACGAGGTGATGGGCCTGGCCTCCGACCTCACGCCGCATTACAAGCACGTTCTCAGGTTCTACAGACAGCAACACCCGGGAACGCACGTTGGAGAACCGGGAAGATTCCAAGTACGTACTTCCGGAAGAGAGAATTGGCAAGACCCAAACTGTCATCTTAGTTGACGCATTTTTTTCCCCGTCAGGGCTTCAACACCGGAGTGGTGCTCTTCAACCTGTCTGGCATGCGCTCCAGCGATCTTTACCGCAACGCCACCTCCGTCGCCGCCGTCACTGCCGCCGCCGAGAAGTACAAGTTCCACAGTCACCTCGGGGACCAGTGCATGTTCTCACTCATTGGTATGTAATTCCATAAAAATGGGGGGGGGGAAGGTTTTTTTGGACTGACCCCTTTTTTATTGACATCACAAGGTCTTGAACATCCCGAGCTGTTCCATCTCCTCCCCTGTGAGTACAACTTCCAGATGGACGTGCTCATGGCCACGCAGAAGGAATTTGCCAAGGACTTCCTGGTTTATCACTACTGCAGGTAACTAACTGTCCGACTGTTAATGTACGCTTGCAATTACGCTATCTCTCCCCTTCCAGGAAGTGGCCCAAGATCTACCACGGCAACGGCGGCGCCCAGATCCCGATGAACGAGGTGGAGGAGGAGGAGATGTTCGGGGACTCTTTCCTCCAAAGGTCTTGAATCTGGAGCATCAGTCGATCAGTTGTTCACTCGTGGCATTATTACCCAGTGATGTCAGAATTAAAAAAAAACTAATAATACACTGAAGACAGGGAATCCAGCTTTATTTTTCTTTTTGCATGCCTTGCACTTTTGTTCATCGCACTCAACAAAGTTCACACGTTCTTTCGCACAGGTGGAAAGGGGGGAAAAGAGAATCCTTTGCATGCAGGGGGGGGGGAAACAGGAGAAAGGAGAGAATGCTACGCAGCATATGAATGATGAATAGCGATACAATGTGTACACAATTTCTTTGGTACCGCGCAGATACCGTAATATTAGCAAAAAAAATACCATGGAAGGAGAAGTGGCAAACGAGTAGTCCAGAAACATTTTGTTCCCTCCACACAGAAAAATGCCTCATCATCGATTGGAGTGCCCTCCCTCCCGATGTCTCCTCCCTCCCGCTCAGTGTATGTTTTCCGACGCCTCCGCCAGCATGTGCTCCTGCACCTCCCTGACCATGAGGAGTCGCTGCAGCATCTTGTCCAGCTGGTGGTTGTTGAGTGGGTTCGAGCTGTACCAGACAGGACTCTCTGGCACGCAGGACCGCTCGGGCTGCAGGTAGAACAGGTCGTTCCTTGACTTGGTGCTCTCGGGGCTGGAAAAGATACCAAGAAATTGTTGTCATGGAAAACGTTGGTCAGGATTACAATCAAACCCGGTCAAGTGGAAATCCGGGTTAAATGGGAACATTTTTGGAAAACATTTGGATACAAAATTCTAGCTGTACAATTCTTATTCAGTTAACTGTGAATCCCACATAAGTGCAAAAAACTTAGTCTGCTTCCATTTTAGCAGGTTCAACTGTAGTACTTTGGCAGAGAATATAGCCCTCACCATTTCGATAGGTAGAACTCGTACAGCTTGACTGGACACCTGAGAGGACTGTCGGGATTTTCGTGCTGCTCGTAGCACTTCCTCTCGTTGTGCTTGCCTGCAAGACACGAAAAATGTTACTAGTAGGCAATACCCTGAAACTGGGGCGCTGAAACCCACCAGGCTTATTAGCTGCCGGAGGATAGTAGCGGAGCAGGATGGTCTTCTTCTCCAGCCCTGGGACCGACGCTTGGTTCTCCCTGGAGGCTGGGTTTGGCAGCGTTCTCTTCCAGTGCTTCATGATGTGTGAGAAGGAGAGCTTCTTGTGCTGCTCCACCGTCTTCAGGAGGAAGTACTTGGTGTTGAAGTAGATGACGGTGTTGAGCAGAACCTGAGGGCTGTGCGCGCCCAACTGCTTGGCCTCCCATAGGTGCTCCTCTTCTATGCGAGTCACAAAGTAGCCCAGCTCATTCACTGGCAGCTTGAAGTCCCTGACGATCTCGTGGAGGGCAGAGGTGAAGGGCTCATAGTAGGCATCGGTGAAGATGTTGTCGATGCGGCCGTTCTCAAACAGGTACTCCTGGATGCCCAGGGTCAGGTAGAGGATGCTGTCTGGGGTGTATTCTTCCCCGTTGGGCTTCTTCACCTCCTTGACAAACATGCACAGGGTGTAGATAAGCTCATCGGCCCTGAGCTTGAGGATGTCCGTGTCAAAGGTCTTCATGTACTTCCCCTGGGCCCTCAGCTTCTCCAGCTCGGCATTCTTCTGCACCACCCAGTGCCTCCACGCGTTCACGCCGTAAGTGAACTGAAGGAAAATTATGACTTTAACGGAAAAGAAACAAACATGGGATACTCATCTCTGAATGTCCTTACCTTGAGATGATGCTTGGCGTCTGGTCTCTCCTTCGGCTGAACGTTGACCATGTTGAGCACTGCCTGGGACGCCGGAGACTCCTGCTTGGCCTGCTTAGCGGCACGGTTGTCTAGGGGAGAAAAATGGCAAGCCTACTACGATTTATGCCCTCGAAACAGCATCCACCCCCATATCTACCTCTTGACTGTGTGGAGTAACGCCTCTTCTGTCCTCCCCTGGTTCCTCCCCTTCCGGCGCCTCCTCCCCTGGGCCTGTGCATCCCGGCCTCACCTCCGGGCCTGATTGACCCTGGACCCGGGGAAATGGCCGGGTCCGGCGTGACGGCCGGTAGCGCCTTGGGCAGCACCCGGTCTCCCCTCACGTCTTTTTCCAGGTCCATGGGCGGCGCCTGAGGCCGCTGCTGCTGCTGGCCTTCTGCCCCTCCACCGCCGCCGTTGGCGGCCTCCTCGTAATACTCGTCTTCCTGCTCCGAGTCGTCAGAGTCGAAGTAATCGATTCCGGCCACCTTCTCCCCGGTCAGCTGGGCCGACAACTTAAGCAGCTCCGCCTCCAGCAAGCTGGCAGGGACCTTGGACACGATCTTGCGGATCTGGCAAGATCAAAAGTATCAAATTTACCCAGTCGACCAAGAACTTGCGGGGAAAACTGGGTCGAAATCACAGATTTCCCGGCCAATATTGACTACGTCCAAAAATATGTCAGATTTTTCAGAAAATATTCAGGTAAATCTGACGTTAGACCAATAGCTTTTCCTTGTTTCTAACTCAGTCTAATTTCAGAATCTGTACCTCAGCAATATTGATCGGGTAAATTAATATTCCCCAAAAAGTTCAGGAAGAGAGTTCGGAAGTTCTTTTCTCCTTTCGTTCCCCCTCACCTGCTTGCTGATCCCCCTGTGCGAGTTCCTGGTGGTGGGCACGAAGACCGGCACCGGCACCGGGAGCGGGACGGGCACCGGGGAGGGCGCCGGGGTGGTGTACATGCCGAAGGGCACCGGCATCCACATCGGGCAGGGCATGGGGACAATGGGCGGGTACACCGGCCCGTCGGTCTGGGTGGAGGCGTTCGCCACCTCCGGGTAGGCGGAGACGGCCTTGGAGCGGTTGGGCACGCGCCTCGTCTGGGTGGAGGACTCGGTCAGCTCCACCGGGATCGGGGGCTCCGCGACGACCTCTGGCGCTGCCGTCGTCGCCACCGCCGCCGCCGCTGCTGCTCCTTCCTCCTCTTCCATGTTCTCCTTGTCACTGCCTCCCTCGTTTTCCTTGTCTGCATCCTCCTCCTCCTCCTCCTTCTTTTCCCTCTCCATCATGGCCTCAGCGATGGCCCCCTCTGGCAGCGGGGCCAGCAGCACCTGTGCCTCCTGGTTTACCTTGTCCTCCAACTCCAGGGCCTCCCTCTTTGGCACCTCGATGGGGTGCTCTTCCACCTTGGCGTCTTCCGCCTTTGCTGCCGCCTCCTTTGGAGCCTCCTCCGCGACAGTTTCTGTAGTAGCCGGTTCCTCTTCCTTCACCTCTCCGGGTTTTCCCTCCTCCTTGATTTCCGTGTCTCCCTGACCCGCCTCCGCCTCTTCTACCGCCTTCTGCACTCCCTCCTCTTGCCTGGCCTCTCCCTGTGCGTCGGTGGAGTCCACCTCCATCTTGGTCTCCTCCGCCTCCCGCTTCCCTTCTACTCCGGCGTCGGTGTTGGCGCCCTTCTCCCCCTGTTCGTCCCCCTTGACCTCCTCCGGGCCCTTCCTCTCCTCCTGCGCCACTTGCGCCGGCGCGCCGCCCTCCTCCTTGTGCTCCTCCTCCATGTCGGGGACCGGACCGATGTAGTACTAGCACCAGCTCCGCACGGCCGCGGGAGGAGACGAGCAGAACGAGGGAGGGGGGGGGATGCAGAGCTCGGGACCGACCTCCTGGTGTGGTGGTGGAGGACCCTGCCTTCGTGGGTAACTTCGGCAAAAAAAAGGGGAAAGAAACTGTTGTAAACAATAATGTATTTGTACTGAGCAAGTGTTTCCTTTCCTTCCTTCCTCCCCTTTCTTTCTATGAAGCGGGGCGAGGAGACGAAGGAAGCTGCTGATGGGGAGAGATTTCCAGAGAGAGAGAGAACAAAAGCAGATTCAAAACATCTAAAAAACGACAAAAAAGGGCGGTTTTTTTCGAGCATGTCCGCAACTAAAAGTTGAAAGGTAAGGGCAAAACATCTTAATTTTCCATGTACAAGCTGCAAGATTTTACTTTGTAAAATTATCTAGTTTAATTTTCCTAGTTACTTCAAAAATTGCCATTTGTGTGTCTCTTCCCTCTTAGTGGCATAAA
>JAAUYM010080806.1_pt1 | contig 11506 bp, 9 predicted proteins | sample 7278001 | NCBI WGS metagenome assembly JAAUYM01 (sample SAMN14350224, study PRJNA611818) | marine sediment metagenome | isolation source: surface marine sediment (1.8m) | place: French Polynesia: Moorea | collected 2018-08
CCAGATCCATAGAAGATATTGTCTCCTAGCACCAATGCTACCTTTTCACTCCCAATGAACGATTCTCCTATAATGAAGGCCTCTGCCAGTCCTTTTGGATGCTCCTGAATCGCATATTCAAAGGAACAGCCATACTTGCTTCCATCCCCCAACAACCTTTTGAATAAAGGCAAATCCGATGGGGTTGAAATGATAAGTATCTCCCGTATTCCCGCCCACATCAAGGTAGAAAGCGGGTAATAGATCATGGGTTTATCATATACGGGCATAAGTTGTTTGCTCACCGCCAAGGTTATTGGGTGTAACCGCGTACCAGAACCACCTGCAAGAACTATACCCTTCATAGATTTGAGATAATGATAATTTTACTTGTAAAATTCAATTCTTCTTGTTTCGTAGATGTTCTCCCAAATACCATTCTGTTGTTTTCTTAATCCCAGTCTCAAAATTCTCTTCTGCTCTCCAACCTAGTTCAGACTCAATTTTTGATGCATCAATGGCATATCGAAAGTCGTGCCCTGGACGGTCCTTCACAAAAGTTATCAGGTCTTTATAAGAACCGCCACTCTTTAGCGGTTGCATCTGATCCAACGTCTCGCATATCGTATTGGCAATATAGAGGTTGTTCCTTTCGTTACCTCCACCTATGTTATAGGCCTCTCCACTTCTTCCTTCTTTATATACCAACCAAATACCCTTGCAATGGTCTTCTACGTACAACCAATCCCGTACGTTCTTCCCATCCCCATAAATGGGAATGGGTTGCCGAACCAAGGCCTTTCGAATAATTGTAGGAATAAGTTTTTCTTCGTGTTGATGGGGACCATAATTATTAGAGCAATTGGTCGTCACAACATTCATTCCGTAAGTGTGATGATAACTTCGCACCAAAAAATCTGAGGAGGCCTTAGATGCACTGTATGGGCTATTGGGCGCATAAGGTGTTCTTTCTGAAAAAAGCCCTGTTCTTCCCAATGCGCCATATACCTCGTCCGTTGAAATATGGTGAAAACGGGCCTGGGAATATTCCTCTCTCACCTTCCCAGGGTCTTCCATCCATGTTTTATAGGCCACATCTAACAGTTGAAACGTTCCTAAAATATTCGTGTCAATAAAGGCTTTTGGGCCTTTTATAGAGTTGTCCACATGAGATTCGGCGGCAAGGTGAATCACCCCCTGAAACTGGTGTTCATGAAAAAGACGTAGCAACAAGTCCCTATCGCAGATATCTCCATGAACAAAACGGTATCTAGGGTTCTGTTCAAAGTCTTCTGTATTTTGCAAACTTCCAGCATAGGTGAGTAGATCAAGGTTAACGACAAATATGTCCTGTTCCTCGCACAGCACATATTCTATGAAGTTAGAACCTATAAATCCTGCACCTCCTGTTACTAATATGGTTTCTTTGGGTCTTTGCATTGAGGTCATTCTATAGTCTTTCGGATATAACGGAAGGGTCTAAAACACTCTTAACATCAAAAACGAGCGTCCCCTTTTCTTTGTATTGCTTCCAAGGAAGGTCCTGAAATTCCCGATGCGCTACTGCAAGGATCAAGACCTCACTGTTCTCTGGGATCTCAGGGGTAGTTGCAAGATCATATTCTTTTTTTACTTCGCCCGCATCTGCAATTGGGTCATAGATAGACACTTCAACCCCAAAGGCCTCCAATTCTCTAACGATGTCTATTACCTTGGAGTTGCGGATATCGCCAAAATTCTCCTTAAAGGTAATCCCTAATACCGTCACACTCGTATTTTTAATCGGAATGTCATTTCTTGTCATCAATTTCATTGCCCGATGGGCAACATAGGTCCCCATACCATCATTGATCCTCCTACCCGCCAATATGATCTCAGGAGAATAGCCAGCGCTCTCCGCCTTGTAGGTAAGATAGTAGGGATCCACTCCTATACAATGTCCACCGACCAATCCAGGGTGGAAGGGTATAAAATTCCACTTGGTGCCTGCTGCAGAAAGCACTTCCTTGGTGTCTATGTTGAGCTTTTCGAAAATCAATGCCAACTCGTTCACAAAGGCTATATTAAGATCTCTTTGGGTGTTCTCGATCACCTTGGCAGCTTCTGCAACCTTTATAGAAGATACTTTATGAGTGCCAGCTTTGATGATGGTGCTATAGAGGTCATCCACAAAGTTTGATGCCTCCGGCGTACTCCCAGAGGTTATCTTAACAATATCTGCTATAGGTCTTGTCCTCTCGCCAGGGTTGATCCGCTCTGGAGAGTACCCACAGAAGAAGTCTCTGTTATACTTTAATCCGCTTTCCTCTTCTAAGATCGGCACGCACACCTCCTCAGTACAGCCAGGAAAAACAGTGGACTCATATATAACATAAGAATCTTTTAACAGAACCTTTGCAACAATTCTTGTTGCATCGATCAAAGCGGATAGGTCAGGTTTCCTGTACTCATCAATAGGTGTTGGGACGGTAATAACAAAGATCTTTATTCCTTGTAAGTCGCTTTCGCAATGGGTAAAGCTTACTTTTTTGTTTTTCAATAGATTCCATTGCCTATGGGAGACCTCCCTTGTTCTATCCCTTTTCTCATTGAGTTCTACAATACGGCTCTCCTTCCTATCATATCCTATGACCTCATGGTCATTCAATGCAAACTCCAAGGCCAAGGGCAGTCCAACGTATCCGAGCCCAATTATGGCAAGAACAGGCCTATCCATACTACTGATGCTGTTTTAACGTACCATTGTCCTTAGTGATTCTGTTCTCTTTCAACTCCGCCTCCTTTTGTACAAGATATTTATTTAACCCATAGAGGATCAAGAATAAAAGATACAGGGTCACTCCAACTACTGGAAAAAAGATCTTATAATTGGTGAAGAAACTTCCCTCCACATAACCCACTTCTGGAAACTCGGAAAGTACATTCATTATCTTCATACTTTCCACGCGATTGGCATCATTGCTGTTTAGCTGATTCTTTAGAAGAATTTTTCGCTCCAATAACCTGGCAAGTCTATTATCATTTTGGGTGTTCTCAGATAAAACAATTGAAGTTCCCGATAAATCACCCTTTTTTTCTGCCTCTGCTATAAGAACCCGTTCGTAAACGATCCGCAAAGAATCTGTTTCTGCTATAGAGTTTTTAATGACCGAATCGTTACGGCGTATATTTTCTAGTGTTACTTTTTGCTTTTCTTTAAAGTAATTATTCTCTGAAATAGCATTAATAATTACCGTATCTATCTTTTTGTATATCCTTTTACCAAGAGAGGCCACCCCTATCTGATGAATCCTGTAATCTGTAGGTTCAATATTTTCCTTGTATAACTCAAAGGTAAGCTCCTCTTGTGCTGCTGAGTCCAGCTCTTTACGAATATCTACATAGTCCACCAATAAATTGGTCTCTGTACTTAAGGGTTCTATATAAAATCCCCTTAACTGTGCTGCTTCTGTTCTTGTAATGCCAAATATCTCTGATAACTGCACCGTATCATTACTCTCTACCATGGCGTGGTAGTACTGAATATTGTTGTAAAGCTGATTAGTGCTTTCAAAATTCGGTTTTACTAACATATTGGCCCCATAGATATCAGGTGTAAGAATATCTGCCACATATCCTATGATGCCAAAGGAAACTACGATTATACATATCTTAACAAAGTGTCTGCGCACGATCAAGAGGAGAGATATCAGTAGTTCAAAGACTCCCTTTAATATTCTTCCAACAAAATTGAATAGTCTCTCGAACCCCCTACCGATCATGTTGAACAACTGCCCAAGATCGACCTCGTCATTGGTCTCTTGTTGCTTTTTGGGCTGTTCCGTTTGTTCTGGTTTACTCATAGTTGTTTAGATGTTGGTATTTGAATTGAGATATGAGGTTCTTTTGATCAGGCATTTATAAATATCCAATAGCGTTCATCTCGATCCAATAGATCGATTTTAAAAAATCTCAAATACGGCATCTCAATACGCAAGTCTAACTTAAAATTTGCTCCAAAATTTTTCTAGTAATCACATAGGTCGGTTTTACCCCAGCGACCCCAAGTCCTCCCGAGGCAAGTGTACTCCCAGTCTCCAAGGGATTGTCCGAAGCATAATAGGCATATCTTACCTTGATATCCTCCGAAATACTCTTGCGAATCCTTGAAGCCGATTGTATAGCCTTCTGATAATGTGCTCCTTCCATCTCTAGACCAATAACATTCCAAGTAGAGTTATGGAAAAACTTCAGTACGTCCTTATTCTGTAGGGATGTTCCTAAAACTGTTACCATGGTACCCTCGTAAAGATCGATCTCGCAACCGTCGAAATCCTTTTTGCATAATTCATTGGTAAAAGGATAGTTGTCCGCGGTCCCCTCGAACACATGGGCCGAGGGGATCATGATGTCTCCTTTCTTGCCATTGAGTATGCCCGCTTTGCCCATAATGGAAATGGAGGCCACATTGAGATACTTCTTCTTATTCTTGCTATTGGGCTTATAGGGCTTCAACAGCTCATCTATGGTTTCATAGGCCTGCTCGCCAAAAGCATAATCCATTACAAAAATAACAGGTTTTTCCTTTTTATCAGGGGTATCTTCGTAACCCGACCGTTCTAAGTCTATCCTAGCTGCATCAAATATCTGTACATTGATATTAGTGCCGGAATGGTCCTCAAGGTAGATCATCCCATATTCTAAAGCGGCATCGAACACCTTTTGTTGCAATTCGCTATTATTCTCTTTGCTATACTTCTCAAATATCCTGGTCCCCTCCTCTTCACTCAAAACACCCTCCTCTACATAGGGTACAAAAAGAGAGTTCAATACACTGTGCATATTTGCACTGATAATGTGCAACTCTCTTTCCAACAATCCGTTTTTTTGTAATGTTTTCTTGATCACGTTGGCCCATTTCTCACCATAGATGTGGTGCCCCACTCGTTCGCGAAGCACAGGACTGAATGTGATGGCTCGTTTTTCGTCCTTCACAGTCTCATCCAAGGACAACTTTCCAAGCCAGTAGATGATCTCTAAAAATCGTTCTGGATATTGCTTGGAGATAAGGAGTCGATAAGTCTCCAAGGTCTCTTCAAAGGTTCTACCAATTATATTGGCTGTATGGATGAGTGCTACCTCCCTTTCCTTTAGAGAGAGTTTCCTCCCCAGCAAGACAGCAGCTTCTAGTTTTTGCCAATCTCGGCTTGTAACACCCGATTCCTGGTCCTCCAACACATGCTTGCAGATCTTGTCTGCCTCGTTATAGAGAAAGGTGAGATGGGTAAGGATATCGTAAATATCCGATCGTCCCCTGGTGATCTCAATATTCATCTGTTCTGCATCGATACGATAACAGTTCCTGCGTCTCTTGGGAGGAATTATCACCTCGAAATGCGACTTGGCATATCCTTCGTCCGCAGTAAGATTGACAAAGCGGCACTGTTCTATACCCAAGGGAAGGCGGTCCATAACATAGGTGAGTCCGTTTAGTTCTACCTTGCTATCTGCGATGCTCCCGTAGATCTCGGGCCTAAGCAGTAGGAGAGCATCCCTCAGCGAACGTCCAGAGACCCCAGAAGGTTTGTAGAAGCCACGGTTAAACAGATGTCGCATTGTCACGTAAATGCGCTCGATGGCACTTGTGGATTCTTGCGCTCTGGTACGGCCTGTACTCTTAAGACTGCTCATGATTTTTTCTAGGCGTGCAAAGATACAAGGATTTTCCTCAACGTATTAGAACACATAAGGAGCCAGGCCCTCGGCGATCTTGCGGTCATTAGAAAGTCTCGGTATCTTGTTCTGTCCACCCAATTTGCCTATGCTTCGCATGTAGTTTTTAAAGCCATCCTTCTTAACCTTGGTGATCACCAGAGGGCGGAGTATCTTTCCTTGGACCAGATCAAAATAATAGCTGTTCTGTCCTTGCATGCTCTGATCTATGATCCGAGCGAAATGTTCCATATCGGCAGGTTCTTTTTCAAACTCCACAAACCACTCGTGATAGGGAAGGCCGGACTCTGGCATAAGTTGAGGAGCCACAGTAAATTCTGAAATTTGCGCCTTCGTATCTGCAATGGCTCGCTTCATCGCCTCATCGACCTCCTTGCCGATGACGTGTTCCCCAGAAGCAGAGATAAAGTGCTTGATCCTTCCAGTGACAATGACCCTGTAGGGATTTAAAGAAACGAATTCCACAGTATCTCCAAGATTATAAGCCCACAGACCTGCATTTGTAGAGACGACCATTACGTAGTTGGTGCCAAGGACAACATCCTGTAAGGTGATTCTCTTCGGAAATTCCTCATGAAAATCCTCTGCCTTCACAAATTCGAAGAAAATCCCCGAGTTGAGAAGCAATAGCATTCCCTTATCTTTCTGAGTGTCTTGATAGGCAAAGAAACCTTCTGAAGCAGGATACACTTCTATGCTATCCACCTTACGACCGATAAGGTCGTCGAACTTGGCACGATAGGGTTCGTAATTTACTCCTCCATAGATAAAGAGGTCAAAATGGGGGAAGAGCTCTCCCACTTTCTTACCGCTTATCTCAATGAGTCTTTCAAAATACATCTGTACCCAAGAAGGAATCCCACTTATCAACGTCATATCCTCTTTGATCGTCTCCTCCACCACCGCATCAACTTTGGACTCCCAATCCTCAATACAGTTGGTCTCCCAACTTGGCATGCGATTCTTTTGAAGATAGTTGGGCACATAATGGGCGGCAATCCCCGAGAGTCTGCCTAGTTTTACTCCATTTTTATCCTCCAACACGGGGCTACCTTGAAGAAAAATATGTTTTCCGTCCACAAATTTGGTGTTACCTGTCTCTGCTATGTATAACAATATCGCATCCCTAGCAGCCTTTATATGGGACGGCATCGATTCCTTGGTGATCGGTATGTACTTGACACCCGATGTGGTTCCAGAAGTTTTTGCATAATAGAGAGGCTTTCCCTTCCAAAGTATATCCTCCTCCCCATGCACCACTCTATCTACATAAGGGCGTAGCGACTCGTAATCCCTAATAGGCACCCTGGCCACAAAATCTGCATGATTGTTTATATTGCCAAAATCGTGATCTTTACCGAACTGTGTTGTCTTTGAATCTTGTATAAGTGATTTAAATACAGCATTTTGAGTTTTGATAGGTTTAGAAGACCATCTTCTCACCTTGCGTTGTACATATTTCGCAAATATTTTGGAAGCAACAGCTTTTAAGGACATAGGCTATTCTTCAAAACGGATAAAGTGGGTAGGATTCATAGGGTAACCATCCTTCCATAGCTCAAAATGGAGGTGTGGTCCTGTTGTCAACTCACCGGTGTTCCCAGAAGTGGCGATCACCTCTCCAGCCTTCACTAGGTCTCCCTGTTGTTTGATCAGGGCCCCATTGTGCTTATAAACGGAAAGCATCTCCCCCCTATGTTTTACGATTATTGTATAACCTGTATCTGCTCCCCACTCCGAATGTATCACTGTGCCATCGCCTACCACTTTCACAGGAGTGCCCTTCTTCAGTGCTACATCTATCCCGTAGTGCCGTTCCCTAAGGTCGAAATCTTGGGTGACACTCCCTCTAGCCGGTTCAAAGAGTACAATATCTATCCTATCCTGAGCAGATTCAAAGAGGTTGTACCTGTCTTCTTGTGCCACTTGGGCCCGTAATATAGAATCTTGTTTGTTTGGGGAAAGGCCCATTTCGGCAGGGTCCACCAATAGTTGTCCAGACAAGGCATCTCTCTCCAAGTCACTTGCGGGAATATCCCCTGTAAGCACATTGCGCATATTCTGAAGAATCTGATTGTAATTCCTCAATTCATTCTCCAAGGTGTCTATTCGTTTAATGTTCGTAGCAGCGGTCTGGCGTAGCTCGGTAGAATCATATCCCGGGATGTATTCCTTAAGTGGAGTGAGTGCAATGAGAAAGGTTGTGCCCACCACAAGAAGCAGTGCCAAAAGCATCGCCACGACAAAAACATTTAGCCTAGTGAGCTTAAAAGACAATCTTTCCTCAAAAGTGTCCTCATTAAGGATCACCATGCGGTATTTATGCAGCAGTTTTTCCTTTAAATACTCCCTTCTACTTGGTCTCTCCTGCATTTGGCCATCTTTCTACAAGTATGCAAATATAGCCATTTGACAAGTGGAGAAATAGCCTCCTCCTTCAAATTAACAACATTAGAACATGTCATTCCTGAATTTCTTAGTACCTTTGAAATTCTATAAAGAGTTTGATATGGTCTTTTCTCACATTTTTATTGCTTTTGGGCCATGGCAAATAGTACTTGTCGTCGTCGTTGTATTGCTGCTATTCGGAGGACGTAAGATCCCTGAGCTTATGCGTGGTCTTGGTAGCGGCATAAAGGAGTTCAAGGATGCTTCTAAGGAGGAAGAAGACACCAAAAAGGTAGAAGATTCTAAAAAATAGGTCTTCGCAGGATCTTTGGTCAAAGTACCCTCAGCGACTTTATGATCGCTTCTAGCTCAAATAGATAGTCTCGCTTGTCCTTCTGTGGGGCAAACACGAAGCCTTCCAGTACTATTTGTCTATTGTTAGCATTGTCGTCCACCACATAGGTGATGAAGGGGCCTGCCATAAAATCGTTCTTCAACTCCCAACGACCTCTTGCCTCCAATGCATATTTGCCATCAATGGTCGTACTTGCCATGGAAGGGGCAAACATCATCTCCGTGATCATGTGGCTTCCTTTCTTTCGACCAGGCACGTACCTGGCACCTATAGAGTCCCTGAGGGTTACGAAAGAGGCCATTCTTAGACTATCCTTGGGAATCTTATCTGTTGGCACCTCATAGGCCATTAAATTCATGGTCCCATTGGGAAGCGCTCTTTCTATCCAAAGAAAATTGTCCTCTTTGCGAACCGTCTTATAGATGGACGGCATCCGTAAGGTCACCCCTAGTTTTTCTTGTAAGCCTTTTTCCTTGTTAAGGGAGGCCTTGATCTGCCTTTGCTTTTCGTATAACTCGTTCTGATGGATCAAGGCTACACTCTTCACCGCATTTTCCTGTAGTGACTCTATGATCTCTTGATCTGTGCGCCCTGTAACATAAAAGATCTTCTGTGGTTTGCTATATACGTTCTGTTTGATCGCAAAGCTTTTTTGTTTATCATCGCCTTTATCGACTACAAGGATATTCCTATTTCCTGTAACGAACCCGTTAAAGACCTCTTTGGGCAGTTGCTTGAGGCTAAAGATAGGCTCTTCGTTGATCACCCCATCGACTTGAGCGGCAAAGATCTCACGGATCTCATCACCCAAGGTACCGCCCCAGTCCTCATTGTCCAAAACCACGATCAATGAATTGATGGTGCCGTGAGAGTTGGTCAGAGAACGCTCAGAGCCCTCTCCTCCACAGGTCATTAGCAACCCGCTAATTGCCAGTATTAAAAATATTTTCTTCATTTAGTGCGTGTTTATTTTCGCAGGTCCGTTGTATGCATACTTTTTTATAAAAGCAGGGTCCTCTAGCCTTTTGAGACCTTTAATCGTGTCCCTGGTTTTATGTCGTTCCCCTTTATGTTGTTCCACTCTTTAAGGTTCTTTACCGAGACCCCAGGGAATTTCTGTGCTATCTCCCAAAGAGAATCTCCTCTTTTTACAATATAGTAGCCATTGCTGTCGGCCACAGGTTTCTTATCTGCCTTGGAAGTGGGCTGAAAATAAGGCTTCTTAGGATAAATGGTGAGTCGTTGCCCCACCCGTATATTGTTGCTTCTAAGGCCATTCCATCGTTTTATATCACTTACCCTAACCCCATACCTCCGAGCTATTCTTCCCAGATAGTCCCCACTCCTCACCTTATATCGCACACGACGGTCCATCTCAAAGAACTGAGGAAGGGGTCTTTCTCGTTTAGCGATCTCCGCCCTCGCATAGGCATAGATAGAGTCTTCGTGGGAGACAAAGATTCCCACTTTGTCTTTGGGAAGGCGAAGATAATGGTCCCTCCCCTTCACATAGGGCACAATATCAAGCTTGTAAGAAGGATTGTAGAATTGCAACTCTTCCACATCAATATCTATGACCTCTGAGATCTGGTCAAAGGTGATCAGCTCTTTTACGCGAACCGTATCTGATACAAAGTAAGGCCTCTCGAATTGTTCTCTCTTAAACCCATGCTCTTCCGCATACTCAAAGATGTAAAGGGTAGCGTAGAACGCTGGCACATATCCTGCCGTCTCTCTGGGAAGGAAGGGGCGAAGGTTCCAATAGTTCTCATAGCCTCCCGAGCGGCGTATGGCCTTGGAGACATTGCCCGGGCCTGAATTATATGCCGCAAGGGCCAGGTCCCAATCGCCAAAGACCTTGTAGAGACTGGATAGATAATTGCACGCTGCCTGTGTTGACTTTAGAGGGTCGCTGCGCTCATCGACATAACTGCTCACCTTTAGGTTGTACATCCTGCCCGTGGCATACATAAATTGCCATAGTCCCGTGGCGCCCACCCGCGATTTGGCTCGAGGGTTAAGAGCCGATTCCACTACGGATAAGTGCTTCATCTCCAAGGGAATATTATTCCTGTCCAAGGCTTCCTCAAACATAGGATAGTAGAACTGGCTCTTTAATAGCACCCTCCCAAACATTTCCCTCTTATCCTTCAGAAAATGTTTTATAACATTCTCTAAAGAAGGATTGTATTGTATGTTGAAGGGGGTCCTTGCGTTCAACAAGGCCAAACGTTCCTTTAGTACCTCCGTTGTCAATTCTGGGTATTCCACCTCTTCCTCCATGTCAAAGGTCTCCACACTCTTCTGAATACTGTCGAACAAGGAAGCATTGGCCATTTCACGAAACCAAAGGCTATCGATCACCGCAGCCCTTTTGTGGTCCCTTAAGGGGCTAATGCTATCGGTATTGGTAAGGGAAATCGGTTCTAAGGGAATGTTCTTCTGGACCTCTAGCTGCCTTAGTGTTCCTTCCGAATATGCCATTGTATCTAATCTAACAGTATCTTGAATCGACTCTATGGGAGGTATAGAATCCTTCTGCCCATAAATGGTGCTTGATAACAAAGAAATGATTATAATGGCTATAGAACCTTTCATCCTACTTCATCTTAATATAAGCAATACTGTGGAATATTACTAAAGTCATACTTTTCATCAAAATCAAAACAAGGAAATGTTGTCGTAAATTTCATTAATCGGGTAAATGCTCCATTTTAACAATTCTTGCACATTGATAGCCATTGAATTTATTGTGATTGACATATGAACTTTATATTCATTTTCTTTATGAACTCAAAATCGTCAATCCAATCAACATTCATGTTGTCACAAACGTGTGGTATTTTAATTTTTGTTTGCTTTCTGATATAGTCCTTTTTCTCCTTTGTTACAACTATTGCTTTTTCCTTCATTGCATGTGCAATTACCCATGGGTCTGCTTTTGAGTGAATTCTATTGCTTGATACCAAATATTTATGATCAGGATTTGAATCATATATTTGTTTCAAGCAATTGGTTACTCGCTATCAATTTTCTTGATCGTTATGTCACTTTTTTTCAGCCATTCGTAAA
>JAAUYM010096154.1_pt1 | contig 11506 bp, 15 predicted proteins | sample 7278001 | NCBI WGS metagenome assembly JAAUYM01 (sample SAMN14350224, study PRJNA611818) | marine sediment metagenome | isolation source: surface marine sediment (1.8m) | place: French Polynesia: Moorea | collected 2018-08
AGACAAATGCAGCTCTTTTTTTGTTTATAAGCATTTGTTTATAAGCAATGCAGTAGCCCAATAATTTGGTGCAAAAATCACCCAATTGGCTCTGGCGCACGGATTGCCATTTTTTTGTCTCTTTTACACTCATTTGGCACTCTTTTTGGCGCCAATGACCCAACCAATGTCAATTTGTAACTAAACAATGTGGAAGCAGACAGCTTACGCGCCAATTGTTATTTACATCAACCCCTCCAAAACCGACTTTCGGAACAATTATAGTGAAAATCACGCAACTGCTCAAAAATTTGTTATTTTGACTACCCTACTGTACACAGTGCAACTTTGTGTTTTTTTTCTCTCGCATGAATGATTGTCGCATAATGGTACATGAGGGGAAAAAAAAGACACATAGGTATTATGTGTCTGACATGTACCGACGGGACAAAGGACATGTCTGGTCGGGTTGCACCTCTTTGTGTGCTTGGGCTTGTCTGTGTGTATGTGTGTGCGTGTCGAGGCGTAATGAGCATCAGACAGAAACGCGCAGAAGACACGTGGCGTTTTCTTCTCACCTGCGGAGAAGCCCGACAGGTCTTGGAATGGATTCGAAGCATTCTCCTTCTTGCTCACTATTGTCCCCTGTCTCGCGACAGTTCTTGTTCAGACTTGCTTATAAACACTTGTGACCAGCTGTGGCAAGAAGCACCCCAAAACTTATCTCGTCGGCGCATATCAACTGACATATATTTCAGACAGAATAACTTGGCTTTAGTAGTGCTCCATTTCTTCTCTCACACATGCGAGACATTAAACAAACTTCCAACTGCCAAAGTGAAAACACCTACGCCAGTCAAAATACGTAGGTTTCACTAAAGTATTTTTGTTCTTGTTTCTTGAAGAACTGGATGAAACATGTGTTTTCCCTCCGGCGCCCCCTTTTACTTCGGGTCGCCTGCGCTTATATAAACGTGTCTTCTTCAGTCGGGATGCCAAACAGAGACGACGACGACGACGACGACGACGACGATGAGGTTGGTCGCGCCCCCCGTCCTGATCCTGGTGATCTTCCTGCTGGCAGCAGCCACGCTGGTCCCGGCCCGTCGCCGCAGGGGGCCTTACAAGTCCTCAAAGTTGTGCGTATAATTTTTACACCCCCTCTCTATCCGGTGTTTTTTTTTGCACAAGTGTAGTAGTGCAATAGGGATGCCAAGAGAGCCACTTTAAGATGCCAGGAAATGGCGAAATATCCGTGGCATTATGTGAAAAAAAAAACCCAGAGGCAGGCTCTACTTTTTAAAAGATAGTTTGTGGATTAATTTTAGCCGTCATTTTTATTCAATTCGGTGTACAGACGGATCCGTTTTTAGGGACTTTAGAATGTGGTCATCAAGGATAAATTTCACATGTGGAGACTTCATTCCATCCTCCCACAATTCAGCATCGACTGTCTTCTTAACAGCTCCCGCAGCATGGACCGCTACAACCGCGTGATGCGCCGCCTGCGCCAAGAGGAACCGTCCGCGTCGGCGCTGGGGGACCTGCACTCCAGGGCCAAGAGGGCCGTCAAGGAGTCCATGAGGGCGGAGGAGGAGGAGGAGAAGGAGAGGAGGTTCAAGCGAGACGCCGATGGGTAAGGTTGAAGCAAAAGCTTTATTTTGAGCAAAGAAAAGACAAACACAGGTGAAATTCAGGCCAAAAAAAAATTAATCATTAATAAAAGTGAAAAAAAACCCACTTGACTTTTTATTTTTTTTCTAACGCAAAAAGCTTCTTTCTTTCTTAACATCTTTCAACTAAGCCTGACTTGCTACCAAACCATCCAATTACCTTTCAATGCTGACTTAGTACGTCTCCCCCTTTCCCCATCCTATTTCTTACTCCTCCATCAGCAATAACGCCTGTGATGACGCTGGCGGTGCAATGGATGATGATGATGACGAGCTGGCCATCTGCGATCCGTCGTACCCTCCGCCAGACTGCTCAGGATATGAGGATGCTAGGTGCGTTTAGTTATTTCTGCCAGACACCTAATCTTATTAATATACTAGGTAATACGTTAAGGAAGGATGGATTCTTCACTCTCCATTGCTATGGATGTTCTAACTGTATTAAACAACTTATCACGTTTAAAAAATGTGTGTGACATTTAATTGCCAAATTCTGTATTTTATGCACTAGCGCCTTTGATTCTAGTCTCTTTACTAGGCCACACACGTGATGAATTTACAGTCTGTCTGCGTCTGTTATTATTTATTAAGTTTGTAGGTGCTACAATAGAAGTTCAATATATTGAATTTTTACGTAACTAATTTTTATGTCTCAATCTGCTCACTGATTTCACTAATTCGATTTACAAAAGAGGAGTTGCTTAACAAGACTTTTCTTGCTGGCATTGACATAGTACATACTAAAGGTGCACTGTAGTTGCCAACAGGGTGAAAAGGAGCTTTTTTTGTTCAGGTACCGCAACATTGATGGGTTGTGCAACAACCTACAGAATGGCTATTGGGGTGCTGCCAACACCATGTTCAGCAGAAAACTTCCCCCATTGTACAGAGATGGGATGGGGATACCCTTTGGGTCAACTGCTTTTCAGTACCGGGTGCATGAGGTTGATGAGTCAGCAAGAAGAAAGAGGAGTGCCAAAAGTGACCTAGCTTCTGCAATGTCCCGCATGGTCATGGACCCTGACAACTACACTGTATGTGATGGCCCCCTCCCCAACCAGCTGCCTGAGCCACGAGAAGTCAGCAGGGTGTTCCACAGTGATGACAATGTTCCCGACAGGGTAAATTCACTCATGGTGATGCAGTTTGGACAGTTCCTGGACCATGATATCACCCTAACTCGTGTATTGTGGACTCTTGGCAGATTGTGCACTTGCACAATCTGCCAAGTGGAACAAAAAGTCGTTTAAAATTTATTTCAAGCAAGACCTTTCTCCCCCTCTCTCACTATTGCATTGACAGTGTTTGACCATAATTTTGAAATAGAGTTTTCTTGCACTTTGCAATAGAGGAGTACATACAGTAGAATTCCGATTTACGTATCTGAATTCAGAACACGTAGTATGTACAGTGTTTTTTTACTTGTACTATTTACATCCTAGTACAGTATAGTAAATGGCGACAGAGGAGGAGGAGCAGGAAGAAAGGCATCCTTGCTTTCAAAAGAGGAGTTTCTCCGGCGGGATAATCTCGAGTCCACTTACCCGACAAGCTTTTTTTTCATCCCGATTCCAAACTCTTCTACAAAAACTTAACATATATTCGGACTGGGATGTACTGTAAAAAATTTCAAACTCTTTCCCACCGTTTATTATTCGACCCTATATACACGTTGCGTTCGTTGCAGTAGGTACACAAACACATGTGAATTTTTGTGCTTGAGAGAGTTCTTTTTTTCTGCTAGTTTCCAACATAGGATGAATGCTAGTTTTTAGCCCGCTTCTCCATTAAATAATGAAGGCTTTCTAGAGTAGAAACTCCACTTTTTTGCTTCTTTTAAAATTTGTCGTAGCAACAGTAGACACCCAGGCATTTAAAAAGTCGTTGCTGTTGCAATGGGAAAGTAACATATTAGAACAAAAATGTGTAGATATCCCCCCTGGAATTAATACAGCGCAGTATGTTGGATTCCTCTTTTGGTTCGGGGAGTATTACGCACACATTTTTTTTTGCCTTTATAACAAGCAATTTCCGCTGTTTAGTGGAGAAAAAAAAAGAAAACGCGTTTTTGTATGAAGCCTCAAAAGGGCCTGGGTAATGACAGGGCTGGTGGTTGCTGGCAACCCTACGCCGTCACGCCCAATTGGTAACGCTTCTGACCTAGTAAAACTACTACAAGAACATCTACCGTATATCTATATATATATAGGCGAATGTCTGTCTGTCTCTCTGTAACGGGGTTGCGGGCCAGACGGTTGGACCGATCCTCACCAAAATTTGCATGTGGTGCTCTTTTTCAACAGGGAGTGACATAGGGGCCATAATTTGGTCTTTGGCCATTGCGAAATTTTACCCAGCAAGGCGGGTAGCTTTAGGCTAGTAGATAATTATGACAACCTGGAATGATGCGGTGGCGGTGGATGTGGCGGATATCGGTCGTACATGTCGTAGTACCCGTGTTGGTCGAATCGGTGCGACGGTGGTGGCGGCGGCGGGTGGTTGTAGTAGGGGTCATAGTGTGAGTCATAGTGAGGGGGATCATAGTAGGGGTCGTAGTGAGGGTCGTAGTGAGGCGGGGCAAAGTATGGGTCCATGTATGGGTAGTACTGGGCGAAGGAGGTGGCGAGGCAAAGGAGGAAGGAAAGGAGAACGGTCTGAAAAGAATAAGCTGAATAAGTGCTGTACTGCCACTGCGGGTGCTAATTAGCAGGAGAGAAGCATGAAATTGTGTCAGCATAAAAATGATGCTTACTTTCATGCTTTCCAGTTCTTCAAGCTTCCTTGTCGTTGTGCGTCCAACACTTTTTATTCTCTCCTCTTGAATTCTTCTTCTAACGCTATCCTCTCAGCTCCAAAACGATTCTGTTGTTGCTGCAGGTTATACGCAGGAAGACTGGAATCCCCGCAGAACCAAAAAAAAAAAAAAAAAAAAAGAGTCTCCCCTCCCATAAACGCCGCAAAGTGTTCCTCCACCTACTCTGACGCAAGGAAAAAAAGGAGTAGGGCCCTTCTGCTGCCTACGCAAAAGTCTTGGACGCCCTCGCATGTGCCCTGACGCATCTTTGACGCACGCTCGCCGCCGTTACCGTGCTTATGGTGCGTGCGTACACTGAACCACAAAAAGAAGAAACAAGGGTCATTAAGCATTTTTGTCAATTGCCAAAAAAGACATACTACTACTAATAATAACAGGTGCTTTTGATCATTAATATTTTGTGGTACGTAATGGTATGTATAGTGATAGTACTTTTCACTGCTTAATAGACTGCGATGCTTGCTTTGCTGAAAATATAGTGGGTGGGCTCTATTCAGGACAATTAAGCACTGAACAGTGATACACGATGTTCTCCACAGTTGTGCTGCTTTTTGCTGCGTCTCTTTTTACCAAATATAATCTGTTGCCATTCCAGTGTGATCATCATGCTGGGTGACAATCTGTGAAAAAGAGCTTGAGAACAAGCAAGAAACAAAAGACTTGTCAAGACTTAAAGTAAGGTCTACCAGAGCTATAGCCAAGCACTCCAGGGTAGCGTTTTCTTGCCACAAAACGAGAGAATACAGCTGCCTGAGCGCACTGGGGGCTACTGAACAAAGAGTTTTTGGTGGTTCTCTCCTCTAGAGTTCTTTTTGGGACAGATGTAGTAAACGCCCACGACTTCGCTTTGACTCTACCCGACGGGACTACCAACAAGCAAATTAAAGACACATGTGCCTCTTCACGTCTTTTTATAACAGCCACGCGTGCAGGTAAATTGAGATTAGCAAAAAAGGTGTTTTTTTATTTTATTCATTGGCTAAGAGATGGGAGATTCCTCTCAATCATCTTCACCGACGAATTCACCGGATCAAAACCGCTAGTGCAACTGTGTTACTAATTCAACAATTTTTAAGCTCAGCAAGAAAGAAAATACAACTCTACAGACTTTCGAGAAAGGGGAAAAAATAAAGCAAATGTGTAAAGCAGCAAGAGAGCTGAAGCTCCCGTAGGCATAGTGAGGGATCTTAGTCGAGAATCCTCCTCGGTAGAGCATCCTTAGCACTCAAGAGGTGTTGGAACTCGCTCCCTCCTTCCTCTCCCATGAGGTTGAACTCGTCTTTGGCGAGGGTCTTGGGTCCGTCGCCCACAGAAGTGTGAATCACGTATCTCAGCGCGCCCGGAGACCACACAGGGAGGCCAAGGTCGTCCGGACAGTCCTAGAAGAGAGATGTGGTACGTGTATGTAGTATACTACATACATGGTAATATGGACTGTGGCATGCTTCAAAATCCTTCCCTACCGGCATCTTGGGCAGCTTTCTCCCCTTGATGTACGAGTCCTCCTCCCCCGTCGTCTCCGTCGGCGGCGGAAAGTGCTTCAAGACGGCGCTGGCCACACGACCCAAGTCCTCCTCCAAGACGAAGAGGCAGGCGTTCGGACCCGCGTCGAACGTGTACGCCACCTGCATCAAGTATCGGCCGAGGGATAAACATCCCAACCAATATTGGTATCACTAGGGGCACACCATCGGTGGCGACACTAGCGGCAGTTAGCGATGGGGTCAAAATTTTGGTTGCTCCAATTTTTTTCATATCACTAACATGGCGTTAATATGCCAGGGCGGGTGTTAGAATAGTGAAAAAAAAACCTTAGAGCATCCCATCACCAAATTCAAGCTAGCGATATTGGTTTGGCATGCAACTCAATCCCCCCCCCTCCCTTTTCTTCCGCCGTGGAGGACTCACGATGTTCTTCCTGGCCACCTCGTTGATGCGGTGCACCAGCTCCTGTACCGCGTGCGAGACGTCGTTCATGTAAACGCAGGGCGGGGTCGTGTCCAGGCACACGGCATGCAGCTGGTTGGAGTCGCGCATGGACAGCGCAGCAAAGGAGGAGAAGTCTCTCTTGCCGATGGCCTGCACGCGGAGTGAGGCATGATGCCCAGGTGTTATCACCTTACTTCTTTTCGTACCTCACCTCCTTCATCTGCCTCATCCTCTCCGGGACGCACTTCTCCACCCGGTGGCGGAACAGCTCGCTGTTCCGCGCAGACAGCCTCATGCCCACAGAGCTGGGCACCTTCTTGCGAGAATCACTAGCCTGAAAGAAGACATACCAGGAGTAGCACTACGACTTAAGTTAAAAAAAAAAATTACTTACGACGAGTATAAGAACCCTGAGCTCCGGCCAGTGCTCCCTGTTCCATAGCTGCTTCGCGGTGGAGTCCTTTCCGTCCTCCCTCTTGCCCATCTGCCACTCCACGAACCCGCCGTGCACCGATCGACAGGCGGATCCCGACCCAAGGCGGGCCAGCGCGCTCAGGTCAACGGAGGCGTCAGAGTCAAGGTTGTAGAGCGAACACAGCGCGTGAACTGCACAGGACGTGCAAGTATAGTAGAGCAACATTACAATTGTTGCTTTATTGTTATTTCTTGCTGTTGTACTACTTTTGTACATACTAACTACACTGGTGTGCTATTCTCTACCTGCTGTACATATACTCCCGACGGGACTTTTAAACTTGCAAGCGTAACAAATTTAGGAAAAATATTGTGACACATGTGGTATTCTAATGGCATGTTTAATTACATGTTTAAAGCCGGATTTGTTACGCTTGCAAGTTAAAAAGTACTGTCGGGCTGTCGTACTTCTTCCTGCTTCAGTTACGGTAAAACTAGTTGTAATACATTAGGATCAATTAATTTCTGCTGTTGTTGTCACTGCCCTAACCTGCATTTGCGCATCGCTCGCTCACCGAGACACGCGTATCCTGCCGCGGAGGAGGCCAGCCCTGCGGCGGTGGGGAAGTTGTTCTCCGAGCAGACGTGCACCTTCCACCCGGCCAACTCACTCCCGCGCTCCCTGGCCATCGCGCGCGCACCGGAGAGGCAGTTGAGCAGCCTCCTGTTGGCGGAGGCGCCCTCGTCCTCCTTCCCGTTCAGCCAGAGGCGGTCGGACTGCAGAGAGGGGCCGCAGGCCACCGTCGTCTTTGCGTGCATCTGGGAGAGGGGGAGGGGGAGAGGGAGGAAAGTCTAGGCGTCTCACGAAAATGCCAGTAGTTGGAACTACTTGCATTTGGCAACACTGGCACGTCCAAACCTCTTCGCTGCTGAGGGTGACGCTCAGGGAGTCGTTGGAGGGGAGGATGAGATCCTCGTCGCGCTTGCCCCCTAAGTTTAAAAAGTAGAACGTGCGAGAGGACAGGTGTACTAATTAACAATTAAGAGGTGTGGCAGCTCGCTCCACTCACAGTATTTGACGACTGCGATGTTGACCGGCGCGGTGCTGGTCGTCATCCTCAACTTGGCCATGGTCGACGTCTTCTCCTGGCAGAGGACAGTGCAGGAAAAGGATGGAACAACGGACTAAGAGAAGTGCGATCTCCTTCTCCAAACGGGCGAGTGTGAAGAAGGGTAGGAAGGGAGGGGACAGTGCACAGGTAAGAGGCAAAAAAAGGGGCGACTGAACGTCTTGTTCTACCTGTTGCCCGGTGGTTTCCAGGTGAACTAAAGTGTGGTGTTCCGCTCTGGCAAACAGAACCGGAAGCAGCATCCCCTGGTGACTGCAAAATAAATATCTACCACTTTAGAACTTTGGTCGCCAGTCAAGGTCGCACCTTTTTTATCATCTTCGTGAAAAGGACACGAGTTATAAGCTTGTGCGGTGGTTGGTTTCCATTCGAGGAGCAACTTCTAAAGGTTGGAGAGGTTGCGTTGCAAGTCGGTTGGATCTTGCGCTTTCGCCGCCACCACAGTGAAAAAACAGCTGACGTCGCATTTCAGCGGCAACGACGTAGTCAGTGTTTTTGTTTATTTTTTTCTTCCAACTCGTTACTGGTAGAGGCGGAGGGCAGAGGGAGACCGCCGCGGACCGGACTGGACTGGAGAGAGGTTGCCATGGCCTCCACCAGAATCTCGTCTAGGGCCTCCGCCAGGTCGGCCAAGACCGACCTGGACGGGTCCCTAGGGCGGCTGCTCAACTTGGAGAAGAGGATCCTGTCCCACCACGCGAGCGACGTCCGATGCTTCGTCCTCAGCAGCAGCGGCGGCGGCGGCGCCGCCTCCTCCTCGTCCTCCTCCCAGGACGGGAAGGTTCGCCCGGTCCTGTCCGTCAGCTCCTCGAAGGCGCCGGAATTCCTGTGCGACCAGTCTTCCGCCCGCCTCAGCTGCAGGGCGACGACGTCGGCGGACGGCCAGGCCTCCCTGGCACTCTCGCTGCACGCGTACAACGGGAAGCCGCTCAGGCCGGTCAGTCCCGACGCATCCGAGGAGGAGGTCATGGCCACGGTCAAGGAGCTGTGCAGGATTAGCAGCAGGATGGTGCCCTGCCCCGGCTTTGACGAGTCCCGCTGGGCGGACGTCTTCCGCAGGGTGAGGAAGGCGGACTTTTCCGCGCTCCTAGCGGAGACACGAGGGGAGAAGGTGGTGTACCGCGCCAGGACTTGCTCGGTCCTCTTCGACCCGGAGGAGACAAGGGAAAAAGCCGGACTGCAGGTGGAGGAAAAGACGCTGGTTTGCTCCGAGTGTCTCGATCTGTTTACGGACCTGGACAGAAAATACTGTTCCGGTCGGCACACCGGCAGTCAAGAGGATCTGCTCGGTGGCGAAAAGTTGGAGGAGGTGACTTCGAGAGACGGCGGTGAAGCTGACCAAGCTCCGGGACAGACAAGAGGCGGGAGGCGAACCGTCAGGAACAAGAGGTTCCTTGGTGGGGACTTTGTTGAACTGCCGAAGGCGAAGGCAGGGAATCAGGAAAGAGTCGAAAATGACGAAAACGCACCTGTAATCGAGGTACGGGGGGGTGGGGATGTGCAGCATGTTTTGAGTTGCTCGACGGTGTCACTCGGTTTTGGAATTCTTTTTTTTTTTCAGGTTGATGATGAATTGGTGAAAGAGGAAGAAGCTCTTGAAATGTTCGAAGGAAGCGACCATTATGACGACGATTTCGTCGAGGTCAGGAGAAGCCGGAGGAAGCGCAAGGCGTCCTCCAGGATCCGCTTCCTGGCCCACGGGGAAAGAAAGAGAGGCCGTCCACCGACTGTGTTGAACACTCCTGTTGCCTGCAAGGAATGCGGCAAATCATTTGTTCTCGCAAAGGACTACAAACTTCATTGCGTATGCATCATGTTTCTGGTTTTTTTTTTCTTCTTCTCCTGGAGCAACTTGCTAACATTTCTTTCCCCCCTTTTTTTCAGCTCTCTCACACCAACACTTTTCCCTGCGAAAAGGAAGACTGCCCAAAAAGGTTTAAGACGCAGGAGGATCTGGAAATTCACATGAGGCGGCATCGAGGAGAGAAGCCATTCCAGTGTGAGGACTGTGAACTTGGATTCAAGACGAAAAACGAGCTCAGGACACACCGACAAAAGCACACGGGTAATTTGCCGTTTAGTGCTGATATGTATATATTTTAAAGCAGCACCTTGCACTTTTTCTAAGATGCCAACATCATCTTCGTGCAGGCCTGAAGCCGTTTCCTTGTCCCGAGTGTCCGAAGAGCTTCGCGAGGGCACAACAGCGCGAGATCCACATGGCGGTGCACACGGGAGAGCGTTCTCACCTCTGCGCGGAATGCGGACGTTCGTTTGCCTCTGTCTCCACCCTCATCGACCACCGGAAGAGGAAGCACCTGGAGATGCGCGACCACAAGTGTCCAGAATGTCCGAAGGCATTCTTTGCCCGGCAGGACCTGGAGTCGCATAGAAGAACTCACACTGGGGATAAGCCCTTTCAGTGCACAGTAAGAAAAAAAAGTGGTATTTTTCTTTTTAGGTGGAGGAAAATTCGAGAGTTTCTCTTTCGTAGCATTGTGGAAAAGCATTCAACCGAACTCATCACCTGAAGAGACATATACAAAGTATGCACCAGGGTCAGACGGGCGGCAGCAGCAAAGATGCTACTACAAAGAAGACACGAACTGAGGAATCGCTGGGTCATGTCATTATCGGCGGCAGTATCATAAAGCTAGCTGCTGAAGGTTTGGAAAAGGGAACAGTACTTCTGGCAACAGAAGAGGAAGATCGCACCGTCTTACTTGGCGACACAGAGTACCTTGTGGATGGCCAGCGCTACACCACTTGTAAGTTGCAGTTAAAAAAAGCCTAGGTAGCATAAGTTCTGTACCTACATATGTTGCCATGTACTGTATAGTCCATGTACTACATACAGTGTACACTACGTTTGTTCTTTTAGCCGTTACAAGTGATGGAACAACCGTCCTGATACCCAAAGCAACAAGTGAGGAGCAAAATAAGGCTGTGCCGATTTCCACTTTACCCGGAGATGCAGCTACCTCTCTCATCGAGCTCTCACAGGTAAGAGAGTAAATCTAAGGTAGAGCATCAAGTTGTTCGACTTGCACCAGAAGAGTGATAAAGAGAAACAGACACTTCATTTCACGACCATACTGTGTACTGTATACGTATTTCTTACGATATAGAATGAAACCATGCTACTTTTGTCCCACAGGCCGGCAGCAGCAGCCCCGGCGGGGGCGGGGGCAATCAGACGGTCGTGGTGGAGATTCCAGGCGAACACGCGTCGGACGGAAACTACATCTTGGTGACGACTGACGACGGGGGTGACATTGCAGAGGACGAGGGAACGAGACTCGTCGCCCTTTCTTCTTTGAGCGAGGGAAGGCCTGGAGGTGGGGAGAGGAAGGAGCAAGAGAAGGGGGCACAGAAGGACGAGGAAGAAGGGCTCAAGACCCAGAAAAAGAGCCACACAGGAAAGAAGCAAAAGGCCCATTAAAGACGATTAGGGGGTGCGGTAATCGATTTTTTTTGTGTACGTACTTTTTAACATGCTTGCCTTGATCTAGTTTTACTTGTGGAATCTGAGGACAACAATGTAGAATGTATTATTATAAGTATGC
>JAAUYM010178350.1_pt1 | contig 11506 bp, 10 predicted proteins | sample 7278001 | NCBI WGS metagenome assembly JAAUYM01 (sample SAMN14350224, study PRJNA611818) | marine sediment metagenome | isolation source: surface marine sediment (1.8m) | place: French Polynesia: Moorea | collected 2018-08
AGGAGGAGGAGGAAGAGGAGGAGGAGGAGGAGGAGGAGGAGGAGGAGAGGAAGAAGAGACAGACAACGGACGCCGCCGACGTCGCCGCCGCAGTCGCCGCCGCAGTCGCCGCTGCCGCCGTGGTTGCCGCAAGAAGAAGAGGAAAAAATATATCGCCAGAAAATGAGAGATAAAAAGAGGGGGAAAGCAAGACCCGAGCCAAAAAAAGGAGCCTTTTTTCTTCTTCTTCTTCTTTCTCTTTTTCTCAACCCCCATCATCTTTATGGGTCTCACTCCTAAAAGGGAGGAAGGAAGGACGGCAGACATAGGCAGAGGGGGGAGGGTAAATTTTCGTAACCTTTGATACCTCCTCCATCTTCCCAAAAAAATTATATATATCTGTCTGACTTGTTGATAAAAACAGTGCTAAAATCTAGAATTTTTTAAAATCCCCATGGTACCCATGTGTATTGGGGAGTGGAGGGGAGGGGGGATTCTCCGAGGTGGAATGGAGGAGGAGGAGGAGGAGAAGGAAAAGCAAGCGTAGAAATTTCTCTTCTTGGATTTAAGGAGTTATATCTTTTTATTATTTCTCCTCCCTCCGCCACCCTCACCCACTTTTTTCTTGCACCCTCCGATTTTGGGTAACAAAAAAAGGAAGCTTTTTCAAAATATTTTATCCGGGAAAGGAGTGTGTGTGTGTGTGTGTGGGTGTGTGCGTCATAATAAAAGTGACCCTGGAACGGAAGTGCACCGAATTTATTCTCCTTTCTTTCCATTTTCGTGTGCATTTCCATTCCCTCCTTCCTCTCTCCCCATGCCTCCTCCGTCCCCCAAGACAATTTGCCCTCTCACCCACCCACCCACTCTCACTCAGTGACTCCACTATTGTAGTAGTTTTATTATTACCATTCATGACCCCTTCTACTTGGAACAAGCACGGGAAAGGACCCCGCAAGCGCATTCTGAACCGCTCGCACTATGACGCGCTGACCTTAACCTTGACAGTAGTTGTAGTAATTGCGATCAAGCTGCCCAAGTAGAAGAAGAAGAAGAAAAAAATTGCCTAAACTGCACACCTCTTAGCTTATATGAGCTTAGCTCATCCCAAAGTCAAAATAGCGACCCTTGGATCAAAAAGATTGAAAACATACCAGCATAGTAGACAATAAATAGTCTGCCTGCCCAACACAGTTAGTTGTAAACCGCGATGATGCTCGCTGTAGAAAAAAAATATCATTAGGGAGGACAAAGAGAGTAAGAAGAAAGAGACTTTCTTCAAACTGAGCTGGAGAGAGAGGGGAAGAGAGAAAGAAGAAGTCTCTTTTATCCAATTTTTTTTGTGGAGGGGAGAAAAAGGTCCCGGCCAGACATATCCTTTCTCTCGTCGGTACGTACCTGACATATTTCAAACGTAATAACTTGTTTAATGCTTCATAATATCTCTCACATGTATGAATATAAACTGAACATAAAAGTGCCATTCATATGCTGGGAGGAACAGCATGGCAGTCAGAATACGATTAAAAGCTTAGGTTGTAGCAGCTCTCAACTAGATCAAAAGGGCAACGAATTTTCCGCGACGGCTGTCTGGTTGGGGGGGGCAGTGGGAGAACAGTTGCAATTTCCCACACTAAAGTTTTCCTAATCGGATCTCTTTCTTCCTCCTTCATCCAATTTCTGAGGACAAACTTTCTGTCTTGTCTGTTCCTCGTCTCCAAAGCACAAGGTGAGGAACGTGGCCTGGAGGGGGAGTTCCACACAAAGGTGGACAGGCAGCAGGGGGGGGGGACTAACTTCATCAGGCAGGCAACACAGGTTAGAGGAACTCACCTGGAGTCTCAAGAACATCAAGATGTAATAATTTTGTGATCTGTGAAGTGTGAGGACACGTCTGTTAAAACAGTTCGAATTTATTTATTCTACTACTTCGAGCGCGGAATGTTAATTTAACAGGGAGTGAGGGGGGGGGAGAAATAAAAGCTGAATGACACAACATTGTCAAATTCACAACTCACCATGTCCTATAATAATTCGTCCCGCAGAAGAATGGCGCATCAATTGCTAGTCTACTATCTAGTACAACCTGGAGAGTGACACGTGTTTTGAGACAGACAACCCATTCTTTGGTCAACTCAAGGCAGAAAAATTCGTAACAACAAGTAGAGCTTTAAGTAGAGCACAACGCTAAGAATCTTCACTCTTTTTCTGCCACAGAATTGGGAGTATTGCGTTGGTGGGAGGGGGAGGGAGGAGATGCAGCATGCTGTGATGTACGGTACACTGGAAATGGTGTGAACGGGGGTCGTCTTCATTTGACTCCGGCGTTTGCGTCCTCCTCCTCCTCCTCCTCCTCTCCGACCGGCCCCATGTCCTGGTACTGAGCGAACACGTTCACCTGAAGGGGGGGGGGTAGAAAAGCAAAGATGCAGTTGAAGGTCCGCCTCAATGGGAACCAACCAGCCAAAGTGGGACAAACTGCAAAGTGTAAAAAAAATGTCTTTTTTTTGTTCACAAACCTTGTCCTTGAGTTGCTGCGTGGACTGCATCCCCACGGTGAGGAGGGTGAGGACCTCGTTCGCCCAGGGGATGGCGCTCTCCGCCTGGTACCGCTTGAAACTACACCACAAAAAAAAAAAACAATATTAATATTAATCCGACCTGGACGCTTCTTTTTTTTTTTTTACAAATACAGTCGAACTCCACTAATAGGGACTCTGTTCAAAAGGCCATTTCGGCTAATTGATAAGCTTAGTGGAAAACAGAATTTATACGTTACTACCTAAACATAAAGCCACTCGTGTGAGTGGACTGTACGGTACGACAGTAATATTGTTATAAGCTGTCTGTCTTTCTTGCCTGGAGACGCCCTTTTCTGTGACGATGTGGTAGACGCCGAAGATGAGCTTCCAGCCCTGCATGTAGAAGCTGAGGGCCAACTCCGGAGGGAGGGGAGGCTGCAGGGACTTCTGCAGGAAGGGAAAAAGATACGTGATTTTCATTTTATTGCATTGGTAATAAATTTCTCCCATAGCAGAAATTGTAAATTATTACAGATGCATTACTACTTTTTCTTTCTTGGAAGGGGATGCTCTCCATAACTTAATCACAATTTTCAATTTATTTATGTCCGGAAGACGCTACGCACCACTTGCTTGCTGGCGTGAAGTTCCTCCAGCGTCCTCTTCCTGGGGTTGACGAGCGCGGCCCTGCTCCTCTGCAGGCAGGCCTGGACGCGGGAGAGGAAGGCGTCCACCTCGGCGGCGTCGCGAAAGCGGTGGTCGTGGCCCAGTGCACCCAGCTCAGTCACCGCGGACTGCAGGTGGTTGGCGGAGTCCTGCACCTGCTGCAGGCGCCAGGGGACGTCCTCGCGGACCTGCACCACAGGTGCAAGAGAGGGGAAAAGTAAATAAGACGAGGAACAAAATGCGTCCTACTTCTCCAACTGGTGTTTTGCCAGCTCATCCTACATCTTAATTTTCCGGCTAAAAAAAATACGGCTTGGCACTTTAAAAAGGGGACCATAGTGGCAACCCTGCCTGCGTGTTGTGGTAAAGGTCCTTGGCGCCTGGCCGCGGCAGCTTGAGGGCGATGTCTGCGTGCGAGATGGCGTCTCCGCTCAGGGTAACCATCACCTTCAGCTGGTCCGCCGGGCTGGTGGACGGCGACGACAGCACGAACTTCTCCGACTCCAGGGGCTTCTCCAGGCCTGCCAGGGGCAGGGGGAACTTGCGCACGCACTCCTTCCAATGAGAGGAGAAAGTGAGAGTAAGACAGATCAAGTGTTTCAGGAAGAGTGTTTGCCTTTTTCCGCCCTCTTTAAAGGTCATCAAGAAGGTTAAATGAAACCTTTTGCTGGGATGTACCTACTATGTACAAGATGTCCAGAAAACAAGTGTACAGACTACCTGTGCCTTCCCACACATTACTATATATCGCATACTACAATATACCACTGTACTGTACTAGTTAACTAGTATACGGTAATTGATTTCACATATGCAAAAAACTGCAGAGTGGTTCATTTAAGAGCAAAACGGTGTGTCACTTGTCTTATCCATACTCACGGTGAGCACCGAGGTGATCTCCCTGAGGGTCTTGTGCACCTCATGCTTCAGCACCCAAGCGTACTCCCGGTGCTGGAAAAGAAGGACAAAATTTGGGAAACATCCTACAATCTAATTTTTTTTAAAATTCATTTTTTGGTATCAAAATCTACCAGTGCCTCGATCTCCTCCTCGTGGATGGCCTCCTCCTCCTCCGGCGACATCTTTCACTCGAATGGCAGAAGAACTTAGCACCAATTCATATCTCACTACGTTACGATTTCGTGTTGGAAGGCCAGATTGCATCCAGTAGACTCTTGTTTGTGTGTACGTACGTATGTACACTGTCCACAAACTGAAAGGAACAGCTTCTTCCCCTTGCCTTCTCCCCTGCCCTGAGCAGCCCTAGTCAGTCTGTCAGCAGAGAGGGAGGAAGAAATCGCTGCTCTCTGCAGGCCACAACAGCTGTGTCCTGTGTGTGTGTGTGTCTACATACAGCAGCCTAGCACAAGGAGAGCGAGAGAAAAGAAAGGCCCTTCCACTTCCAGCTACTGCAATGCTTCTCCCTCCTGTATTGTCGCATGATTTCCTCTCAACCCAGTGTAGGAGTAGCTTAGCTGCTCTCCCACATAAAGCAGGGAGATACCGAGAGGATAGGATTAGAAAGAGAGCTCTTCTACCTACAACCTGGTGTGATATATGCAAAGTAGCATAGACAGCAGATAGAACATGATATCTTCTTGGCTGTAGATCATCTCTATAGAAATATGGCATCGTATCTGTTTCGTGATGCACTTCCTGAAAGAGCTTCCAAGGTTACAATTGTTAGAATCAGGTACACAAAAAACAAGACAAAAAAATTGTTTTAATTCGTTCGTATGAGCTCGGCATAGCGAAATAAATGAAAAAGAGACAACGTACGGGGGCTAGGGGGAAAAATTGATGATGAGGAGGGGAAACAAAGCCAGAGAGAAAGGTACGTAGTAGTACGAGTACAACATGTCCATCATCAACACGAAGCTACTTCTTCTTCCCGCCGCCTCCACCGCTGCCACCTCCGTTGCCGCCGTCACCTCGGCCGTTGCCGTTGCCGCCGCCGCCGGCGTTGTTGTTGTTGTTGTTGACCACCAAGACGGTTCCCCAGTCCCCGCAGCGCAGCATCTTCACCCTTGACCTGGCGGTGACGGCCTTGGGCAGGGGAACCTTCTGCACGGAGTCCCTTGCCAGCAGGTTGCCCAGCCCGAGCTGTCCGTACTTGTTCCAGCCGAAGCCCCACAGCTCGTTGCCGGCCGTCAGCACGACGGTGTGGCGGGACCCGCACCCCACGTCCACCACCTTCGACTCGGCGGACGACGACGACAGCGACGACGCCGGGATCTGCACCAGCATGGGCAGCGATTGAACAACCACCAGGTCGGTGGCGTCCTCGTTGCAGGCCGTGGCCGCGTTGTAGCAAGTAGTGGAGTCCTTCTCCAGTTCGGCCGACGGCTCGCTCGCCACTCTGGGGTCGCCGCCTTCTCCACTCCCGCCGCCGCTGCCTCCGCCTCCGCCCCGGCTATTCTTGTGATAGACCTCGCAGTCCTCCGGGTCCGCCCTCGGGTTTGCGGCGTCGTCCTCCGGCTGCATAGTGCAGCAGGCCATCAGCAGCTTCTCCACGGCGGCGAAGCACTCGGCGGGCCTGACCAAGTTGGTGGGCTGGGCCAGCTGCCCGGACTCGTTCCATCCGAACATGTAGAGGTCGTCGAACTGGCTGACCACGGCCGAGTGCCACCCGCCGGCCTCCACCTTGCGCGCCCTCAGACCGTCCAGCGCCTGCACCAGGCGGGGATGCTCCTCGGAGGCGAGAGAGCCGTGGCCCAGCTGGCCGCGGGAGCCGCCTCCCCAGGAGAAGACCTGCCCGTGCTCGGTCAGAAGCAGGCAGTGCTCCTTGCCGCACACTACCTGGGTCACCTGGAATTTAAAAGCGGCCGTAGGATCGTGATTTGCCAAGTCAGGGTGACGTGGTCACAGTCGAAACCCGCTTACCCGTGGATATAGACCGACTTCTTAAAAAATAAAACCAACTTCCTCTATTTAGGTAAGCGCCATTACGGACACCTTTGCGGGTTCGACCGAATTACCCTTAGTGCGTAAAAGGTTTCTCCTTGCCTTGTGTCTCGTGTCACTGGGAAAGGTGTCGAACTCGAGTGGAGACGGGAGGCTGTAGGCCTGCCCGGCAGAGTCCAGACCGAGGTTGTGGGCGTCGCCGCAGCTCGTCATCGACATGAAGACGTCAGAGTCGCCGCCGCCGCCGCCGCCACCGCCGCCGTTCTCCTTCTCTGAGGAGGGCCGCGCGACTTCCTCCTTCTCCGGAGATGATTTAGCCTCACTTGTGTCGTTGGCCTGCGCACGTTGGAATACAAACGAGTGTTCTTCAACCTTCCTACTCCTTCAGACATGGAATCATGATGTCAAACCTTGAGATCTATCAGGTCTTTGTCCTCGGCCGTAGCCGCCGCAGCCGCCGCCTTCGCCTCCTTCTCCTGTTCGACGGGCGCGGCCTTCTCGGTGCCCACCGCCACCCGCCGCCACCCTTTAGACTCCTCGTGAGTCCAACATTCTGTAAATGAAAACATCCATAATAATAGCACTAAGGTGTCTCCTTCTCAGGGCCCTCTTTAAGTCTCTCACCTCCTTCCTCTGTACAGACCATGAGGTGCCTCGGGGTGGCCGAGAGCTGCGTCACCCTCTGCGGAGCGGCCGGTGGAGTCACCGCCGGCCCGGACTGGGTGGCAGCGGCCGCGGCGGCGGCGGTGGCGGCGGCAGGCGGCGGCGCCTGCAGCCTGTCCACGCCGTTCCTGCCGTTGTTGACCAGCCCGAACTTGGTGACGACTCCGTCGCCGTCCACCACGGCCAGGTAGTTCCAGCAGACGGCCACGTCGCGGATGACGACGTCGTTGCCGCCGTTGCTGAAGGAGTGCGGCAGGAGGGTGCTGAGCGTCTGGCTGGACTGATTTGGCACCTGCTTGAACCCGTTGAAGCCGCAGTAGAACAGCGTGTCACCCATCTTGAACTCGCAAGTCGTCCTTACTATAAATTCACTATACTAGTTTCGCTTTGGCCTTAATGGCAGGTCGCACAGACGTCTCTATACTTTGGCAGTCGGATGATGGGGCCGCATGGTCTTGACAACGCTTCTAGCATGCTGGAAAAAGAGCAACCCCCGATTCCACCTCCCTCTCTTGATTAAAGCTCTTTGTTGCTGCAATTGTTGTTTCCCGTATGTGGGAAAGTGAAGTGTGTGTTGGGGAGGGAGGGAGGCTGCGCCTGCAGCTGACAGGAGAACTACTACGCAGCAGCCGGACGAAACGGGAGCTGAGTAGAACTTGGGAGGAGAAAGAACTGAACTGCTCTTGCTTGAGGAGGAGAGCCTTGGCTTGGAGGCGCCGGGAGGAGAGAGTTTTGCCCCCTTTATTCTCCCTTTCTCTCACTCTCTGTCTCTTCCTCAGCCCAGCCCCCCATTCCACACTCCGTCACCTCCTCCTCCTCCTTCCTCTCCCCAAATGTCACTAAGGAGGAGAGAGGCAGTGTTTTAATCGATTTCCGCGCCACTTGCTGTTTCCGCGGAAAGCCGCAAAAACAGAATTTTTGCAACTGCGCAATTTTTGTCCTCTGAGACACTTTGTGGGTTTCACAAGCGATTTAAAAACTGAATACCGGTATACGTCAAAGTGCATGTTGCATAAAAGTAACCCAACAAACCCATGTATGCAAGTTACTTCTTATAGGTACTATAGGTCGCGAATTGGAACGCCATATTTTCTCCCTAAAACACTCTATAGCGAATTCTTGTCGCGTGGCATATATTCGTAATTTAAATGAACGCAGTTGTAGATGCATGAAGAAAAAAGTGACCAGAAATTGCAGCCTTCATTTCCTCCTCCTCTCTTTTCAGTAGTACTCCTCCTCCTCCGGGTACCGGTCGGTGTAGTCCTCGATTCTGAACACGGGCTCCGGCCTGATGGTGGTGGCGGCGAAGGAGTCGTCGTCGTCCTCGTAGTCGGCGTCCATCGCCTCCCACTCCTTGACGCTGATGGCCTTGGCCGTCTGAAGCCAGAAAGACCCGAAGATGCCCAGATCGACGGTGTTGTTCTCCTGCAGGGACGCCTCGGTCGACGTAGTTGTCTCTGAAGACGAGGAAGGCTTCTCTGTCTCCACCTCCTCCACCTCCTTCGTCTTCGCTTCCTCCTCCTTGTCCAGGTCGATCTTCTTCGAGCTCCTGTTGATCTCGACGGAGGTAGAGGTGATGACTAGGGGCTCCGCCGCGGACGCCAAGTTTGCATTGGAGGGCAGGTTGCTTGCTGAAGACGTCGTCGACGTGATGGAAGTGGTGGTGGTGGTCGTCGTCGTCGTCGTTGGCGCCGTGCTCGTGCTGCTGCTCGTGGTGGTGGTGCTGGTGACGTTAAGGATCTCGACTATGGAGTCGTGGATGTCGTCCACTAGCCCGACCAGATTCTGATCCACCTGGGCCGCGATGGTGGCGGACTCGTAGGCCTCGGTGAGGACCTCGTTGGAGACCTCGTTGGCCTGCTCGGCCATGGCAATCGCCTCCAATAGCGTCGTCGTGTTTTCCTCCTCCTCCTCCTTCTCAGTCGTCGTGGTGGGATCGGACGTGATCACGGTAGGCGCGAAGGTGGTTGTGGTGGTTGTGGTGGTGTCGCTGCTGGTGTCGTTGCTAGTGGCAGGAGGAGCCGTGGTGGTGGTGGTGGTGGTGGTGGTGTCAGCCTTGATCGTGGTAGGAATGGCGGGTGGATCGTCGTCCTCGTCGTCGTCGTCGGCGGTGGTGGCGTTCCTGCTCTCCTCCGGCACCGGAGTCGGCAGCAAGGGCTCGTTCTTCTCGTCGGAGAGCAGGTTATCCTCCTCCTCCACCCTCTGGTTGATGATGGGGAGGGTAATGAAGCCCCCGGGGAATCCGTCGTCGTCTTCCTCGTCCTCATAGTAGTAGTCGTACTCATACTCGTCGTCCGGGCCAGTCGTTGTTGTGGTAGTGGTGCTAGTGGTGGTGGTTGTAGTGGTGGTGGTGGTCCTCCTAGTCGTCCTCCTCCTTGGTCGTGGGGTCGTGGTTGTGGTCGTGGTGGTGGTCGGTATCGTGGGCAGAGCCTTGTCCGGGGTGAGGAAGGCCCTGTTCTGCGCCGCTTGGAAGAGGGGATGCTTGTTGCCCAGACTACGGGGAGACTCCTTTAATAGAGGGGAGGGGGGTCGAATTCAACGGGTTCTTGATTTATTGCACTTAACCTGATTCCACATTACACTAATAATACACATACTACTGTACTACTCACGTCAACTTCTTCACTGCCATCCGGCGGCGGCAGTCCGTCGCAGGCCATGGAGGACCAGAACCTCCCGTCCCTGTGCGACCACTTGGTGTCCGGGTAGCACCCGGAGACCGGGTCGCTGGGGTCGCGCACGTTCTCCAGGAAGCACCAGACCTTCTTCCTGCCTCCGTCGGTCACTCTTAACAATATGCGGAGGAAGAAATATTGTTAAAGTTCTTCTGGCAACGTTGCTGCGCTTTCCCATAAAAATAATCAAAAGCAAAAAATGCCTCACCCGGTGCAGTTTCCCCTGATCTTCCCGTCGGGTGCGATCTCCACGGCGTCCTCTCCAGCGGCGCACCTGCAGGTGTTGCGGTACTTCCTCTTGCGCTTGGAGGCGGCGTTGGAGCAGAGCGGGGCCGGGAACAGCTCCTTGGTCAGGGGCAGGAGGCGGTGCGAGGGGGCGCCCTGAAAGGGAGCAAGATGAAAAAAAAAATGTAAGATATCTGTTTGGACTGAGATGCCTCCGTGTGCGGCGGAGACGTTTTCTTCACCTTCCAGTTGGGTATGGCTCCGGGGACGGCCGGGTTGATGCAGCGACCAATCAGGATGGAAAAACGCAGGTCGTTGCATTCATGTCCTGTCACAGAAATTAGTCATTAGACCACCTTAGTACAGTACATCATAAAAATTAATCGTAGTGTAGCTGGTGTTTTAAATTTAAAAACGTCTGTGCTTCTAATTGTTTAATTTCAAAAGCATTTTCAAGTGTCATTGTACGTATACTACGTATACATAGGCCAATATACTATTTTAATTTTTTTTTTAATCGGGAAACCGCGTGTTGTGTAGTATCTCGAAAAGGAAAAGTTGAAATGCCATTCTAAAGTGTGTTACTCAAAATGTGGTAGTGAAAAAAAGGAAAAAAGCAACATGATTGATTTCCCTCGGCTGAACGAGCTTCTCTGCTCCTCCCTCCAGTCGACGTCGTCCATCGTCACGGCCCTCCTCGCGATCACGGTGTTCTCCTGTCTGTACTTCCAAACTCGAACAAGAGATGGCCAAGAGGAGGAAGAAGGAGGAGGAGGAGGAGGAGCACTAGAGGAGGCCGAGTGCTCTCACCCTCCCTTCTCAACTTGCACGTCCGCCGCCAGCAGGAGGAGGAAGGGGGCGCAGTCGGCGGCGAGGGTGTCCGCCGTTCCCCTGCAGGCGGAGTGGAAGCCCCTGGTGCTCCCGGCCCTGCCGGGCGGGATGGCGGCACCGGCGGGGCCAGTCAAGATCAGGCGCACCTACAAGACGGAGGAGATCGAGATGATGTGCAACGAAGAGGAGGAGGAGGAGGAGGAGGCAGAACAGAGAAAGAGTCGAGCTCCTCCTCCTCCTCCAGCGCCACTAGTGGGAGTGCTGTCGCCTGACACAGCGGATGACGACGACGACGACGACAGCGGCGGCGGCGACGACAGCGACGCCTCGTCGGGGTCCACCCGGCGGCCATACTTCACGGCCATCGGCGGGGGCGGCTGCGCCGGGAAGAAGGACGACGAGGGCGACGTGACGGCGCAGCTGCAGACGACGGTGACGACGGCGTCCTTCGAGGACCACGACCCGTGCGACGTGGAGCTGTGGAGGCCGAAGCAGCAACAGCAGCAGCAGCAGCAGCAACACCGTCCCGCCGGAGGACTGTTCCACGCGGTGCTGCCCCATCGGCAGCAGGCGCCGACGTCATCTCCTCCTCCTCCTCCGCCTCCAGTGCCCTTTCAGTCCGGACACTACAAAGTTCAGCTGGAGATCTGGCCGGCCGACGCGCCCTCCGCCGCCCAGGAGGTCGACCCCGACTGCCCCGTGCACAGCGGCGGCGGCGGCGGCTGCGGAGCCAGCGAGATGCCGCGCTGTTCCTCGTCGACCTGCAAAAACCAGATCTCCTGCATCCCGCGCGCGATGGTGGAGAGATGCTGCCCGGAGCGGTGGTGTCCGGGAGGGGGAGGAAGATCAGGATGCTGTCCGGAATTCTGCATGCCAGGTAAGGCCATAATGGCTTCTGGTTGTTTTCCTTTTTAGTAGTTTGGGGGGAAAAAGACTCCTTTCTGAAGCAGGAAACTCTTAGGTCTACTAGCTGCTACTACTACAATGTCTCCGGAGGGCCAGTGTTGCTATGCATCCAAGGAGGAGGAAAGTGTATCCCCG
>JAAUYM010153113.1_pt1 | contig 11497 bp, 5 predicted proteins | sample 7278001 | NCBI WGS metagenome assembly JAAUYM01 (sample SAMN14350224, study PRJNA611818) | marine sediment metagenome | isolation source: surface marine sediment (1.8m) | place: French Polynesia: Moorea | collected 2018-08
CTCCTTTCCACCCACGTTTTTTCCTCTCTCTCTCTCTCTCTCTCTCTCCTCTCTCTCTCTCTCTCTCTCTCTCACGTCACTCCAGGCACCGCCAGAGTACAAGTACGTAGTACGGCAAAATGCTAGAACTGGTACTACAGAACCTTTTGAACATCAATCAAACTTAACGGTAATATGTCAAAGAGGAACAAGAAAAGGAGCAGGAGGAGGCATTAAGACATGTTCTCCGAAACCTTCCTGCGGTGAGGAACATGAAGATACATTCACCTTTCACTGCTTGTTCCCATTTTTAAGGAGGGGGGGACGGGTGTAAAAAAAAGAAATAAGGCTATTTTAGTGGGTGTGACTGCAAAAGTGCAGCTTTGGCGCCCACCTTTCTTCCCCCACTCCCTTTCTTTCTCCCGAAACCGCACTCCCTCTCCTCTTTCTTTTTTTCCCCCCAAAAAAACTGGAAAAAGGAGACCGCAAAGGTGGAAGAAGGAAGAAAAAAAAAGAAAGCCTTTTCTGCCCTTTTCACACTCGCGAAAAAGAAATACACCGTGGTGGGAACAGGAGGAGGAGGAGGAGGAGGAGGAGGAGGAGGAGGAGGAGGAAGGGATCTGAACAAATATTCCCTCACAGTCCCTTTTTCTCTCTCCGCCTCCCGAGTGAGAGCTGTGCTATTGACTATTGATCAAACCATACCATTTTCTTCTCAGGATCGTCTTTCTTACTCTCTCTCTCTCTCTCTTTCTCTCCCCATCTTGTGGCGAGATCCATTAACCTACCGCCCTCTCCTCCCCGTCTCCCCCTCCCACGTCCTCCCCAACTGCCAACATAATACAGTCAACTTCGACACCGCGCCCGTCGATGCAGCGAAAACTTTCTTAATGTTGTGCAGGTTTCTCTGGCAGCAAAATTTTCATCTACGTAGAAATAAAGTCTTCTTTGGACGTGGTGGGACTTTCAACATGGCGAGGTTTTTCTCTCTGCTGACCTGACCATGTCGAAAGTTGACTGTAGTAGTGGTAGTACGTACGTCTTATTGCCTGCGCACACTCAAAGAGAAAGGAAGAAGGGGGAACCCCAGCGTTCGTTATACCCACCGCCGCAGCTTAATTATATTATCCCATCACGGTGGCATTCCTCCTGCATGCGTGTGCCCGTGGAGAAGTGGCACAGTTCTACCCAGACGCAGAGTGGCTCCTCCCCGAAAGATACTTTCCCTCCGCGAGGTACTTTCAACGTGCCCAACGCTCCCTTGATCGTCAAAGACTCACCTCTCCGTTCGACGGCCCAGCTCTGACCTCGATCTATTGCATCCGCGGCTCTACTACACGTAATACTACAGTGGGATGCACGCCACGCACAAACACTGGCCCCTTCCTCTTCTCCTTCGGAAACTCCGCACACACACAGACACTCTTACAGCAAAGGAGGAGAGAGAGAGAATTACAAAGAGGGAGGAAAGAATAGCAGTGTTGTAGTGCTAGTAGTAGATTGTTGCTTTTGCACGGAAGAAAGAGAGGAAGGAAGGAAGGAAGGAAAGAACGGAGGAGAGAGGAAGGAAGGGAAAGTGTTTTCTTCTGTCCTTTCTTCTTCTTCTTCCGCCCCGACACCGCTAAGGGCGACGGAGGAGGACAGCACCGAGGAAGGAAAAAAAAACGGTAAATCGCACGTCCTTGTCTTGCTGGCTGCGGCCAGTGGGTGTTGTTCCTAATGACACCGAGAGAGAGAGAGAGAGAGATGAAATCAGATGAGAGGAGGGAGGGACGGGTGATGAGGACAGAGCGACAGGGAGAGGAGAGAGGGAGGAAGGGAGGAAGGGAAGGAAGGAGGCAGATCAGCAAATCGCCCTTCTCCTCCTCCTCCTCCTTCTCCTCCCTCGCCTTCGCTCCATTTTCTTCCTCTTTCCTCTTTCCTCCTCCTCCTCTCTCTCTTTGCTCCAGACTCAGTCTATGTTCCAACGCCGAGGAGATGAAGCGACGGACTGTGGTGGTGGAAAAAGAGGAGGAACAAGGTCGTTCCAAGAGAGAGAGAGAGAGAGAGAGAGAGAGGGAGAGGGAGAGAGAAGGTCCCGCCCACACCAACTCCTGCTGCTGCCGCCGCCGCCGCCGCCGTCGCCGCCTCCGCTTCCTCCACAGAAATGAAAAGCAATAACAGAGCTGCGAAGCAGAGCTGCAGAAACGTGGAAAGCCTCCTCCTCCTCCTCCTCCTCCTCCTCCTCCTCTGCCGGCCACGCAAGTGCGCGCTCACCCACACAGGCCACAGCCGTGATCACCAGAGGCAGCGAGAGAGAGAGGCCTTAGGCGCCTTCCCCCCCCCTCTCTCTCCCTTCCGCGCACGCTTTTGCTGCTGCTGCTGCAGTGGAAAACTAGATATTCCACTCTAGAGAGTGGCGGAAGAGGGAGGGGGGGGGGTTCGGCTTCGGGGCTCGCCTGGCGTTCTCCTCCTCTTCTTCCCCCCCCCCTCTCTCTCCCTTCTCTTCAAACTGCCTCTCCTTCTCGCCTCCTTCTCCCCTCCCACCTTTCTCCTTCTCCTCCCCGTTGGAGCCTCAAAAGCCTCACCAAACTCACAAGAGCTGGGCTTGGGCAAAGAGAGGGAGTGAGCGAGAAGAAGGGAGAAGGGAGGAGGGGAGGGGGAAAGACGAAGAAGAAGAAGAAGAACCAACTCAACAGCTGAGGAGAAGGAAGAAAGAGAAAGTTGTGTGTGCCACTAGAACTACTAGGACGGAGGGAGGGCCTCCTCCTCCTCCTCCTCCTCCCAACAACGCCGCACATGCCTCCTTTAGCGGCGGACACTCCTTTTGCGAAAGCGCGATTATATGTAGTAGTATTGCAAACTCCGAAAGGGGTGAGGAGGGAGAGAAATGGACCTTCTCCTCCTCCTCCTCCTCCTCCTTTCTCGCTCCCGCTCTCTTGTTCTCCCATTCCGCCACCTCTTTTCTTCTCTCCTTTTTCTCTTCCTCTGCTATATACTACTAGAATTCGGATTCCGATTCCGTCTTAATCATGTGAAAGTGGTTCCTTCGACCCCCTTAGGGGGGGGCAGCTTATACGTAGTACAACATACCTCGCTTCCTTTGTGCTACTTTCTCCATTTCGCGGGGAAAAGAGATGTAAGAGGCGGGCGTGGGGTTCAATCTAGTCCAATTTTTTTATTTGGAAGAGAAGAGATGCCGGGCACTAATACGCGAAATGGTGCTGTTTCCTTTCTCCTCCTCTTTCCCCCCCCCTCGGCCCAATCTGTGACGCCTCCCTGCCTTCCTCCGAAAAAGCGTTGACCCGAGAGACAAAACTCTCTCTCTCCGGAGATACAAAACAGACGGGGCAAGGGAAAGTTCTGCTGAAAAAGGTCTCCAATTCCCTGCGTGTGTGTGTCCTTAGAGTTTGCACTTTTCTTGTGCGCAGTACAGTCAACTTTCCATATACAGTATGTACCTAATGTAGTAAAAAATTGAAAAAAGTGTTTTATTAGTAATTTCGTAATTACTAATGTAAGGAAACTGCTCACTTTGACAAACCTGTATATGATAGTTCTAGTAGTAGTAAAGCGACCTTTTAAAGTAACTAAATGTCCCAGAAAAAAAATCCTTCAGCTACTGATAGGTTGAACGTCGTGAATGTTGAATTAGCTATGTACGTACTACGTACTACTACTACGTGCACTGTGCGCTGACAGTAATTGACATTGACACGTAAGTTTGTGCGCGTGCAACCCCGGAGCAGCTCACTATATCTCATCACTGCTGCAGTAGATTGTGGGGGTCTGGCATCCTCCACCGACTTTTCGGGAAGGGAGGGGAGGGGAAAGTTCCGATCGGCCTTGGCTGCTGGCGGGGCCGAGGAGGTCCCAAGGGAGGGATAGCGAAGAGTTTGGTCGGCACGCTTTCCTGAAGACAGGCAACTTAGAAAAAAAATAAAAAGAGAGATGTGTAACACGGAGATGTCTCTCTGGTCCGATTATAATTCTTGGTTTATACGTAGTCTGAATCACGTTGGTACGTATGCGTATACAGAATAAGTCCTTACACTAACATTACTATATATATACGTATAAGTACTAGAAACATATGGCCAGCTTTCACAAGAAGTGGACATAGCCCACTACTTGTAGGAAATCAAAGCATTTTTTTATATATAAAGTGTACAACAAAACTACATAAGGTAAAAAAAAAAGTTTTTGCCGAAAGGAAAAGTTGAGAATTTTGGAAGCTTCTTTGTTTCTTGCGCAAAAAGAAAGTGTCAAAAACTTAAACTCAGTACGTGTGGTTGCTTTGCCTTTTGCTCTTTTCCTCCCTTTCCTCCCAGTGTCCGCACTCCTTTCTCCTCTGAAATTTGCAAATTAACAAGATTTCAAAGTAGTACTAGCATAGTAAGCAACTCGACAACAATCTGACTACAGAGGACGGCAAAAAAAACCTGTGATTTTTCTTATCCTCCTCCCTCGCCGCTTGTAGTATGGTATTCGTATGCAGTTGAAAATTTCTCTTCTCGGCGGCGCGATTTGTACAATTGTTCAGTCAGAAGTAGTAAAGTGCAGTAGATCTCCGATATAGCAAAAGTCGGTGGTCAAAATAGTAGAAAAAGAAGCTCTGTGGCAAAGTTTTTACTGTTAGAAAGAAAATTTTTACTCTGGTCATCTTTACTATAGCGGACATTGCTATATTGGAGTTCCACTGTAAAAGCAAAATGTGTCTCCTCATCAACCAATCAATCAATCAATCAAAATCACAGGGCTGCCGCTTGCTTGCTTGGCTCATGCATCAGGAGGAGGAAGTTCCACTTTTTTTTTTCGTTCACGGTTGCGGTCGGCTCCTCGACCTTGTCCCGAAGACGGCGCCCAACCCGGCGCTGAAGCTCCTGGGCATGGAGCCGCCGCCGCCGCCGCCGCCGCCGCTGCCGCCGAAGGACCGCATCGAAGAAGAGTCTTGGCTGTTGAGGTCCGGTCTGCTCCTCCTCCTGGCCCAGGACGGGGCTGTCCCGAACCTGGGCAGCGTGGTCTGGCTCCCCGTCTTGTTTCTTCTCTGCTGTTGCGGCTGCGGATGCGGCGGCTGCGGCGGCTGCGGCGGCTGCGGCGGCTGCGGCGGGGGGGCGGCGGCCGCGCTCTTCCGGATGTTGCTGTTACTTTTGTCCTTGTCGTCGTTGTCCGCGTCCGTGGTGACGTCCTCGTCGCCCTTTGCCCTCCTATAGCTGTCGCTGCGACCGACGGACGCCCTGAGCTTCCTGTCGACAACGGAGGCGGGAGGATTGACTTCAGCGACTTCACCACCACCACCACCAGCATCATTGTCATCGTCATCGTCATCAGTGGCACCACCATCTGCTTGGTCTGGATCTCTTACCGCTGCGGCGGCGGAGGGCGGTCGCTTCAGCGACTCCAGCAACACGTCCCTCATGGCATCCCTCTCGATCGGGCTCAGCGGAGGCTTGGGAGACGTCTGCGCGGTCACCGGAGGCGCCGGCGTCATCTGCAGCGAGTTGGCGTGCGCCAGTTGCGCCGTCTGCTGGCGCTTGTATCGCCCGGTGCGCCTGCCCATCTGCCGGCCGGAGTGCTGCTGCGGCGGCGGCGCGTCGGAGGAGTCCGACGGGCTGGTGCCGGCCCTCCCGTCGTGTTCGTCCGGGTGCCTCCTGGCGGCGATGGCCGGGGAGCTCCTGGATTGCGTCATGCCCCTCCCCTCGTAGTAGCTGTTGGGTGTCGGCTGCCTCGGCGGGAGTCCGCCGGTGGAGACGAAGCCCCTCATGCTGTTGACCGGCGGCGGGCGGCGGTTCTTCGGCTTGGCCCCGAAGACGATGCCGAGACCGCCGGCCACGCTCCTGGGCGGCGGCCGGCCGCGCCGCGGGGACGGGCCGCCGTCGAAGGAGGAGTCATGGTAGGAGTGTTGGTGCTGGTAGCGCGGGGAGGGCGGGTGGATCATCCGGTCCATCATGGCGTGGTGCTGAGGGGGCGGAGTGCGCTGCCGCTGCCTCTGTGCGAAGTCGAACATCCCGACGAGCCCAGAGTTGGGCGGCGGGGTCCTCCGCGGCATCGACTGGTACTGCCTCTGATGCCTCATCTGCTGCTGCTGCGGCGGCGACGGCCCGCGCCTGCTGTCGTTGTAGTATCCGCTGTAGGGCCCTCCCGCTGTAGGTACGTTGTAGGGCCCGCCGGAGCTCCTCCTGGAGTCCCTGGTGGAGGCCTTGTGCCCGAAGAGGCCGGCGATCCCACCTCCCACGCTCCTCTGTCTGGGCAGGGACCCGCTCCTGTAGCTCCTGCTGTAGGAGCTGTTCGGCCTCGGAGACGGCGTCCTCGACCTTGTCCCGGACCTGGAGGGGGACCTGGAGGGCGACCTGGACGGGGACCTCGAGGGAGACCGCGAGTAGGACCTTCTCCTTCCGCGCTCCTTGCTCTTAAACGTCCTGCTCAGGGTGCCGAGAAGGCCCTTCTTCTTCTTGCCAGACTTGCGCCCTCTGGAGTCTCTCCTGTAGCGCTCGGTGGAGCTGACGTCGCTGGCGCTGGCGGACCTGCTCGGGGGACGCTCCTTCGCCTTCCCGGCCTTCCTCTCTTCTTCCTTCTTCTTCTCCTCCTCTTCCTCCTTTCTCGAGGGCGAACTCTGACGACTTGAGCTCTGCCTGTCGTCTTCTTGGTCTTGCTGCCTTGTCCTCCTTCTCGGCGAGGAGGCCACCTTTTCGATCTCGGGTGGCGCCCTCGTCTCGACCCTCTCTCCAAGGTCTCCTGTCGACTTGGTGCGGTTTCTGTCGGACCTGCTGAACAGGCTCCTAAACCTGCTCTTCTCCTCCTTCTCCGACGAGGACGGGGAACTGGGCGACGTCTCCCTTCTCTTGGTCTCCCTGTGCACCGGAGGAGGTTGCTGCTCCCTCTCCACTTCTGCCTTGACCGTGATGGTGGGGTTCTGTATCACCGGCTGCCTGGCCGGAGGGCTCGGCTCTCTTCTGCCTTGCCTCTTTGCAGTGGAGGCCCTCACCTCTTCCTCGTCCACCAGGTGCGAAACATCCACGGGTCCGACACCGCCGCCCGCGTCGTCGAACGGGGCCGATTTGGGCCTTCTCTTGCCACTCAGTCTCTTCTCCTCGTCGCTGCTGTTTCTCCTCACCCTGAAAAAGCCGCCGAACCTGGGCGACTTCTCCCTGGCGCTGGAACTGCCGCCACTCTTGGGCGGGGAGGATGGAGAGCGGGGCTGCTGCTGGTGTTGCTGCTGCTGGCGCTGATTCTCCTGCTGTTGTCGCTCCTGGGGCCGAACAGACCTCCTCTCCTCCGGCCTCTTCTTGACCGACGGGGCGGAGGAGGCGGAGGAAGAAGAAGAAGACGCGGAAGAGTTCGACCTCCTCCTGAAGACGGGATCGGGATTTTCCCTGGGACTTCTCGGCGAGGGCACGGGGAGCTCCAGCGGGGGCGGGGGCGTTCGATGCCTCTGTTCCCTCCGTCTCCTGCTCCTATCATTATCCAACTCCTGCTGGTGGCGCCGCTCGTCTCGATTGGAGTTGACAACGGAAGTGGTGGTGGTCTTCTGCTCCACCTGCCTGGCGGCCCAGTACTCCTCCCTCCTGTGCGTCATGCGTTCGTCCTCCCTCTCCTCCTTCTCCCGCCTCTGCAGCGAGGTGTTTCTGGACGACCCTGGCGTGGAGGAAGAGTCATTCTCTGACCTCTCCCTTGGTCGCTTGTCCGGCTTCTCCATGGCGACCTTGACCACGTCAATGACAGTGGTGGCCTGGTCTATAAAGTCGTTGAAGTCAGACTTCTTCCTGCTGCTGCTGCTTCTTCTCCTCTCCTTCTCCTCCTCCTCCTTCCTGTTGGAATAGTAGTGGTGCTGCTGCTGGTCCTGCTTCTCCTTCTTTTTGCCGAAATTGAACAGGCTGGGCTTCTTCTGCTTCCTCTGCTGCTGAAAATCCGGGTGCATCTCCACCGGCTCGGAGAGGGGCGGCTGCCTGTGACTCTTCTTCCCCTTCCTATGCTCCTCCCCCGCAGTTGCCGCTGTCGCCACCATGTCCGGAGGCGGAGGTGGCCAGTCGATCTTGTCCACCTCCTCTTCCGAGGACGACGGCGACGACCCGCGGATTCCCAGGACGGCGTCCACGTCAATCTCCTGAGTGGTGTTGAGGCTGTTCTCCACCTCAGTGGTGTTCTGGTAGAGCGGCTGGTTCAAGCTGTCCTGCCGACTGTACGCCGTCGTCTGCCTCTGCTGCTCCGCTTCCTGCATCCTCATGGCCTCGTCGAGGTCGGTGGGGCGTGACATTGACCTCTTCCTCTCCAGCCCCGGCCTGTCCGACTCGTCGCCGGCCTGGTTGGCCGGCACCGGCGGCAGCGGCTGCTCCTGCTTGGGCGTCCCCGGCATCGGGACCACCGGTGCCGCCGGCGCCACTGCCGGCAGCCTCTCTTCGGTTACAGTCTTGTCGTCGTCTTCGTCGCTGCTGCTGCTGCTGCTGCCGTTGCTCTCCGTCTTGGAGTCCTCCAGGTACTGCGACCTCTGCCTCTCCCCACTTCTGCTGCCTTTGCTCCGGTCCCTCTTCTTGAAGAGGGAGGAGAAGAAGCCGGAGTTCTTCTTTTTGGGCGGGTCCTGGAACTGCGACATGGACTGGAAGCTGGTGTATGCCGGGTCCTCGAAGCTCCTTCCCTTCCCCTCCGAGCTGCTCCTCCTCTTCTTGCTGTTGCTCCTGCTGTCGTCGGAGGAGGTGGACCTGGCGGAGGACTTTTTGCCGGCTCTCCGCCTGATGAACTGCGGCTGCTGTTCTTGCGGCTGCTGCCTCGGCTGGTCTCGCCTCGATCGGTGTTCTTGCTGGACGTGTCGGTGTCCTTCTTCTCGAGGGGGGTGACGCTCCAGGTCTTCCTCCTCCCTCCTCCTCTGATGCTGCATGTGTCGGAAGGTCTCCTTGGGCACCGTCTCCTCCTCCTCTCCCCTCGAGATGGGCACCTGCATGGGCGCCATGGGCGATTGGAGCACCATGTGGGGCGGCGGGTCGTTGCTGTTGTCGGCAACCCTGTCGTTGCCGTTGCCCTCGTCCTCGGAGGTAGTGGTAGAGGTGGAGGAAGAGGAGGAGTCCTGCCTGAGGGTGACCAGCTGCGCGTGGTGCATCTGCGGGGCCACGAAGCTCTTGACGGTGCTGCTGGTGGTCATCACGGACGTGGGCTCCTCCGTTGTTGTTGTAGAGTGGTCGGATGAGTCGTGCGTCGCCTTGGGCGTCCACCTGTTCTCGGCCTTGAGGTATTTGTTCGGCTTAGGCCTTTGCAGTTCGGGAGGTGGCGGCTGGGCGGGTTCTTCCATGAACTGCTTTTTGAGCTGAGATATCACCACCCTGTCGAATAAAAAAAATTGAGAGAGATCAAGTCATGTTTGAATCATTTTTTACTACATGCAATTATTGTATAATATCTCACCTGGAACTGGAGCTTCCGATTTGCTCGATGTTGCTGTAGGTCGGCTGGTCCTGTATCTGGTGCTCCGGACTGGGGTTGTACGGGCTGACGGGGCTCTCCAGGTCGGCGATCTTCCCGGGCGGGGACTGCGGCGACCGCGGCGAGTCTGGCTGGTCATGCTGCGGCTGGTGCTGCGGCTGGTTTCGCTGGTGCTGGAAGGTGGACGTGGCCGAGGTGGATGCGACGGCGCTGGAGGCTACGCTGTCGGTGTAGTAGCTGCTAGTGCTGTAGGCACTGCTGTACTGCTGCTGGTGATGGTGATGCTGCTGCTGCTGCTGCTGCTGCCGTTGGACCTGCTGGGGTGGGCGCGGCGGATCGTTGGCGTAGATGGCGCCGTTCTGCTGGAGAAACGCCTGAGGAGGAAGAAAAAAAAACACAATACCTTTTAACGACTCTTTCAAAGACCGGATAGACGGGTGAAATCACAGACTTTGACTACGGAGCTTGCTTCCGTTGCGATCTCTCCTCCCTGTTCGAAAGGATTGGGCCTATCTGGCTGTTGCTGTTGTTGCTGCTGTTGCTGCTGCTGCTGCTGTGGCGGAGGCTCGTTGGCGTACGGATATCTGTATCCGAGCCCGCTGCTGGGCAGGTAGGACGACCCGTCCATGGCGGAGTCGCGGCCGGAGAAGTTGCTGAAGGCCGTCAGCGATCTGAAAATGATTTGAGGGAGGGTTGAGAATTACCGTTTACAATACGTACATACAGGTAGGTAGCCAACGCCAATTACCATCATTCTTATGCTGATGTTTTTACGCAAAATATACCTCATGCTTGGCGCTTAAAAGAGATAATCGCAACAAATAAAACAAAAACTAATTCTTGGAAGACTTAAATTATACTTTTTTCTCCTTGCGGACTTTTTGGAAGCACCTTCTTCAAAGTGGTCATGCTCACATTTTGCCTGCTGGCTAAATTCGTTATAAAAAAGATCCTTTCTTGTGTTTGCGGAAGTGCGGTGGGCGGGGTTTGGTTTGGTGACGATGAGTCATTCACTTACGCACACACGCACGCACCTGGACTCGAAGGAGAGTCGATCGTCGTCCTCGCCGGCGCCCCCGGCGCAGACGCCAACGCCGACGCCAACGCCGCCGACGCCGTTGGCGAAGGCCGAATGGCTGTACTGGGACGCCGACGTCTGCGGGCGAGGGTCTTCTTGGTGCTGCTGCTGCTGCTGCTGCTGGTGGTGGTGGTGCCCGTAGAAGTTTGCCCGGTCCTTCTGCCTGACCCTGGTGGGCGTGGCGGCCCTGGAGGCGGGGGCGCTCTTGGTGGAGAAGCGGCCTCGACGGGCGTCGTTGTCGTCGTCGTCGTCGACCTCTGCGGCCTCGGACAGCCTCCGGTTGGCCTCCGCCACGTCCCTCCTGTTGTTCGGGTTGGACTGGCGACAGTTGTAGCTGTGGTAGGGAATGCCCCACTGGAGGCGGGAGTACGTGACCTGAGGGAGGCGGAGTGGGAGGGGGGGAGCGGGGGAAGGAGGAGGAGGAGGAATCGGAGTTTAGAGATAACGTGAACGACGCGCGAGGCTTTGTGTGCGTGTGTGTGTGGGTGTGCCAGCAGTTGTGTGGGTGTGTGGGTGCGTGTGCGATATCTGGGTCAGATCCTGCAACATTTTTTTTTTTAATCCAACAATCTCCACCTCGCCTCCTCAGCGCTCTACGCTTCTCTTTCAAGATGGCTATCTGTTCTCATGCAAATAGGAACAACAGAGCAAAAAATTATCTGTCTGCGAAAGAAACACTTTTGCCACCTACGGGGAAACACAGAACAAACAAAAAACTTTCGAGCAGGATTGCTACTTCCGTCGCTTTCATATTCGTGGGCTTCATCAAAGCTGCGTTCGTCTCCCCCCCCCTCCTCCGCCCCCTCCCCCCACGTACGTACAGTAGTACGTGGGTACCTAGTACGTGTCATACACAGTCATACACAGTTAAAGCAGAGATAGGAGAGGGCAGGAGGAGATAACAAAAAAAAGCTTGCAATCATGTGTGTGTGCGGCTTGTTGCGTGAGTATACAACTACGCAGTCCCAAAGTTTGCCCTTCGCTAGCCTCTGCTCCTCCTCCTCCTCCTCCTCCTCCTCCTCCTCCTCCTCCTCCTCCTCCTCCTCCTCC
>JAAUYM010033428.1_pt1 | contig 11496 bp, 17 predicted proteins | sample 7278001 | NCBI WGS metagenome assembly JAAUYM01 (sample SAMN14350224, study PRJNA611818) | marine sediment metagenome | isolation source: surface marine sediment (1.8m) | place: French Polynesia: Moorea | collected 2018-08
CCCCCCCCCCCCCCCCCCCCCCCGCCGCCCCCCCCGCCGCCCCCCCCCCGCGCCGGGCGGCGGCGGCCCCCCCCCGGCCCAGAGGGGATTGAACTTATTGGAAGGATGCTGAGGAGGAAGAAAAACTTTTTTTCCAATCCATGCAAGCGCGAGATAGAGTTTAGTGCGAAATCAGTTAGCAATTGTCTTAAACTCTAAAGACGTCTAAAGGCTCCTTGACTACGATTTTATTTGTCAAAATATGTAAGAATAAAAGCAGATAGCATTTCTACGTACTTGAACGCTCTTTAATTACCTCTTAAGTTTCAAATTTGTCTCTATGTCTAATAACAGAATTCCTACATACTACATACTACACTCAAAATGTATCTCGCCCTATCGATCAAACTGGCAAGCTCTCTCTCTCTCTCTCTCGTCTTTCCCCCTCTCACACCCAAGGGCGGGTGCATGAGTCACGCTCGGCTTTTCTCCTCTCCTCATCTCACACACACACACCCTACTAGTAGACAGATGAAACAGCAAGTGCCTCCACCCCACCCTCCACAGCGAAGCAGTCAGCCTATTTTTTTTCCTTCTTTTGAGGGGTGATGGGTGAAATTCCTGTGCACCTGCTACTATGCAGCAATCTCGATGCTAGCGCACGCTTCTTTGTATCCTATAAGCGCGTGTGCCGATGTAGCATCATCAAGGACTACTACATAAGCTTCTTTCAAAAGGGGGAAAATGTAATGCTTCTTTTTTCTGGTTCGTCAAGCAGCAGCAGAAAAATTAAGCATGTGCTGCTGCTGGCTGATGTTGTTTGCCGGAGAAAAGAGATCGATGCATGCTTGGAAAATGATAAGCTTGCTGATTGAGGAGTGTATGCTGAAAAAAGAGTGGATTCATAATATTTTTTATAAGGCAAAAAACATTTTCAGGTCCATGTTTACCAATCTTTAAAGTAAGTTAGAAATGTTTTCATTGGCTCAGTTGCAAACACTTGGATACCTGGATTTCTCACGACAAAGACCACGACATTCAAATCCTGCGTGACCAACACAACAAAAATCTCTCTCCTCCTCCTCCTTCTTTCCCTACCTCCCTTCTGAGGTTTCTCGCGTTTCAAAAAAGAAAAAGAATGGTGTAAGATAGACCACTTCCGCTTTCCCACACAAAGCAGCGACCAGGAAAGAAAAATAACCGGGAGGCTAATCAGGATGCAGGATGTACGAGTACGTACGTTCTGTAGTACTAGATCTGACTAAATCCTTTTCACCCACCATTCCGATTCCCATCTTGTTTTCTCAAGGATATTAGCGCAGTAAAAGCGAATTGTATATAGTTTTCTGAAGCATCTGAAAGCAATGTTAAGCATGATGGCTGTAAAAAGATTCCATCATTTAAGGGATGCTGTTGCTAAGCATCATCATCGAGGTAGAAAGAGAGCAATAAAAGCATCTTAATTGGCCCTACATAATGTGCATCCCACGTTTGAAGTTCCCACGAACCACAACAACCATGACTGATGGATGGAGAGGGGGGGGGGTTGTTTCCACAACTGAAGAAAGAAAAGAAGGGGTCACCCCTGAAACCGGAAGTCTCTGCTTTTTCCCATCGGGTTTCCGGCTACCGGGAATTGCTATGCAGTCTATCTCTCTTTATCCTTTAGGTCATTCACTCGCAGGTAAAAAATACAGGGTGCTTATGCGTAGTACTGTATATACATGTACAGTATAACTATGAACAGCAAAATGACCAGTTTCTACAACGTACGTAATTATTTACCTGCATCAATAGTACACATACAGCCTTGGATGTTCAAATATTGATACAGTATGTTCTGAAACACCCTATAGGTCGACGAGGTGCACCTGGGAAAGAAGCATTTGGACTGCCCCCTTTGCTTTTGTTCTCCTAATTCCTGCACACCGCGACGGAGGCAAATTGTGTGATGGGAAATGGAGCAGGTGCTTCGCCATGCATCCGCTGCTATGTACAGTGATCGAAGCCATTAAAGTCCTTTTTGAATGGGGGAGGAAGATGAAGTAAAAAAGAAAAGAAACCGCATGTGGTGAATTTCTGTGGAAGACGACCTTTAAATTTTATTTCGGATTTTAAAACGAAAAAAAAACTTTTGCTATAATTTTCATGCTATAATTTTCATGATAAGTTGTTTACGACGGCCACGACGGCGACGACGGCGGCGGCGGCGGTGGTGTGGGACGTGGCGGCTCCGCCGTTGCCATCGCCGCCGTCCTCCTCCTCCTCCTCCTCCTCTTCCGCACTGATGTGTCTCTTCTTCACGCCCATGTCCCTCTCGGCAGCGACCTTCAGCGACGACGCCGGCGACGCCGGCATGGCCCCCGTCACCTCGCACCGGTACCGCCCGGCGGCCGACGCCCGCACGTCGGTCAGCACCACCTCGTCGGATCCGGACCTCCCCACGTCGACCGTCAGCCCGCCGGAGGAGACGGACATGGCCTGCTTCTGCTCCCCGTCATCTCGCCTCTCGTACCGGTAGAACTCCTTCCCGCCGAGGAACCACCTGACGGACTTGAGTCTGGCCCCCTCCAGGTCGTAGCCGCACTGCAGGGTGGCCTCCTTGCCCTCCAGGGCCGTCGTGGGGATGTCCACGTCTGAGATCTTGATGGCGGCGGAGGCGTCGAAAGCGAGGACCAACAGGGACAGGACGAAGACTATTGGCGTATGAGAATTCATTTTTTTTCTTCACCAAGCCTTAGAATGGGACGTCTGCGACTGAGCTGTGCTCCAGGGACAGACTTGAGCATATGGCCAGTCCGAAGGACAAACAAAAAGGGGTGAAGAAGCATGTGGAAAAGAGGAGGTATGCGTAGTAGCAAATGTTGCCAACAAAATTCTTCCCTCTGTTGACGTACAGTAGAGAGCTGCCTTTCTTCTGCTGCTGCTCAGGAAGCGTCTGAAAAAAAAGCCTGGACCAAAATTGATTTATTGCCTGAAAACAGCGTCATGAGACTAGCACTCCACGTAAAAAAAAAATCCATAATAGTCTTCAAAACTAAGTGACGTTTAAAGATTGTCTGTGCACTAGCAGTTTATCACTTGTCGGGCACATGTCGAAGACGTTCAAGCAAACAGGACGGCGAAGTTGGTCACCGCAGCAGCGAAGGCGACCGACGCTCCGGCACCGGCCCTGCTGTCCTCATCCTCCAGCCTGTCCACCACCAGCATGTCCCTCTCCGCCGAGACGATCTGCGGGGTGGCGCCCTCCGCGTCGGGACGGTCGCTCACCTCGCACCGGTAGCGCCCGGAGGCGGACCTCCCGATCTTGTCCAGCACCACCCGGGTGCTGCCGGAGGCCTCCAGGTCCACCGTCAGCCCGGCCGGCACGGCCAAGGCCTCCTTCTCCGGCTCCTTTCTCGGGTCGTACCGGTAGAAGACGCCGGTGCCGATGGACCACCTCACCTGCTTGAGTCTGGCCCCCTCCAGGTCGTACTCGCACTCCAGGGTGGCTCTCTTTCCCAGCCCGGCCTGTTTCGGGATGTTCACCTCGGTCATCTTGAGTGCGGAACTCGGCTCCAGTGAGACCAGGAGGAGGAGGAAGAAGGAGAGTGGAAGTGCTGTCCTCATCTTGCTCCGAAGGATTCCACAGTTTACGCTAAATCAGTTTTAAAACAAAAATAACTGATAGAAGTGATGACAGTATACCTTACTTTTACTAACCATCAGTATGTGGTACAGTATCAAATATTTCCAAAGTTTTTAATTATCCAGGCAAGGCAACAGAAAGAAATACCAGTAGTACAACAACAGCGTAAACGGTGGATAATGCTGAGGACCCCTTTACTTGCAAATTAACTCCGACACTTGACTTGTCGTTGTCTTCTTCAGCTGTGGAGTTGGCGACGATATCGTCTAGCTAGGCTCACAATTGGATAATTGACTGAAGGGGACAAGAAGAAATGAGCAGGGCGAAGAAAGGAAGGAGGGGCAAAATTTGGGTGCAGCTGCCAAGAAATCCTCATCCTGTGCTAGCTGGGCCGGCCTGTGCGTAAAGGGCAAAGGACTGACTATAGAGAAAAGAGATTTTTTTTTGCCACAGCGAATTGCTATATTTGGTTACTCACTTCATAGTACTTTTATTTTTATGCTCTATTGCCAGGGATTACAGCATAATGTAACAATAATGTGCTGGCAAAGTTTATCACAACGGCAGAAGCGATGGGGCCGAGACCGAGGTGCGCTCCAACGGCGGCGAAGCCAGACAGTCCTTCAGCCTCGTCTTCAGCATCATTATTGTCGTCATCTTCTTTTCTCTTCGCCGCCACCGTGACCTCCCCCCGCGCGGAGACCACCCCGGCCTCCGTGGCCACCTCGCACGAGTACGCGCCGGAGGAGTGGCCGGTCAGCTTCGCCAGGGTGACGTGGTCGCTCCGGGACCAGTCCGGATCCACCCGCACCCCGGAGACGCCGGGGACGACGAGAAAGTTCGGCGGGTCATACCTGCGAGGAGCAGCACACTAGTTTGGAACTGTACGTGCGGTTTTTTTTTCAAAATTTACAAAGTGGAATTCCCCACTTTTCCGTCCTCCACTAAAGCTGGTTCGACTTTTTCCAACTTACCTGAAGATTTCCTCATCCCTGAAGAACCACTTGACGGACTTCAGTTCTTCCCCTTCCAGGTCGTATTCGCACTTGAGAAACGCGCTCTTTCCCTCCTCCACTCTCTGGCTGATGTCCACGTCTGTGATCTTGACGGCCGAGCAGGTGGCGACGGCGACGACCAGGAGGATCAGGTAGGATGGGGTCAGCTTCGCCATCTTGTGCTATTATGCCACAATCAGTGTCTGGGTTTCAAGGTTCGTTTCTCAAGATGTAGGGATGCTTCGATGTCTGGTTTACACTACTGCTTTGTTGTATGTAGTACTACAATAGGCAAAGCTGAGATGAAGATAATGTCACATTTTTCTTTTCAAAGATCCGCACAAGCATTCAGAAACAGGTTCGCAAGCAGCAATGTGAGAGGGTACGGGAGCAGCAACTTTTCAGTTGCGGAACTGCTTCTCCTCGTCACGTTGATCGGCGGCTTCCTCCCCCTCCTCCTCCTCCGGCCCACCAGCACAAGCTCCCCCTCCGCCGACCCCGTCAGCGTGCGGCCGCGGCCGTCCTCCGCGGTCACCCGGCAGGTGTACCTGCCGGCGGCGGACCTGCCCACTCGCCCCAGGAGGAGCAGGCCGCCCCGCGAGACGCTCCTGTTTACCCTGAGGCCGGGGACGGAAAAGTCCCTGGTCTCGTTGCTGCCGGGCCCGACGCTGTAGAACTCCCTGCCGCCGTGGAACCACCTGACGGAGAGGACGGTCAGGCCGCCCTCCTCCTCCAGGCCGGAGGGACTGCAGCTGAGGAAGGCGGCGCCGCCCGGGCGGACGTTCTTGGGCGCGGACAGCTTCACCCTGAGCGTGGCCAACACCGCCGCCACCGAGCAGCAGGTTCCGAACAGGATGGCGAAGAACCACTTGGCAGGTTCCATTCTGGACTTTTGCTTGGCCCACACATTGCCTGTTTCTCATGCTGTTGTTCTGCCGTTTTATGTACGTACGTACCTATGTACTGTACTTATGCCGTACGAAAAATTGTGATGTCAGCAGCAGTGTAAACACGATATAGCAAAGTTGTACGTACCTACTACTACGTACTATGCCTCTTCTTTTCTGGCGTCTCGCGCAGTTGCACAGTTATCATTGACAGCTTTCAGCCCGTCTTCAACTGGCTTGAATTAAACTGGCTTCAGGAAACTGACACGGTCTGCTGAACTCCTTGCTCAAGTCACTATACTAGAAGACAGCAAAGTAAACAGAGGGGTGAGAAAGCAGGGCCCAAGCTGAAGTCGGTGCCAAGATTTGCTTTTTTTAAAATCTCTCTCCCCTCTCTCCTCTCGCACATTTTCACGAGTCATGAGAATTTATAGAGCAAAAAGAGATGAAGCAATGCGCTAAAAGTACGTTAGTTTATTTGCAATGGTGTTTATCACATTTTCAGTTGAGTTGCTTCCGTTCGAGATTGTAACATACAGAAGAATGTTCTTGTATCGGAGCTGTTCCTTCGTGTACGTAGCATCTTAAGCAGATCCTTTACATCCTCACAGATCCTCACAGGAGTGCCACCGCCGCCAGTGTCATCGTCAGCACCATTACTGCGCACTGCTGGCGGATCCAGCTGCATCCAGCGCTATAGACTTTGCCCTCTGCGTCCTTGACCGTGAGGATCCTGACGACGGCCACCGACTTCAGCGTGGGTCGGTCCACCGTCACCTTGCACATGTAGCTGCCGGCGGCCGACCTGTTCACGGCCTCCAGGACCACGTGCTCGCGCCCGGACCCGCCTACGTCCACTGCTACCGGCGCCACGGGTACCTCGAGGCAGGGTTGCCATGTTATGGCCGATTTTATGGCTGTTTAAATGGTCCCTCATACTTGGGTGTTGCAAACGACAAAATTTGGTGTCTAACTTGCAGTTTTAGCCATAAAGTCCACTTTTTCAAAAGTTTTATTAGTTCGAGGCTTTGGGGCCAATTGTTGTTTCAACTTTCGCCAAGACCTGGCAGCCCTGCCTCGAAGACCAGGATCCTCGGGTCCTGCTCGGGCACGTAGCGGTAGAACTCGAACTCCAGGAAGAACCACCTGACGGACCTGAGCGCCTCGCCGGCGTCCAGCCCGAAGTCGCAGTGCAGGGTGGCGTCGCCTCCCTCCGGGACTTCCTCCGGGACCGACAGCTTGGTGATCCGGACCGCCGACGACGGTGGAGTCGCGCAGGTGAGAAAAATGATGGGAAGAAGTGGCACCCTCATGGCCAGAACTTTAATTAGTATAAACTGTTCCACTCTTTCAATATGTTCAGTGTATATTACAACACAAATTGCGTAATAGTACACTCTAGGTGCAGCAGATTAAAAAAAAAAGGATTGTGAACAATGTTTTCTTTCAGCTCGATGTTTGTGCAGAGGACTGGACTGAGCAGAAAGCCAAATTGCGTCGGAGGATCGGAGAAGCAGGAGAGAAAGCAACGTGGGGGAATCCTTGCCAAGATTTTTTTAAACGAGCGCGAAATAGGAGGAGGCAGAGAGGAAGAGGGATAAAAATTGCATTTTCGTGTGCTCTCTCAAGCGTCAGGTATGAAGAGATTTAGTGTACACTCAGAAAAGTCATTTTTTTGATCAACTGGGGGGTCACACTGACTTTATTTTTCCAATCACGCGTATAAAATATTTGGGACACTCACGCCAGATGAAAGAAAGTTCACTTATTCAATTGTGACGAGAATTAAAGCGCTTAAATATATGCTTATTTAAAGAATGAGAAATAATTCTCATTACACACATGCACACTCTTCTTGGTCATTGCACAAGCGCACTCCAGACTCCCAAAAAAATTGTTTTCATTTTGCCACGGCCATCAGACTGACCAGAGTCCCGAGAAGGAGGGCGACGGCCAGGCCGGTCCCGCCCGCGCCGGGGGCGGCTGCGCCGCCCCTGACCGGGATCGGGTTTCCCCGGGCGTCGACCACGGTCAGGTTGCCCCGCTGGAAGGCGGAGTCCGGCTGGCCTCGGCGCCCGCCCCCGGACTCCGCCTCCACCGCGCACTTGTAGATGCCCCCGGAGTCTGCGCCGACCTCGTTGAGGATGACGTGGCCGCCGTCCGAGTTGTCGCGGTCCACCTTGACCCCGGGGACGTTGAAGTAGCGGAAGGCGGGCCGCCCGGAGTCCAGGTAGTGCCTGAAGAACTCCTCGCCGTTGATGAACCACTTGAGGTGCCTGAGCGCGGCCCCCTCCAGGTCGTGCCTGCAGTCCAGCCTGGCTCGGGACCCCTCAAAGACGGTCCTGGGCACGGAGAAGTCAGTGATCTTGACGGCGACGCAGGTGCCGAACAGAACCGCGAAGACCAAGCCCGTAACCTTCATCTTCCTGGTGATCTAATCGCGGAATCTGCAAAGTGTTGTCCAACCTTTTTTTTAAGCAGCGCAGCTGCCTCCTCTTCTTCCTTTTTGGAAGATCGGTTTCTCTCTCTCTCTCTTCATGTGCAAAGAAGAGGAGATAGGTGTGGTACCTGTAGCGTGAGATCATCGCTGCTGCTGCTGCTGTTGCTTTAGAGGGCCGTTGAACGTTCGCTATGACCTGACTTGTTGTGTGAAGCGCGCGCAGAGCTGAGAGAGGAAGAGGAAAAAGACAACGGACAGACTAATTTACCTGGATTTTTCCTTCCCACCTTTGCGTGGCGAGGAGGAGGAAGAAGGAGGAGGAGGAAAGCATTACTGGCCTGGTTTGGCGCGCTGAGAAAACTGATGGAAACTGGAGCAGAAGTTTGAACAAACACTCTCACTAGTGGGAGAAGTCGGCCCGCGAGAGAAGGGCTCCAAAAACCGCGAAGGTGGAAAGAAAGGGTTGCCTTGCGTGTGCAAATGAAAAAAAAGGAGGAGGAAGAAGACGACGCAGCAGAAAAACGTACCTCGCAAAGTATAGAATAGAATGGAATACCTGTGTTCAGAGTGAAGCTGATGTTTTATTTGCGATAGATCTTCTCTGATTTTACGTCTAACATTTGGAACTCTATCCTATGTACAATGCTGCTGTTGTCACTGCTGTTGCACTTCAGTGGCACCAACGCTGACACATGGGTGTACTTGGTATGTACTTAGTACAAGTCAGATTCGCTTCTCCGCGCCATTAAATGGGCAAGAACAGGAACGAATTCGGCATATCATAGTTGCAGCATAGTAGAACAGCGATGAGAGTTGCAAGCCAAGCTAGCTTTACAGATCGTTGAACAAATGCGGCAAATAAAAGCCACAACCGTGAAATCACATCATCAACTTGTCCCGGAGCCCGAGGAGGAGGGCAGCCCAACCGAGGAGGGGCAGGAGCTGCGGCGCCCCCTTCAAAGGAGAGGAGTTGGTGGCCCGGCCGCCACCAGGAGGGCGCGTGGTCACCTCCGGCCTGCGGCACCTCCCGCGCTGGGTGTGGACCTTCAGGGTCTCCTCCGCCTCCGCCTCCGCGGTCCCGTCGTCCGTGGACACCTGGCACTTGACGGCGCCGTCGGAGGCGCAGGACACTTTGGAGAGCACCACGGTGTCGGCGGTGGACGCCCCCAGGTCCACCTCCGCGCCGGGCACGTCGAACTCCTCCTTCTGAGGGGTGCGCCCGGGAGTGTGGCCGTACCTGTACAGGTAGTAGAAAAAGAAAACAACTCAACAAACTTTCCCCAGCCGGGAAACATGGTACTGTACAGTAGAATGTAGAGTTTACGAAAACTTATTTGCTGTGATGCTGCACCAAACATTTTATCATTAGTTTGCAGTTTTTTTTTGCGAAATCTGAAACTCCTGTCATTTTTAATGCTGACCAGCAATTTTTTAAAATCAAGTGTACATCTAACAATTACCTGTAGAATTCCTTATCGTTCAAGAACCACTTGACGGTGTAGGCAACGTCTCTGCCTCCTCCTCCGTCCACGTCAAAGTCACACTGCATGAGGATCCTGTCGTCGACCCAGACGTCTTCCGGGATCTCCACGCCCTCCACGCTCACCTCTGAGGCGTGGGCCTTGGAGTACAGCAGGGCAGACAAGCAGCAGAAGAAGAAGAAGTAGGCAGCCATGCTTACTGGCAGAAGATGAGGGTTGCTACAAGAGTTGGATCGACCCTGCACCTAGCGTACAGAAAGGGAGTGTTCTTCTGCTGCTGGTTTTCTCTTGGTGGTGGTGGTGGAAAGGCGTTGGCGTCATGCGACTGCCCTGGCAGGGGTCTGCTGCGACTCTCTCTCTCTCTCTAGTAGTTATGTAACAGAACAGGCTTGAGAGCTGGAAGTACTACTATAGCAAGGGGAAGGAAAGGAGAGGAGGAAAAGGGTTCTAACTTCTGCTGCTGCTGCTGTTCTTGGCTAGAACACGCCTTGCTGTGGCTGAGGTGTGTGTGAGGGGTGAAGAGATTGGGAGACAGAAGAGAGCGTTTTGGAAGGAGGAAGAGAACTGGAACAGGGAATTCAAACGCAATTGGTAACAATTCTTTGTGATAAGTTCTACTGACCCCAACACGTTTTTTTAGCGAACACTGCTCATATCAGTGGAAAGCACACTTTGCACATCCTGTTTACTTTGTGTGTGTGTGTAGATGTGTGTGTGCGTGTGAGAGAGAGAGAGAAGAAGAGAAGCATAACAGAATTATATGAGTAATATAAATATGTTTTTAAACTCAAACAGCAGGTTAATTTACAGTGGAACCAAATTTAGATGACGAGTAATGATGACTTCGTGTGTACTGTACAGTATAGGTAGGAATAAGTAGGACGCAGGGTGACCACCTCGCACGCAACTACCAAGGAATCGGTGAAAAATCGGAGCCATATCGGTAATACTGAGATACGTGCAAGAAAAGCTTCATTTCCCACCGATTTTTCACTTTTTTATTACTTATTAACAAAATTTCAGAACTTCCAAGATTCTGAGATTTTGCCGAGATTTTGCCGACAAATTGTTCCGACGATTTCCCAACAATTTTTCACTTTTTTATTACTTATTAACAAACTTTAAGAACTTTCAAGATTTTGAGATTTTGCCGAGATTTTGCCAACATATAAAAGTAATAAAAAAGTGAAAAATCGTTTGGAAATGAAGCTTTTCTTGTATACTTTTCAGAGCATTAGAAATCGGATGTTTATCGAAGCAAAAATGGAAGCTTTATTAACAGTCACTTGGTGGTTGGGCACTTGCTGTTCTACTACTAAGTGTCCAAGGCGGATTTGCCCATGACATCCAGCATGACGGCGTCGACGGAGAACCTCTTCTTTTCCTTACTTAAAATTGAATGAAAGAATAAACTTCCTGATTGTTTGAGGAAGAAATTATCCCAGCTTCTCTCTTTCAAAGTCTATGGAAAATCTTTCCCAGTACCATGTACCAAGGTCACGCCTCAGAGTCTGCCTGTACTGGACGTTGGCACTCTTGGGCACCTCTAGCTTCGTGATACTCTGGGCAGAGCTGGCTTGGTACCTATGGTATACTCCCCTCTCTCTGTCCCAATGTCAGCAACCACAAAGGTGTGATGTTGAGTCGAGTTAGACCGTTTGGTCACCGTATTATACGTATGTATAAACTGGATTAGGTTGAACATGGTGGCTGATCAAAACAGCAGTGATTCACTTCAAAGATCTCTCCTTCTCCTTTAGCATAGATGTAGTATGACAACTTCATTGGTCACCTCGCACATGCAGTACTAGGTCCCAACTCAGGTTCTTAGCATTCGCTTCTCCAGGACCTGATTTCTCGCTCCCGTCTTGATACCACTTGGCTAAGCACCGGCCTACCTGTACGCTCACTGCCAGGTAGAAAGATGTGTTCAGAAGGACTGCTATGGCAAGTACTATTATAATTTTACTAGTTACTATGCTGAGCCATTTTTCTGTTTTGTGTCCTGCCTGTAGCATTGTTAAAAGTTACAGCGTGCCTTGTAACTCATAGTTGCAATGTCGGTTCTTTCGTGAGTAGCTAGTTA
>JAAUYM010052336.1_pt1 | contig 11496 bp, 4 predicted proteins | sample 7278001 | NCBI WGS metagenome assembly JAAUYM01 (sample SAMN14350224, study PRJNA611818) | marine sediment metagenome | isolation source: surface marine sediment (1.8m) | place: French Polynesia: Moorea | collected 2018-08
CCCGACTTGGCGGAGGGGGCGGCACCAACGCCGCCGAGACGACCGCAACGGCACAGAAAACTGCCAGTGCGCTTTTCGGAATTCGTCCTCCCGGGGTACAGAAGGAGAAAGCAAGAGGATCCAGAGCCAGAGATTGACTCAGCACAGCACGGCGAAGAAAAGGGAGAAAAGGAGAAACCGCGGAGGCGAGATGAAGATGACGAGGAGGAAGGACAAGGTGGAGCTGGAGCTCTGCCAGGATTCCTCAATTTAAAAGCGCTGTCCAAGCTGTTCAGTAGAGAGTAGAGGCAACGTAAAGAGGAAGGAGGAAATAAATGATTGGCAATTGTAGCGATAGAAATGGTAGAACCCGCAACGCGGCACGTTGTGCGCCAATGTACATAGAACCTGACCTGTCCTTTCTCAGTCTGTTACAGCCACGCAGCTACTCACCATACCCTGACCTCGTGAAGCCCGATGTCCCCGCGCTTCCACCACGATGTCCCGGTCTGCCGCTCACCCTCGGGAGTACTCCGCCAAGGCCGCCTTCGGGAGGGCCCTGGACAAGGCGGACGAGGAGAACCAGCTCCGCCGTCACCAGGAGTACGAGGATCGCAGGCGGAAGAGGAGCGGGAGGGAGAGTTCCATTCCGAGAGGAGAAGCCGCCGAGCATCTCCCTCACCCTCACCCTTCCTCCACGAGGGCGGCGGAGCCAGAGACCAAGACCCGACGAGGCGACGACGAGAACCGGAGACGGGATCGGAGGACGAGATCTCGCAGTCGGACGCCGGGGATTCGGAGGCCAGCCCAGACGAGGGAGGAGGCCCCTCGGGCAGCCGACCATGGCGACCAGGAAGGGGCGAGGAGCTCCTTCCCCGTCGATCAGCAACCACCCACGACCAACCTTGGGGCGCCACCGCACGCGCCAGAACTTCTCTTCGTCGACAACCGTCCAATCACCCCCGGACGTTCTCTAGGACTTCTGTCCCAGCCTCCTGTGTCGCCCCAACACCAGAGGTGCTATGGCACCGTGGGCCACCCAGGGGAGAGAGGAGCCAGGGAGGTGGAGCCCTTTCAGGGTGTCGCCCCAGCCGCTCACCACGAGCCCGCTCAGGAGACATCCTACTCCGCCCCGGCGCCGCCACGGAGGCCCCAGGTCGCGACCCCCGCCGAGGTCCAGGCTCTAGGCCGAACGCACGATCTCAACGTGCTGCTGAAGCCCCTCACCAAGCAGGAGGCCCTGGGAGAAGCAGTTCACCTGCTGGTGCCAAGGGGCGAAGGCAGGAGGATGGGAATGTTCTCCCTCTCCCGCCGCGAGCTCCTGGCGGCGGGGCTGGAGGGCCGCATTCGCCCGGTCATCGTGGGAGCTTCGGGGGTGTTCGTGCTGAAGGTCTACCAGGAGTGTCCGGAAATAACCTGCCACCCCCTGAGGCGGTGCCGAGTGTGCGCCCTGGCGGAGAGGAGGGGGCCCATCGACTTCGTCATGACGGAGCCGGTTGCTGCAGTGGAAGCCGAGGGCCGGTTCTCTGCTCCTTTCACCTAGATGAGCAGATGGACTGTCGCCTCCGCCTCGCTGCCAGAGTGGCCAAGCTCCTGTTTTGGGTTCTGCTGGTGTGTGCCCTGCTTCCCAGTACCAGGGCGGGAGCGGCCATGCCCGACAGCGCCCCCGTCGAAGGGATGGATGGAAGGAGTGTGCTGGCACCAGCGCCAGCTGACGAGACCGCCGCACCGCCAATGCCGGTCTCAGTCTCAGTCGACGAGGCATGGGAGGAATTGCTTAGGAAGAAGTCTGCTGAAGCGGCAATGCCAGTCCAAGCTCCTGCTGACGAGGTGGAGAAAGATATCGCCGCACCGCCGATGCCTGTCTCAGTCTCAGTTGACGAGGCATGGGAGGAGATACTCAGGAGGAGATCCGCTACGGCGCCCCCGCCAGTGCAGGTCTCTGTTGACGAGGCAGAGAAAGAGATGGCAAAAGGAGAGACCCCCGGAATGATAGAGAAACTCACCCTCAAACTGAAAGACCTAGGACTGTGGTACGGGTCAGGACCTTCTGAAACTCAGACGAACGAGAGAGACGAGATGTTGGAGGATTTCGTCACGCCAGATGACGAGTTCTGGGAGAACTGGGAGCAGCATTGGAGGCAGAAGGTGAAGGAGAGGGTGGAAGCCGCCCGACCGGCGGACTCCGAGTTACCCTCCGCCGGCACGGACAGAAAGGAGAGGCGGAAGAGAGCAGCAGAGGCGGTGGATCAATGGGCCAGAGACGTGGAGGCCAGCATGCCTTCCCTGACCGAGGAAATAAGGGAATGGAACCAGCTGGTAACGGGCTCCGTGCCCAACCTTCGCAAGGCGCGGTCCCCCGTCCAAACTCCACGGATGTATCAATTTAATGCCTATGATTGCACCGCCCCCTCGGACGTCACCTCCGTCGTCATGGGGCCAGACCTCAGCTGCGACATCCCAGAGACGGTGGAACATGCGAAAAACTCCACTCTTCTCCTCCTTCAAAAGGCAGACAATACCAGGATCAGCGTGCGACAGTGCTCCATGAGGAGGACAAAGCTGTACTATCTGTGCAATGCGCCCACCGGCCATACCACCATGGTGGGAAGAGAGTTCTCCTTCGACAGGCCCTTCAACGTGCCAGTGGCGGAGTGCGAGCGCCTGTGGAAGGAGAAGACTTTCCTTGGCACCAAACTGGCTGAGAACATCACCAACTATGTCATATCGGACGACGTCGGCCGCCAGTACTCCTCCGGCCACGATGTCCATTGTGAAGGGAAGTGGGGAACCTTCGACCGAGGCATGCCGGATTACTACTGGAAGAAGGACTGGTGGGGGGACGAGGACGCCATGGTGGTGTCGCATTTCGAGGTTCGTTTGGAGACGCTTTCGGGGATCATAGACGAGCAGGGCCAGGTACAGATCGACCGCACCGGGCTCAAGCTCCCCTGCTCCGTGGACGACGAGGAGTGCGAGACCGGGGAGCACGGCACCTTCATGTGGAAGGAGCCCAAGGAGTCTGACATGTGCCCCCTCTACCTGGCGCGGGGCCCTCTGGAAGGTGTTGAGATCAAGGACTCCACTGGCACCGTCACCTTTGTCTCCACGGACGGCACGCACATCAGACTCCAGAAAGGGCCCCCTTTTAGCTATTGTGGGGCCCTCGTCCACGCCACCGACTTCACCGACCTGTATCTGACATCAGAGCTCCAACATACCCCTTACCGTCGCAGAATCCACGAGGATCAAGTCTCTATCGCCACCTACTCCAACGCCAAGGACAGCTACCTTTACGGCGAAATGGGCAAAAACATGGTCCGAGCCCTCCGCGCATTGAGAGAGCAACAGTGCAAGGCCAATAAAAAGACGAAAACAGGTCGATACGCTGCCAGAGCCGCCGAGCAAGGAGCCGTCATGAATGGGGAAACGGCCAGTCTGGGGAGGGACCAGTTTGTCACATCTGCCGGGGAGGCCTGGTATCAATACCGGTGCAAGAGGATCATGGTCACGGCCAGAACAACCAACGACGGGATGTGCTATAACTCTCTGCCGGTTACCATGGGCGAGGAAGACTACAAGGAGTACGTGGCCCTCCGCACGCGGCAGCACCTCCACCTACATCAAGGGAGGGAGGGCGACTCGATTCCGCCGCTGCAGACCACGCCCCGCAACGGATTCTTCCTGGAGCCCAAGACGAAGCGGCTCCTCAGCCACAGCATGGCTGAACCCTGCCTGCTCCCCTTCTCCCCAATGTTTCAGAATGCCGTCGGGCGCTGGGTCTACTACACCGCCCAAGGGATTCAGATGGCCGCCGAGCCCCGAATGGTTTCCGGGGAGGCACTGGACCTGAACAAGGTCCTGCAGAACGACGATGTCATCAATTGGGACGAAGGGGGAATATACGCGGGAGACCTCCTCCGCCGCTGGGAGCGGGTGACCACCAGGCCGAAAGGAGGAATCGCCATCGCCGCCGACCTCTACGAGAAAATGATGGAGGAAATGACAGGGAAGAACAAGGCTAGGATTGGAAGCGTCTCTGACATCTTTCCCGACCTGAAAGGACTGCCCGAGTTCGTGCGTGGGCCGCTGGGCTTCTTCCAATCCTTCTGGTTCTACGTTCAACAATATGGCCACATTTGCAGCATCGTCGTGGGAACCGCCATCATTCTCAATCTAGTAAAGTGGGTGGCCAACGTGGTCTTCCGCCTTTTCTCAGCCCCTGTGACGGCGAATCCCTTCGTCCACATCCTGACAGCCTTCTTTCCGCAGTTCAGGTCGTTCCTCCGCCACCCGAGCGACTTTTGCGGGCGGAGCTGTGGGGTCCGCACGTATTCGGCGCCAGAGTTGTCCCGGCGCCAGCAAGAGCTCATGGAAAGCTATGCTGAGCTCACGGCCGAGCGGCTCTACCAGAAGCTGCTGTCCGCCGGTGTGCACGACGTCTACACCGCCAAGGCGTACCCTCATCTGAGGAGGACTGTGGAGGACGAGGTGAGGCAGCAACTCGAGGAGGACGAGGGGAACGATTCGCCAACTTCCCCACTAAAAGGAGGCGGCGCCTGAAGGACTCAGCAAGACTAAGAAAATGCCGAAGCCTATAAAAGGAAGAGAAAGAGACTGAAGTGAATCTACAGTACAAGTGCCTTGATCTCAATGATCTCAAATAATTCAAATAGTGAAGTAGTGAAGTGACCAGAAAACCCTTTAGGCTCTGTCGTCCCCCTTTTCAACTAATTGCCGCCGTACTATACAATTCCCAATTATCATTATCACCTCAGCAAGATATCGAAGTTATGTAAATACGCCAGCGCCAAGAAACTCGCCATGTACAATATCATCACATTATCAGACCAATTATGAGGACATGCATTCGTCTTGGATGGAGAAGTTGTACCGCACAAGCCTCCGCTTGGGGCGGGCGCTCGTTTCTACCTTCGTTTTCTTCTGTAAAATATACGGCTGGCAGTCAGTCTGCGGACACTGAAGCGAGAGGGTCGGAATACTTATTCGACGGACGTAGGACGAAAGGTAAATGCGGTAGAGCGTAGCGTCGGGTCTTACAAACTGGTGGCAGCGGTGGGATCCTGGACTTTAACACGCCAAAAGAAGACAAGTTGGCCGCTACCAACAAATCAAGAATTCTGAGTACCTCCCTTTTCGATTCATATTGCAAGCAATGCAATAGGAGTTGAGACGGATTCTCCTCCTCGAAATTGGAGGGAAAAGACGGACGAACCGACGCCAAGCCGCCGCTGCCACCCTTTCAAAAGACACGCTATCGCTCCCGCTAGGTTCTGGCCCGACCCCCCTGCTGCTGCAGAAGGGATGGAGGAATTTCGGCTTTTTCCCTCCTCCTAATGAAGCGCAATTGTAAAATTGTCACTGAAAAAGTGGAGGGAGGAGGAGAACCTCCTTTTGGTACTAAAAAAGGACCCAGGCAAGCACCTGGGGAAAAAAGCCATAAAACTCTCCCTTGGAAATGTGTCACTGTCTGACTGTGACAGACAGACAGAAATGCAGCAATAGCTCTCCTGTACTGGGGCCGTGAGCGAGAAAGGAGGGAGGAGCCGTTGATGAGCTCCTCTAGACTCGGCTTAGACGCTCTGAAACGGCAAGAGGGGGAAGCCCAGAGGAGGGAGGGGTCGGGCGGCGGTTGCAGGCAGAGACAGAGCGGTGAGGGAGGAAGGAGTCCTCCGCCGGCTTAGATTCCCCGCGCGCGGCACCCTGGAAGAGGGAGGGCGGGCGGGCAAGCAAGTGCACTCCCATGCATGGGGATCTTGCGCCGCCAGTCGCCGGCCGCCACAGTAGGGAGCTGGAAGAGGCGAAGGGGGAGAAAGGCGTCCTTTCTTACGGGAACCCCGCGCTCCTTGCCCTTTCAGTTCTCGGCTGTAGCTCCGACACGACAGACGTGCTGTCGGAGGCGCCAAAGTCAAAAAGAACTTAGAAAAGTTTCTACTGCCTCCTGCCCCGTCATTGCCACACAGAGTATTGTGGGTTGCGCCGGTTCTCTTTCTAGAGGTAGTTCGTCTATCAGACTAATTTAATTCGCTCTTGCCAATCCGTTGCCTCCTCCTTATATTAAATAGCGCGCATAAACCACCATGGACGCGGATCAACTCCAACAACTCCTCCAGGCTATGCCCAAGGCCACGGACAAACCGTGCCCAACATACTCCTCGGGAGATGCTACGCAATGGATGGATTTTCGTCGACGATTCGAGGCCATCGCCGCCAACAACGGATGGACCCCCGACCAACAGCGGGCGCAGCTCGGCATGGCCTTGGAGGGCGCCGCCGCCCGGATGGTGGCCGGGGTTGGCGATCTGACGGTAGCAGTCACAGACCAGGATGCCGTCATCGCCTACAAGAGGACCCACGGCGGAGTGATGCCCCACCCGATCCCCACCGCCGTGCGGACGCCCGCGCAGTGCCTCGACGCCTACGAGGCCATCTTCCTCCCTCGCTCCGCCGGGAGGATGGCAGAGCAGCTGCTGGCGGACGCCCACCAGGGCCACAACGAGACCGCCCTGCAGTGGGGCGCGAGGCTTCGCGAGCTTTTCGGACGAGCGCGGCCGGGGATAGACATCCAGACGTCCAGGGAGGCCATAATGGCATTCACCAAGGGCCTCTACAGCACGTCCATCAAGGCCAAGCTCTTCGACGCCGACCCCGAGACTTTCGATGCTGCTGTTGCCAAGGCCACCGACAAGGAGGCCACTGCCGCCCTCTGCCGCCGTGCCACGGCCGCGGGAGGGCAGGCCCTGCACAACATGGGATTGGGCGACAGCGAGGACGAGGACGGCCAGGGCATCAACGCCAAGAAGAAGCCCCTTTGTTGGAACTGCAACCAACCAGGTCATCTCAAGCGCCGCTGCCCTTACCCTCCAAGGGAGGAAGGAGACGGAGGCGCCGGGGGAGACGCAGGAAAAAGGGGCCGCGGACGGAAGCGGATTGGGCCAGGGCGGCGTCGGACGCCTCGGAGGAATGCCAAGGGCCGCTTCATGAGCAACCAGGTCAGCAGCCTGGCCGAGGCTCTGAACGAGATCCTGATGGGCCCCAATGACCCCGGGGAGGGTGACGCCGCTGCTGCCGCCGCTGGTCAGGGAAACTAGGCCGGCCGGGTTCTCAGACCCGGCTGTCCTCTGTACAAAATACTCGCCTGGCCGCTGAGGAGAAGGCAGCCACTTCCTACTGTAAATATGCCCCTATTATGCTGAACGGCCTCGCCCTCAGCGCCCTCGTGGACAGCGGCAACACGTACTTAAGCGCCATCAGCCTCAACATCTTCCTCCGCCTTGGCTTCACCAAACACGACATTGAACCCGTCCCCGACCTCCGTCTGGAAACAGCAAAATCTTCCCAAACACTCAAGGTGCTGGGAAAGCCTAAGCAGAAATTGCGTCTCCAGTTTGCCAACTGTCCCGCCCACTTCAGGATAAAACCCCTCATCATCGCCGACCTCAGCATGGACGCCAACATCAGCGGGCCCTTCCTCAAGTCTTACAAGATCGTGCAGGACCACGGCGCGGACGCCCTCGTCATCAATGGGCACTCCGTCCCCCTTCACGAGCGGCCCCTCCCCGTGGCCGAAAAGCCCAAGGGCAGGGCGAGGGTGGCCGCCACCACCTTCCTGCCGCCATTCTCCGCCGCTTTCGTTCCGTTGGTGGTGAGCGAGATCGCCGCCGGCGACATGCCGCCCGGAGACGGCATTTTAGAAGGGGGGGATAGCCACAACGACCTCAACGCAGTGGCGGAATACTGCGACCTGATCCCAGCTGCTGGTGTCTTGGCCTCTGTTGGGTCAGACGGCAAGTTTTACTCCAGTGCCCTCAACCCCACAGGGGAGATGCAAGAGGTGCAGCAGGGCGCCGATTTTGGAGTCTTCCGCCTCACTTGTGGCAGGGAGCCAGCTGAGGCCACACCATGGCGTGTGTGCATGATGGAAGCCAGCTGTGAAAAGGAGGAGAAGGCCAAAGTGGCCTCGTCTGATGCCAAGAGAGGAGGAGAAAAGGGGACAACGCTCAGAGAAAAACTGAGAGAAGCCATCAGGAAGGCAAAAGAGGCTAAGGATAAGCCCGAGGAAAAGGAAGAATACGTGGACGTCGACCGATGGTCGAAGAAGAGGCTGGCCCAATGGCTGCAGAAGAACTTCAGGCTAGAAGAGGCCCCCTGTCTACGAACAGAAGAAGATCGACAGAAAGCCGTTGAGCTCCTCCTGCGATTTATCGATGTTATCTCCGTCAACGGCGAGTACGGGGACACCAAGCTCCTCCAGCATGAGATCCACACTGAGGACGCGCTGCCCATTCGTTGCAAGCACCGCCCTATCAACCCCGCGTTAGAAGGGGACTTGAAAAAGCAATTGGAGAAGTGGGAAAAGCATGGAGTGATCGAGCGATCTTCCTCCCCTTGGTCCTTTCCGCTTGTAGCGGCGCCAAAGAAGGGGGGGAAGATTCGCTGGTGCGTCGATTACAGGTTACTTAATTCAAAAACTGTAAAAGACAGCCACCCGATCCCCTCCATTAGCGACAATATAGGGCGCCTCTCCCGGAGCAGGATATTCTCCTGCGTTGATGGGAGTGGCGCCTTTCACGTGATATCAATCAAAAAGGACCACAGACCGAAGACGTCCTTCTCCACGCCGTGGGGCAGCTTCCAGTACTGCAAACTCCCCTTTGGCCTCTGCAACGGGCCTGCCACCTACAGCCGCTTGGTCACCATGGTCCTCAACGGGGTCCCAGGGGAGGTGGCGCTCCCCTACCTGGATGACGCGGTGATTCACTCCAAAGACTTGCCCGGACATTTCAGGAACCTCACCCAAGTGCTGGAGCGCTACAGGACTGCTGGCCTCAAGCTGCAACCAGAAAAGTGCCACTTGTTCCGACCAGAGGTCGAATACCTGGGGCACCTCGTCGGTCAGGAGGGAGTCCGCCCTTTGCCCGATTACATCAAAGCAGTCAAGGAATGGCCAATGCCCACCAACAAGACACAGGTCCGCACCTTCTTAGGAAAGGTGGGATACTACAGGCGCTTCATCAAAGGGTACTCCGCCATCGCCGAGCCCTGGACGTCCGTAGCCGGCAAGGAGGGGGAAGGAAGTGACAAAAAGGAGCCAGTGGAGGTGACCGAGGCCATGAAAAAATCCTTCCATGAGTTGAAGAGTCGACTCCTGGCTGCCCCCATCCTGGCCTACCCTCGCTTCGACAGTGACGAACCCTTTATCCTGGACACCGACTGGTCCGGAGAAAGCAACAGTATAGGCGCCACTCTTTCTCAAGTACAAGACGGGAAGGAGCGCGTGATAGCCTATGGCGCGAAGAAACTCGGGCAGTCTCAAGCCAACTATAATGCCACCAAGGGAGAACTTGTGGCCATCCTCTACTTCACCAAGCACTACCGCTACTATCTGCAGCATCGTCCCTTCCTCGTGCGCACAGACCACCAGCCCCTTGTACACATTCGCACCATGGAACCCCCGGACGCCGTCTGCCGCAGGTGGCTGGACACCCTGGCAAACTACGACTTCAAGGTGGCCTACCGGCCAGGGAAGAGGCACGGCAACGCCGATGGCCTGAGCAGGGCCCCCCATATTGCAGCACAACCGGGAGGACAAACGGAAATTGGGACTGACGAGGAAGAAGAAGAAAAAGAATGTCGGCAAGCCAGCCTTGTAGCTGTTGCTGTGGCAGGACTAGACCACTGGAAAAGTCCCCAAAAGATGAAGGAAGCGCAGGAAAATGATGAAACTTTGGGGACTGTACTGGAATGGTTGCAACAAGGGAAGACGTCAGCCGACTTTGAATCCCTGGAAAGGAGATCCATGACTCGAGACCAGGCGCACTACAACGCCCAATTGGGAATGTTGAAGATTGACTCTGACGGCGTGATTCGCCGCAGGCAACCAAATGAGGAACACCTCTTTCCCTGGAGGAAAGACCGGTGGCTGCCTTGCCTACCAGAGGAGCTGTGGCCAGTGGCTTGCCGCGTAGCCCATGAACACCTGGGCCACCTGGGGGTGGACCGTTCCCTCCACTTGCTCGCCAACCAAGTTTATTTCCCGCACGCCAAACAAGAAATGACGGCAGTCATTGCGGGATGTGAGGCCTGCCAACGCAAGGTGCGCAAAGCCAAGGACCAGAGAGGCCTGCTCATGTCCGCCCCGGCCGGTCATCCCTTCCAAAGGATCAGTGTCGACTTTGTCGGGCCGCTGCAGACATCGCGCTACGGGCGGAAGTATATCCTCACCATGCAAGATACCTTCAGCAAATGGATCGAAGGGGTACCCCTCCGCTCTGCTACAGCCAAGGCTGCGGCCGTGGCTCTGGAGCAGCATATTTTCTGCCGGTTCGGAGTCCCCGACATCATCCATTCCGACCAAGGGGCACAGTTCACCTGTGACGCCTTCAAAGAGTGCATGGCGGAATTCGGTGTCCTCTGCACCACCACACCGGCCTACAATCCAAAGAGCAATCCGGTGGAGAGAGCCCACCGGACCCTAGGCTCCATCCTTCGCGCCCTTCTCCTGGACAGCAACCATGATTGGGAATCAGTACTGCCGCATGCCCTGTTTGCCATGAATTCTGCCCGCAGCGAGGCCACGGGGACCTCGCCGTTTGAAACGTTGTTTGGGCACCCGCCGACCACGCCCCTGTCCATTCTATTTGGGGCGCCGTCTCATCCCCCTGACGTGGCTAAGACCTTCCATGAGCAACTCCATAAGCATCGGCGGCGGATAGAACAGGTCCACAAATACGTGAGAGAAAAGTTGAGGGCTGCTGTGGTGCGCCAGCGCCAGAGGTACAATATGCAGGCCCCAGCTTTCAAGGTCGGTGCCAAGGTGTGGTTGTTCACCCCAACGGTGGAGGAGGGAGCCAGCAGGAAGCTTTCCTCCTACTACACTGGCCCCTACACCATCCTTCGGAAGATCAATGAGCTTATGTACGAAATCCAGCCGCCAGCCCACTGGAACATGCGAAGGCAGTCCATGGAAGTGTCCGTCGACCGCCTGCGACTGTATGTCCCTGCCGTAGGGCAGCCGGATGTGCCGCCGATGCCACACCAGGACCTCCTCATGCACGGGGACCCTCACGCCGAAGGCCCCATTCCTCCTCCTCCAGACGAAGAGCAGCCTGCCGGAAGCTGGCCAGGGCCTGTACCCCCACCGCCGTTCCGCTGGCCAGATGGAGGCCTGGACGACTGGTTCCTCCGAGGATTTGGCATGGACGAGGACGGCAATTACGAACCCGTCTATGTGGAACCAGCAGAGCAGCTTCGCCGCCGACAGGACCGAGCTGCCAGGCAAGAGAAGACACCAAAAGGGGACCCTCAGCACAAAAGAAGGTGGGCTCGCCAGACGCCGGAGGAGGCCGCCGCCGCGGACGACGGCGACTCGCCCCTGGGGATGAGGAGGGGGATGCTCAGGCCAAGGCCGCTAAATTTCACGCCAGCTCAAGACGACAGGGATATTGACGAGGAATCAGCCACAGAATTTTATACCCCCCGGGCCGACAGAACTCC
>JAAUYM010147531.1_pt1 | contig 11496 bp, 15 predicted proteins | sample 7278001 | NCBI WGS metagenome assembly JAAUYM01 (sample SAMN14350224, study PRJNA611818) | marine sediment metagenome | isolation source: surface marine sediment (1.8m) | place: French Polynesia: Moorea | collected 2018-08
CGTAGTACAGAATAAGGACATGAAGGGGATCATTACGATAGGCTACGCTATACATGTTACGGGTTTATTGAGACACTTACGGAACATGGTTCGTTCAGCACTAATGCTTCAGATGCGATGGACGGCCGGCAAGTGGATGGGGTGAATAAATAGCTCTTCCTCTTTCCCCCTTCCCGCACTTTCCTTCCTTTTGCTTCCTCCTCCCCCTCTTTCGCCTCCTCCGCGGGCGCCACCACCACCAGGGGAATGTCTGTCACTTTTGGGATGCCCGAATAGTGCTTTTTTATATGAAAAGCAATTTCGAGTAATACGGTTTTTCACAAACATCCGAATAATTTTTTTTGTAATGCCCGGTTTTGTTAACTTTGCTTTTGGATAACTTGACTAAATTTTGGTCAAAGATCGTATATCCAGTTCCGTTTTACAAAAATCTTTTGGCATGCCCTAGTCACATTATGGAGGGGTGGGCGTGGAAGGAAGGATGCAATTATTTACTTCGGTCGGCCGATAAAAATAGCGTCGCCCCGTCCGCCCTCCCCGCGAATGGGTGAGGAAATATTTTGTGGCGTGAAAGCATCGGGAGTGGAACGAAGGCTTTCCTGTACTAAGTATAGAAAGTGGGAAGCCACAGTTGGCTTTTGTGTGAAGCCAAAAGAAATATTGAAAGAGAAAGTTCGCCACTCTTTGAGCACGTTCTAATATAGTAGCTCACGGACTTTGTGCTCCAAAAGAGATAGGAGGCTTTTTTGCGCAAAATTAGGTGCATTGTTTTCTTCTTCTTCCTTCCCTTCCCCACCCCTCACTTTCCGTCTCATTAAGCTGCCTTTGTCCTTGAACGTCTATTTTCGCCAAGATGGGGGGAAAAAGCCTTCTGCTCCTCCTCCCCTTTTGAGCGACCTTGTCAGCAGAGATTTCTCCTCCTCCCGGGACTGACTCCTTTCTTTCCCTCGATGCGATGAACATGAGCCTTGTTGGACAATCTCTGAGAGGGCCATTCCATTCCCCTCCCCTTTCTACTACTGTATGAAACCACGCGAGTGACCCAGATAGGAAGGGGAGGGGACGGAGAAATTCTTTGCAAAATGAGGCCGCATTTGGCTTGTGCCACTAAAGTACTTCGATATAATAACGTTGGTAATCGGCTACTGTAGGTATTCTAAAGCGGAGGAAGAAAGGAAGATTCAAATTTGGTAATCAAAGCAATTTTTAGGAGAGTTTACATACGGTTCATGTATACATACTTACGTTCTACTGTAAGTACTAATTGCCCGACTAGTCAGTTGCGCCCCACGGGAGCTAAATTTTCTTAAACTTTTGGACTAGATAGGGTCTGCTACGTATGACGAGAGACGCTGGGAAGTTTCATCTTTATCAAGGTCGCTCTGCCCTTTCCCTTGGGCTAAATTATTTGCTTTTTTTGTGCTACACGCTGTGTAGTGCGTAGTGTCGCTTTTGGGCACTGGGTGGTAGCCAACAAAGGCACACTCGGAAGGAGGGAAGGGAAGGCCACGCTGGTAGCTGGCCACCTTATCTCCCGAGGAGGAAGAAGAGTGGGTGCCGGCTTGCTTTTGCCTTGCCAGAAGTAAAAAAAGAGGCTCCTTCTCCTTCTCATCGAGGCCCCCCCCTTTTCGTTTCGTCCGCTGCCACGTACACGCTATGTACACATCTCTCCCCTCTCTTCCCCCCTCCCCCTTGTACCGAGCAGGGACTGAACAATGTGCGCTACATGCGTTGGCTCCTCAGAGGGGGGGGGAGAGAAAAGAGAAAGCTGATATCCTCAGGGAGGCCTGAAGAAAAGGCATCTCTGGAAAACGAGTGCCCGTCTTGACGACGAAAGGACTCTGGGTGACGACTGACTGATCGAGGGAAGTACAGTCGACTTTCTACGTGCATGTACGTACCCTATATAATCTTTCACCGTGTTTAGTAAAGAAAGTTATCAGAAATATCTTTATTCTTAGGTACTGAGAGTGTTCACAATATTAAAACCTTACTGTACAAGTAGTAGTAGCATCGCTGTTTTTACTCGAAATTGTTGACGACGAAAGCTTTTTTTTGACCGCCGCCCACGTACTGTAGGAGTGAAAGGGATGAAAAAAGAACCTAAGAGAGCTAAGAGGGAAAAAAAGGAAGGTAGGGTTCAGGTTGCATGCGCCAGCAACTTTTTTTTAATTAAGGCGGCCATTTGCGTGGGCGCCATAAGTGATGTCAAACACGCCACTGATTGGGTCGCATTATCAAGAGCCCTTGACCCCAAACGAAAACACGCGAGAGAGGAGAGGAGACGTATCAAGAAAGGAGGCAGAGGGGAACTCTTGTGTTCCACTTCCCTTTAAAAAAAAGCACTTGCCATTGCCTTCCTCTTCAAGGGATTTACCAGTAGAAGAACGAGGAAAAAAGGCAGCAGAGAAAGGAACCTTGAAGAGTGAAGCTTGCTGCCAGAAAGAGAAAGTGTAATAAGGTAAGCACCCTAGCCCGACGGGACTTTCAGAGTTACAAGCGCTACAAATTCTGCTTGTGACGCGTTTGTAGACATGTTCTAGTATCAGACACATATCCTGAAGATATGATGTGGTGGCATGTTCAACCAATTTTTAAAGAAAGTATCACATATTATTTCACCATGTGCATTTCTTCTTGAATATGTGAACAATTTGCTTCTTAACATAAAGTAGAACATAGGTACAAACACGTACTTGTTCTGGAAAATGTCCAAAGTCCCGTCGGGAGTATGGCAGTAGGTATAGAGGACTGGCAACAATGGTAGTTGAACCCAGCTTGGTAGACTGATTGCAGCAAAGCATGAAAGCTGTCGGACGGGCTGTGCTTATTTCTTTCCCCGCGTCTTCTTTATTGGTTGAAGTTCCAACGCCTTAAATTGGTTTCACTGCGGGAGCCGAAAGAGCTTTCGTCAGCTGGGCGGGAAAAAAGGTCGATCTCGATTTTTGCGTCAGTCAGTCAAACTGCCTCCTTCCTAGGACGAGGGGAGGGGGAGAGGAAGGTGGGCTCCTGAAAGGCTTTTTAAGGTAAAGGGAGAGAGAGAAAGGTAAGGAGAGGAGGGGGGGGGGAAGTGGTTCCCTCAAGTTCTTCCGCCTCCTTCCCTTAACTACGTTGCCGTCTCCAGTGCACAAAACCGCGCAAAAAAAAGCAGCTTTTCAGTGGAAGAGGTGGAGGGCAGACAGGACTTTTTCTCCTTCCCTCTGTGCTTTTTTTTTTCTAACAGTGGGAGGAGGAGAGGGTGGGCGTAAAAATGCTTTTGGTTTCCCAAGTTTGGTGGAACAAAAAGTTTCTGCCCCAACCCCACCTTCACCTCACTCTTTTTTCCTCCCCTGTTTTTCAACGAAAAGGAAAAAACTTTTATTTCGAGTTTTTTTTTTGCTTTTTCCCCTCCCCTATAATCTATTCGACTGAGAAACCTGGCCAATTTTCCTCCTGTGTAACCCAATTCTGTAAACCCAATTCTGTGTAACTTCAAAAGCACTCTCATCATCATCTTTTTCCTTTTTTGCTCTCAGCACGTATTGCATTAGCATGAGCCATAAATTTGTGGGTTTTTTTGTATAAGATACTTTTTTTTGTAGAAGATACTTTTTTATCAGTAAGATTTGCTTTTGTTGCTTGGAGACATGCTTATAGTCGTTCCATAAAATCGGGAGTGTAGCCAAACAAGGATAAAATAACTTGCTAACTTCTTGTTAGCTCAACAGGTAAAATATTGTTTGCATAGTGTTTTATAGCCAAGAAACGCATAACACACAAGTAGCACCAACACTACGACTAACCAACCTAACACGACCCCCCACTTGCATACCTTAGACTCGTTGTAATAAAAAAAGAAGTAAAGGGATGCCCCACTTTTTTTTAAAAAAATGGTGTATTTTTAGGTCTGAACGGGATTAAGCAAATTCTTCTTTCTCCTCCCCCCATCTTCTTTTCTCCAGATGGATTGCTGGAGCTAGAGGAGGGGAGAAAGGGGATGAAGAAGAGAGAGGGAGGGAGGGAAGAACGGCCTCCAAACCCTTTCTTTTGTGTGTTTTGCCTCTTTTTTCCCCCTTCCCTTTACCCCCCTCTTGTGCCTTCGCTGGTTGTGGCGGCGGCGGCGAGGGAGGGAGGGAGATGAAATATCTGTCACAAAAAGCTCTTATTTACGACAATGAGGAAGGAGAGACCTCTTTCCTCCTCTTCCAGCCTCAACCAACGCCCTTTTCCTCCTCCCCCCCTGGCCGCAGATGGAGACTAAAGGAAAGGAGTGGGAGAGGGGGGGAGAAACGGGAGAGACCATAATAACAATAATGCTCCTCCTTCTTCCTCACCTCTTTTCCCCTCTTTTGCCTCACAAACTCTTAAGGGGAGGGGAAGGACCTTCAACGCCATTTTTCCCCCTTTTATTCCTTTTTTTCGTTTCTTTCCTCCCTTACCTTGGCACCTTCTTCTTCCCTCTACTATTCTTCTTCTTTCTTTTCTCTCTTTCCGTTCCAAATCCATCATGGTAGTCGGGAATAAAACTTTTCGCCTGGCGGCAGAGGGAGAGGGGAGGGGAGGGCGTCAATAGATCTTCTGCCTGCATAGGAGAGCGAGAGAGGAGGAGGGTGAAAATGAATGAGGGCTGCTTCGTGTGAAGGTGCGAGAGAAGGAGAAGGTGGTGGAGGGATGTGAAGGAGGAGGAGAAGGAAAGAAAGAAAAGACACCCTTCCTTCCTTCTTTCCTTCCTTCCGTGACTCTAGAAAGAAAAAGAGAGAAAGTTTCCTCCTTTCTTCCTTTCTTCCTCTCACCCTGTGCTAGAGGAGCTAAACCTCTTCCTCCTCCTTCCCTTCTATCTCCCACCTTCACCTCCTCCTCCTCCTCCTCTGGTGTCAATAAGGCACTGCCTCCTTTCCCTCCTTCCCTTCTTTTCCTTCTCTCTCTCCTCTCGCTGCTAGTATGTGTGGTCCCTGTCTTCAAAGGAGAAGAAAAATCCGAGGGGGGCTTAAAGGGGGGGAGGAGAGGAGAAGGAGGAGAAGAGAAAAGAGCCTGATTCCTTCCTTGATAAGCCCTGCCTCTCTCTCTCCTCCTTGCACGCAGCCGCACCTCATTACCGCTCTCTGTTCTTCTTCCTTTCCTGACGATGATGATGATGTGAGGAGGCCCTCGCACTCCTCGTCTCCACGGCCACATGTTGCCACGCGCGGTTGCCTCATTAAAACTCCGAACGCGGAGGCCCATTGCAGAGGCCCCGAAAGATTCATCCTCATCCTCCTTTTTTCTCCTAATCCTCCGACGGACTCATCGCGGCGGCCATGAGCACAAACCTCGCTGACCCTTCCTGTGTCCTACAACTTTCCTCCTCTTTCTCTCTCTCCGCAGCATCCTCTTTTCTTAAGGAGAGAGGAGGAAGGATGGGAGAACTAGAAAGGAGAGAGGGGAGGAGGAGGAAGCATCTTGCACGTGTCTAGCGGTAGAGGAAAGAAATAGGGGGAGGGAGTCGGCAGACCAACCTCTTTCTTTACCTCTTTGGCTGGCCTCTAGTACGTACTACCTACACAGTTGAGGAAAGAGGTAGGTAGGAGAGAGAGAGAGATGAGTCCTCGTAAAACTGCGGCACAATGAGGACGAGAGAGAGAGAGAGCAGGGGAAATGAAGAGAGTAGCTTTTGATGGCGCTGCACACACACACACACACACACATGCCTCATTCTTCTTTCTTTTCCTTGTGTTGTGCTGTTAGATCGCGAAAGAAAGAGAGTGAAAGAGTTGCTCACCTTAGCAGCCCGCGCCTTAGGAACCTTCTTCGGCAGCATCTTTTCTTCTTTTCCCCCTTTTCCCAGGGAAAGTAAAACTTTAAGATCAAAAGATTCCTCCCTCTTTCTGTCTTTCCTTAAAAAGGGATGGCTGTCGAAATGATCTAGGTAAATCAGCCGTAGCATAGCAAGTAAACTCCAATCAGCAGCAACAAGGACAAACGAACTGCTTCTGGATTTTGGGTTGAGGCAAATTCTTATATGTACTGTACCTACATACCTACATACTCTCCATTTCCCACATCTAATATTTTTTCTTGTCCCTCTGGCGCTATTAGGCGTCACTAAAATGGAAGACTTTTACTTTAAACTATCTTCTATCTCCACTAGCTTCACTAACTTGTATCTTCAATGGCAAACAATGGTTCTACTGTATTTTGAAGATTTCGCTTCCAAGGAGCACCCAGTTCATCAGCAGCGGTTCCTAGACCAAAGGTGGGAAGCAAGACAGACTCGTCCGTACGTGATGGGGGAGGGGGAGAAGGAGGGTGGGGGAAAGTGGCTATCTGCTCTCGTTGGTATAAGGTCCTCTCTCTCTTGCTCTGGAAGCACACACCGGGAAAGGAAGGTAGGGGGAGATACCCACATCCTCTTTGGCCTTCTTCTCTTTCTTTCTCTCTCTCCTAAGGAAGGAGAGGAAAGAGGAGAAGAACATAGGACTGTCTGTGTGTGTACACAAAAACACTTTCACTTTTTCTTTCTTTCTTCCTCCTCCTCCACCATTTCTGCCTGCGCTGTCAGCGAAGAAAGAGGCTCTTTTCTTTCTGCTTTCTCCTCCTCCTCTTTCTCTTTCGTGGATCCCATGCAGATCGACAGGAGAGAGAGAGAACCTTTTTTTTGGCTCCTTGGGATAACGGGAGAGGAAGAAATGCACTGCTCACTCCTCTCTTGCCAAAATGGGCAGAAAAACAGTTTCTCGCACTCCATATCATCTGTGTTCTTGTGGTAAGGAACAAAAGGGGCTAAGAAATATAAGGGGAAAAAAATCACAAAGGATGTTGCTGCTGAGAGTCTTGCCCCATTTTTTGTTTTCTCCAAAAAGGCTTTTGGATCAACAAAAGAAAGGATAACAATGAACCTGCTGCGCCCATCAGCTAATTGCTTCCTTCAGTCTATAAATTTTGAGCGCAGTCTGGACGGATCGTGGTACGTTAACACAGGGCCAGACAAAACAGAACTTGAACAAGAAAACTCATAAGGGAAAAAAGGGATAGGGGAAATGTTGAAACGATACATACTAGGGTAGGAAATAGGGTAGGGTAGGTAGTGCAGGAAGTACAGTTAACTTTTGATGTAGTGGCAAAGACTTTCAATATATTAGTGAAAATTTGCTTAACTGATATTTTTGTTGTTACGTAGTAAGCAATCCATTGTTAGTATAGGTAGTATGATGAAAGTTTCTATCTAACGACGGTCGGACTTCACGTATATCGAAGGTTGATTGTACAGTACTACGTAGTATTATAACTACAGTACAGTAGTACTGTACAGTTGTAAAGGCCGGCGGACGGGAGGGAGGGGATTTGCTATGACGGCGGCAACGCAATTACGTTTGATGGATTTCGGGATTTCTGTCCCTCACTGCCTTCCTCATCTTGCCTCTCTCCTCTCTCTCTCTCTCTCTCTCTCTCTCTCTCTCCCTCTCTCTCTCTCTCTCTCTCTCTGTCTCTCTCTTTCTGCCTAGTCCCAAGAGCAGACTCCTCTGGAGGCAATGGGAATCCCCCTCCTTCCTCCCATGTCGTTGTACATGTGATTTGTGTCCCCCTGCTTCTTGACGTGCCTTGTGTCACATGTAACCTCCCGACTTCTTTATCCAACCTCGATTCGTCCTTTTCCTCCTTCCTCTTTTTGTGTCCACAAGATGAGACTTTTTTGTGCTTTGTGTGCGGCTTAAATTTTTGTGGGATCCCTCTCCTCCTCCCCCAGCAAGAGAAAGAAGTCGGGCGAGGCTTTTTTGGGTTCATGGTTTGGCTTTCTGTGGGATGCACGCTTAATCACATCATTGCCTCTTCTTTTTTTCTTTTCTTCTCGCTCTTTATTGCTCCTCAGGCTTTTTGGGGATAAAAAGAAGTCTTACTGCCATACTTCTACCCTTCCCTCTCCTCTCCCTCCTTTTTCCCCCAACCCCCACTGGAAACTCTTCCTCCCTAATACATTGCCACACTTTAACAATAAAAGAGGGAATGGGACCATTTGACGCCGGAAGCGGGGGAGGGAAAGGGATGGATAGAAGAAGGAAGAGGAGGAAGGGAAGAATATTGCCCATCCTTCCCCCTCATGGCTGCCTGCCTGCCATGCCTGCTTCTTGGCTGACTTTCTGGTCCCGGTTGCAGCACCTGCTTGGGGAAAGAAAAAGGACATACTATACGTACGGTAGACTAAGAGATAACGATATGGATGGTGGTTCGACGTGCAGAGACGCATTGATTGCAGTGCTGCTGAACAAAGAATAAAGAAGAAATGGAAAGTGACCCACAAACGCAACCAGGCCAGGAAAAAAATGCTAAGCAAACAGCGCGGTCTTCCCTATCTTTGGCAATCTCTCTCTTTTCCTCCTACCGCGGTGGTGCCACTGCCTCCTCCTCCTCCTCCTTTCAGCCGCTACTATCTAACCAATTATCTAAACTGCCTTGATTCTGTATCTGTCAAAGTTTTCCTTCTCTTCTTCCTTCCTCCTCTGCTCCTACTCTTGCGACAACGTGGCCTTAGTCTCCCATTCTCCCTCTCTCTTTTCCTTTTCCCTCTCCTCCTCCACCGCCGGTCCCAAGAGAGATCCACTGGGTCTTTTACTTTTTCCCCTCTCCTTTTTCTTCTCCCTCTTCCCCCCTCCCTCCTCTGTGCCTAAGATAAATTGAAGGGAAACAGTGAAAAGGAGAGAGAGACAAACCATCCTTCCTTCCTTGGCGGTGGCCTGGCTGGCATTGTAGGGGGGAAATAAAGGGTTGGTGCGGGCACCAACCAGGTAGGTCGGTACACACACACACTGCTTGTAGTACTACTATGTAGTACTACAGTCTGACAAGACCTTCAACTAGACAAACACACCTACGTAGATTCACAATTACGTACATGAAAAGCTTTTTTGCTACCCTAGTACGTACGTAGTTGAAGGTCCTTTTATGAACCAAGGAGAGAGAGAGAGAGACGAAAAATAGTTGGGAAGGCGTAGGAAGGAAAGGTGTAGTACAACATAAAAAAGCCTTCTTTTTTCCTTTTCTTTCTTCTCGTTGACAGTGGTGTTCCCTCGCGGCTTTCTCCTCCCCCTCCCTCTCTCCGCACACACACACACACACACCTCACTCCCAACGGAGACGAACCCAGACCCCCCATTTATAATACACCATCACACCACAGGAGAGAACGCGCTCTTTCTCCCTCTCTCTCTCTCCCCTTTTCATTTGCATTTTGCAAGATTGCTCCTATCCGGGCGTGGAGCCACCAAAGCCCTTCCTTCCTCTTCTCTTCCTCCTCCTCCTTCCCTTTCTTCCCCCAAGTGACCTACTAAGCACGCATTTCGTATAGTAGTGGGAGTAGGATTGGAAGATCAAGCGGGTTCGTGGCCAGGGGGCCAGGGAAGAAAGGGAGAGGAGGAGAAAATGAACTTTGCAGAGATTGGTGGTGGCGGAGGGGGGGAGGTAGTACAGTAGTAGGAAGTGGAAGTATTTGCCTCTCTCTTCTGATTCTGCCGTACTACTACGAGTGGAGGGAGAGGGAGGGAGGGAGGACAGTTTGATTTCGCAGCCAGGGAGCGGGCAAAGGCCTTCGTTGTTGTCTCGGAGGCGGCGTCCATTTGGAGATGGAAAGTGAGGAGGAGGGGACAAAGCCAATCTACAGTACCGTCTCCACAAAGAGAAAGAATAGCGTGACTGGCCGCTCAATCCTCCCTTACCCATTTGTTGGTGACGCCACCTCCTGCTGCCATCTCATACTCCTGTCTAACAAGGAACAACGCCTAGTAGTATGTAGTAGTGGTATATTCTCTTTCCTCCCCCCCTCCGTAATGCAACCTGTTATATACGGTGTACCTACCCAACCAATATTGGTATCACTAGTGCCAGGCACACCATCGGTGACGACACTAGTGGTAGTTAGTGATGAAGTCACATTTGAGTTGCTCTAAGGTTTTTATGTCACTTACTGTATATGGCGTTAGAAACGCCAGGGCAGGTGTTAGAATAGTGAAAAGAAAACCTTAGAGCAGCCCATCTCTAAATTCACTCTACTTGGTTGGGTAGTAGTACACAATATGACAGCACAGAAGTGCGACAGTAGCAGATCTTTTCTTCCCCCATATTTACGAGTTCGACGTAACGGTTTCCTGTTTCTTTTCGTGTTTTTCAGCCCACCTGTGATACGCTACTCAATGGAAGGCTGTCGGTGGGCGGCATCTCGCCGGGCATCAGTGGCCGCGACCACCACCTCCACCACCACCACCTGCCCTCGGCTCCCTCCGGCAGGGAGTCGCTCCTGCGGCACGCCAGGTCCGGCGTCAGGCCCAACGGGAGCGCCAGGTCGCTGCTGCGCGCCGGCGCGGACGCCGCCGGCGCCGCCGGCCCGGACGAGTACGACGGGCGCGGCCGCCACTTCTACCCGCCGCAGCAGCATCCGCCGCAGCTGCCGCCGCCAGACATGACGGACCTGAACGGCGCCGCGGCCACCATGTCCGTCGGCGGCCGCGGCGGCCGCTCGCTGTCCTCGCTGGCGGCCGCCGCGGCGTCGCTGCCGCAGATGGCCGCGTCCAAGGCGGGAAATGTGATGATACTTAGAAGTGAGCACGAGACACTTAAAAAGAGTAAATTTTTGAAAAACTTGATTGCTTGTTTCTTGCCGCCTTTTTTCTGATCGCAAAATTCTGGCATTTAATTTACGGTAAATATGAGCACAATTACAATATAGTCTCCCTAACCCTTCTCTCTTCCTGTCAGGTTTGAAGCTTCGCCGTCAACACTGGTGCTTTCTCGTGGTCCTGTGCTCGGTGCTGCTGATCGGCATCGTCGTCGGCCTCTCCGCCTCGGATTCGCAGGCCTCCCTGCTCAACTCGCCAGAGCTCCAGCAGGAGGCCATCGGGCAGCTGCTCAGGGAGGTCCCGCTTGTAGACGGGTAAGACGACGTTCAAGGAAGACTCGACTGCTGGAAAGGAAGCTCTCAATGGACAGTTGCTCATCTACTGTTTGTAAAATTGACTTAATTGTTCAAATTTTCCATTTGTTTTCCTTCCAGTAGTCCAGTGTTTCCATGCACTATTTAAGAGAAGTCTTATAGCGTGCAATGGGGTACAGTAAAATTAATGACACATTTATTATTATTTACTAACACATATTTAATATCTATTACTTGCTATTGGTGCATCGTAGAACACATAAGAACCTCTCACGGTGAAAATACAAGGCAAGGCAATAACAAACTTTGACAGCCCCAACTTTCCCATATATCAGAAGCGACGAAAGGGTTATTAGCACCAACCGACTTTGGTCTCCCTCTCCCTCCTTCTTTCCCCTCCCCCAAAGAAAAAGGAAGAGGAGGGTTGACAGATGCGAACAAAAAAGAGAAGAGGAGATGCTGATTCCAAGTTTCCTCTCTCCTCTCTGAGAGAAAGAAGCTTGCATGTCTCTCTCCCTTTTTTTCCTCTCTCTCTCTCTCTCTCTGTCCCAGTTTCTGTGTTCTCCTCTTTGTCAAGCAAAAAAAGGGGGGAAAGGCTCAGTGTCCATGCCTCTTTTCCC
>JAAUYM010176387.1_pt1 | contig 11492 bp, 14 predicted proteins | sample 7278001 | NCBI WGS metagenome assembly JAAUYM01 (sample SAMN14350224, study PRJNA611818) | marine sediment metagenome | isolation source: surface marine sediment (1.8m) | place: French Polynesia: Moorea | collected 2018-08
AGATCATAGAAATATAAGTAAACAGCCCCCCCCCCGGTCCTCCCGCCATCCGTAAAGGCCCTTAATAAGAAAACTGAGCACTTAGCATTCACATGTAGGTAGTAGTATTTTTAAATAAGGTTCCATTTTTAAAGAAAAAAAAGTGAAGGGGGAGGAACTTGAAATTTGCCGCAGGTGCTACTGGTGCATCTTCTTGTCCTCCTCGATCTCCCTCATCCTCCTGAGCATGGCCTCGTTCTTCTTGCTCATCCTCGTCATCAGCTCGTCCTCCTCCTCCCTGGCGGTGGTGATCGCGCCCGTCTTCGTCTTCGCCGCCGGAGACTTCTTCTTCTTCTCCAGGTCGCCCTCGAAGAAGCTGAGCAGCTCCTCCTCCTCCTTGTCGAAGACGGCGGCCTCGTCCTTCCTCGCGTCGTCATCGGCGCCGGCCTCCTCGTCGCGGTCCTTCTCCTCGCTCTGCGCCCTCTTCGCCTTGGACCTCTTCTTCTTTTTCTCCTTCTTCTCCTTCCTCTTCTTCTCCTTCTTCTTCTTGCCCGGCTTCGGAGAGACGGCGTCTCCGGCGCTGTCGGGCGACGACCTGCGCCTCTTGCTGGTGTGCACAGGATCACCTAGACGGTCCATCACCGACCTGAAAACGCAAAAAACAAAACCATCTCAGAGGAAGCAGAGTAAACGGATATGATTTTCTTCTTCAAAAAGTGCGAGCAGTGCTGAACCATATAGACACAACAAATAACATCTCAGCGTTCAGACGATACCTCTTCTTCCCAGGCGACGCCTTTTCGACGTTGCTCCTCCGTATGACGATGTCGCCGCTGTCGTCGTCATCATCCTTCTCCTCCTCCTTCTCCTCCGGCTTCTCCTCGTCCTCTTTCCGTACGACCCTGATCTTCCGACCCCCGGCGGCAGGTGCTGGTGTGGCGCCTCCTCCTCCCACCGTCGCCACAGAAGACGGCTTCCTGACCAGGCGCTTGCCGCGCGAGGGCGGTGGGGGCGGGGGCGACGGGGAAGCGTCGTCTTCGTCTCCGGAGTCGATGTAGTCGATGGTGGCGTTCTCCAGAGAGTCTTGCTCGTCGTCCTGGCGCCGCCCGTGGAGCTGTTCTCGTTCTCTCTGCTTCCGGTGCAGCTGGACCCGGAGGTCAACTTGTTGAGGCTGCGACGCTTTTTTACCTGTAAAGAACAAGATATTTTAACACACACGTACACGTACGTACCGGTACATGTATACCGGTAAACAGTATTCGCAGAGACCTACCTCTTTTACCTCCGGGCTTTCTTCCATCACGCTCCTTCCCCTCCACGCCCTCCTCCTCCTCGTCAAACATGTCCAGGGTGTCGTCCATGCTGAGTGAGATGGCGTCCCCTCCTTCTTCCGAGACCAAGCGCGAAACTTCGGGCCGCCTGTCGCTCTTCTTCAGGGAGATTACCGCCTGCTTGACCTCAACCCCCTTCTTCAGGAACCTCTCCCTCCTCTCGATCATCTTCTGCCTCTCTCCCGGGGGACACTTCTTCAGCCGATCCTGAAACTCCTGCTCCTCCCTCTCCGTCTCGGAGACCCCCTCCCGCGGCCTTCTATCGCTCCCGCCGCCGCCGCCGTCCTGCTTGTGCTTGGCGGGCGGAAGGCTCCTCGACTTGGCCGCAGCCTCCTCCACCTCGCCGCCGCCGGAGGCGTCCTTCCTTTTCTGCTCGGTCGTCTCCCGATCCCTCGAGCCTCTGGCCCTCCTGTCCTCCTCGTACTGCCTGGGCGCGGAGTCTCCTCTTCGCGGGCCGCGGTCAAGGAGCGGAGAGCGCCTGCGCGGCGGTGGCGGCGGCGGCGGCGGAAGCGGAGGAGGAGGTGGAGGGCTTCTCCGCCTGGTTGGTCCGCGCGGCGAGTAGGGCGAGGGGCGCCTCTTGGACAAAGGGGAGAAGCCGCGGGGAGGGGGAGATCTCCTGTGGTCGTAGAAGGGCGGGGGAGAATGCCTGAACAACGGGCGAGGCGGCGGAGGAGAAGGGGAGCGGTACCGGCCCGAGATGGGGGAGCGAGATCTCCGCGAAAAAGGAGGAGGACTCAGGCTGGGCGTCCTCCGAGAAGGAAGGAGGGGAGGCGGTGAGAACCTCCTGTATCCCGGAGGCGGCGACTCAAACCTGCCTCCGCGGAAGTAGCTCGGGCTGCCTCCCCATCGTTGGTGGTGGTGGGGGGGGGGGCCACCGGGGGGAGGATGACTGTACAGAGGGTGGTGGGGAGGTGGTAGAAGCGGGGGCCCGGGGCGGCGCGGGTGCGAGGGTGGAGGAGATCGACTGCGCACGCGCTGGGACCGAGCCGAGTCCGACGTCAGCACGCTGGACTGGGTGGTGTCGGCGGACAGGGAGTCGTCGCCCTCGCCCTTGGAAGTCGACCTGGTCGTCTTCTCCTTCTTCCTCCGCCTGACCACCCTCTTCAATTTCTTGTTCTCGACCTTGGTCGGTTTGCCGTCTTTGGGGTCGCCAAGCTCTTGCTCGAACTCGTTGAGGAGGGACGAGAACTCGTCCACCTCGTCGGTGCAGTGCACGTTGAGGATGTCCGCGTCGGCGTCGTCGCCCTCCTTCTCTTTGGCCTCGTCCTTCTTGTCCTTCTCCTTCTTCTCCCCGTCCTCCTTCTCCTTCTCCTCCTGTTCCTCTTCCTGCGCCTCTTCGTCGGTCACGTACTCCGAGTACTCGGAATACTCCGACTCCTCCTCAGAGTCGCTGTTCTTGTCGAACCTGCTGAACTTGTCCGCGGCCCTCGGAGAACGTCCTTGGGGAGGCGGCTGCGGCGGTTGCGGCGGCCGCTGCGGCTGCGACTGGGGTACTTGCGAAACCTTCTTCTTCTCTTGGCCCTCTTCGACCGGGACGATGGACAAGAGGTTGCTCCGGATGCGGTGCTTCTCCAACTTGAACGAGGGCTTCTTCTTGGACCTCATGGAGTTGAGGGCGGCCATCCTGAGCGCCTCCAGGTCCTCCTCTTCCTCTTCTTCCTCCTCCTCTTGCTGAGGGGGCAGGACGTCGGGCTTGAGCAGGTCGGAGGCCATGGCGACGGGGAATGGATGGATGTACGTTTCGTCAATCGTCGTCTCCCTTTTTCCTGCTTTTTCTCGTGCTTGCGTGTTCAGCCGTCGCCGGCGGAATCGTGCTTGCTGCTCCTGCTCCTGCTCACTTCTCAGCACGGTCGCTCGGGTTGGGTACGGGCTGAGTTGCGGCCGGCGGGTAGGTTAGGTAGGATCTGGCCCGCCAAACTGGATGGACGCCTCTCTATCTGTGGACGCCACGCATTGAGCAGCTGAATCTGCATCTGCACGCAGCACGCACAGAGTTGCTAGATAAAAAACAAAATTAAAAAAATATGTCCGCATATTACAAAGTCTCAAAATAAGTTCAATCGCATTAAAGTTGTTTTTGTTTCAAAACCTGCTATGTTTCGTAATGACTTTTTACAATCTTAAATAAGGGGACTAGTTTATGATCTTATTCAGGCACATTTTGGCAATCCCAGTGAAAAGAGAGAAAGGAAAGAAAAAGACCAGGGTAGCTTAAGACAAAAAAGGTCTACCACTAGGGTTACCACGAGGCCTCTAATAAATAAATGCAGCCCATGTGGCAAGATATGCATTTAACACCCACTTTTTTAAAGTTGTTAGGGTTTGGGGCTATGTTCAAATTTCGTCTTATTTACTGTTGGGCTATATTTAGGGTTGGGTGGGTTAAATCAGCCTCCCAAGACCTGGCAACTCTGTCGTTCGCCAGCTGCCTAGAGGCTATCGGAAGGTTGGGAGCACTGCACGGTAGACGGCACGGTCTGCACCCTAGTGCAGCTGTTGAAACAAGTCAACAAGGTTGAAAAGAAGTGCGCAAGGGTTTCGAAAGGAGAGGTTGCGCCACCAAAACAATAAGTTAGAAAAACAGACGAAAAACAAGACGACACCAAGAAGTGAGAGTGTTGTGGACCTCTTATCATCTTAATTTTGTGCCGTAGTGCTTTTTTGTTTGTTTAACTCTCGGATTTGTCCCAGAAGGTCCCTAGCCCTTTCTACCGTGGAGCTTTTAGTTGGTGTGGTGTGTCCCCTTGCGGATCATACATAGGCATGAGCAGCACGTTCCTGCCTGTTCGCCTCTCTGCCCTCCTTACCCCCAGACCACGACAGCCCTGGCAGTTTCTCCCCAGCAGAGGGAGGAGGGATCAGAAGGGAGGCGGAAGAGACAAAAGGCAGTGGGTGTCGGCCGCGGGAGAGGTACCGTCCTCATTGCCCTCCTCCAAGGAGATCAACCAGCTGTTCAAGCCGGTGACAGTCATGCCTAATCAGGTGCCTTTTCCAGATTTGAATGGCAGTTGTTGTTTATTTACGATCTATAATTTTTTTATAAAAATAAATTTTTAATCCTTTTTTTAAAAAAAGGATGACATCAACCTGGGTGAGGAGATTGTGGGCAAGATCAGCAAGCAGGCTCTTCTCAGGCAGCTCAACAGCTTCTACCTCCGCAAGGAAATCAAGGCGCTAGCCAAGGAGCAAGGCCTGGACGACTACCTTTACCACCAGGCCTACATCTCCTTCAGGAAGTTCTGCATGGATGTCTCGCACCTACCGACAGAGCTCTACATCCTCTTCAGTGACATCCTCAAGTAGATATACGTACTACACAGTAGCAGAAAAGTTAAAAAGTCAAGACAAGAAAAACACTGCTGAAATGATTATCAAAAGGTTCTGTATTTTTACCGGCGGATTTTGAGAGAAAGTTCATCATTTCTGGGTGTCCACCTCGAACTGAACTGTGTCTCGCGCAGATCTTTGGACGGAGTCTGTTCTCTTTCTTTCAGAGGCAATGGCCACAACACCGACATCTTTCCCTACTTCCTCCGCCACGCTAGAAAGGTGTTCCCCCACCTGGAGTGCCTGGATGACCTAAAGAGCATCAGTGACCTGACGGACCCACCCAATTGGTACCCGGAAGCGCGCCGGGTCAACCGCCGGGTTATCTTTCACGCGGGACCCACCAACAGCGGCAAGACGTACCACGCCCTAGAGCGCTTCATGTCTGCCAAGAGCGGAGTGTACTGCGGGCCGCTCAAGTTGCTGGCCGTTGAGGTCTTCAACAAGACCAATGCTAGGGGTGTCGACTGCGACCTGGTCACAGGGGAGGAGCGTCGCTTGGCTAGGGACGACGGCGAGCCGGCCTCCCACGTCGCATGCACCGTCGAGATGACCAACTGCAACCAGACCTATGAGGTGGGACCGTAGTAGGGAATGTCCAAAGGGCAAGTTTTTGAGAAACGGTTCTAAATTATGCGGGTTTTAATGACTGTAAGAAGATGTTAAGATGATGTTGGTTTTTGGATAATTTCGGATAAGAGGGTATTTTTACTGTTTTTTTTTAACTTCTCTGTAGGCTTGGCTGCAAACTACACTACCAGTAAGCCAATTGACTTGATCTCAACTGTGCACTTTTAGGTGGCTGTGATTGACGAAATTCAGATGGTGAAGGACTTTCAAAGAGGTTGGGCATGGACACGAGCCCTGCTGGGAGTTCCCGCAGAAGAAATCCACGTTTGCGGGGAGGCAAGATTTTGTTTGACTTGTCCCTTGTGTTAGAAAGCAAGTGTCATGAAGGTAATTTTCCTCCTTCTGCAGGCAGCTGCAGTGGATCTTGTGCGCGAAATCATGATCTCGACGGGCGAGGAGATGGAAGTGCGGACCTACAAACGCCTGACAGAACTTGTGGTCGATGACGAGGCCGTGGGAAGCCTAGGTGGGGTTCGGCCTGGAGACTGCATAGTATGCTTCAACAAACAGGTAAAGCCCATTTCCACCATTGCATTGCACCCACCATTGCAGGTACATAGAGGTAAGAATACGAACGTAGTAGGTATTCACTAAAATAAAATAATGGGTTAAATTTACGTGTTACATGCCTCTAATTCAGTATGTGCAAACAAATTTGTAGGTTTAAATAGGATTTGCCAACTTTGCATCGTAAGACAGTGCCAGTTATTAACAGGCATGCAATATTTAACAATAAGCACAAAATAAATGTAGCATTTTTAACTGCAGAGTGTAAGAAGAAGCACCAGAAGAACTATTTGTTTGCGCTACCATGAACTTGGCAAAAATGGCGTCAAATTTGCAAAGAATAATGAAAAGGGTGGCAGCACTGCAGGCAAGTTGAAAGGATATGGGAAAGAGAGTTTAATTTTTTTTTTGGAGGGGATAGAAAATTTCCATGGGAAAGAGAACCAAGAACCAAGGCTGGGATTCCAGTGAGGAGGACGAAGGAGGAAACGTTGCTTCTCTGTCCACTCAGAACTTCTGGGAGAATCCAGTGAAGCTCTCTGCCGGTCTTGGAATCCCCACTTTGCTGGTGATTGGACTGCTCTGGAGGTCACGGGTTTCGTCGTCGGCCCTGGAGGAGCAGAAGCGGGCGATACAGGAGCAGGTCATGGCTGGTGCTCAGCCACAGGGTGGGGGAGGCCTCTTTGCCAGCCTCAACCCCATGTTTACCGTGCCAGCTGGGCTGTGCTTCCTCGGACTGGTCTACAAGTGCTACAAGTTTAAGCAGAGCGGGAAGAGGAAACATGAGGAGACGATGCGGACGGCCATGATCATTGGTGGAATCCTGGGCGCATTCGGTGTCTTCATGCTGGCCAAGCCCTACCTGTTCCCAGCACCACCCAAGCTGCCACCACCGACATTCAGCATGGAGCACTTCAGCGAGTTGGGCCAGCTGCAGAAGAACCTCCTGTTGGGCGCAGTGTGTGCGGCGGCATTTGGCGGTTACACAGTCCTGGGGAAAGGGATGGGTGGGCGCGGGGGAAAGCACAAGAACAGGCGCTGCAAGACCTGCAAGCGCAAGACCAAAGTGCCACGATGATGGGTGTATGAGTAAAAAAAATTATAAATTTGTTTCTTCACAAGTGAAAAACTACTGAATCTTTCTCTTCATTTTTTTTTAATTGTTACAGTCAACTTTCCACGTAGTGAAGTCGGCTGTCAGCAGAAAGCAACTCTTGTATGACAAGTTTCACTGCATCAAAAGGTTTTACTTCATTTTAAAGGAATGTGTTATTAGAGAAAGAAAAATCTTTCATGTACCCGTATTAACGTTTATGACTCCGTCGAATGTGACCAGATGTCGAAAGTTGACTTTTTCTGTCAGGACATCTACTCCGTGTCACGCGGGCTGGAGAGGCAAGGTGTGGAGTGCGCCGTCATCTATGGGTCACTGCCGCCGGGAACCAAGCTGGCCATGGCCGACAAGTTCAATGATCCGCAGGATCCCTGCAAGGTGATGAAGAAAGCTGATTGCGTCGTTCATTGCTGCTGTCCCTTGAGACTGGCACTGAAATTTGGTCACTCACTCACACGCATGCACACACAGGTGCTCGTGGCCACGGACGCCATCGGCATGGGACTGAACCTCAACATCCGGCGTATCATCTTTTACTCCCTGTCCAAGCTGAGCCTGCTGGAGGGCGGCGAGAGGGAGATGGACGTCATCTCGGTCTCGCAAGCGTTGCAGATCGCCGGGAGGGCAGGCAGGTTCAACACTCAGTGGGAGACCGGACATGTCACCTGCTTTCACCAGGAAGAAATGAAGGTCAGTGAGTGTCAGAAATTGAAGATAAATGTCACAGTCCTTGTTTTTGCTGTGTCATTTTTCTTCCCAGATCTCCAATGCCTAGGTACCTAGTACTTTTCTTTTAAAAAAAACCGAATTCTTTGCATGGTCATTGACTTTTGACAATGTGAAAAGTTTGGATGGTGGAAGCAAACTATCGGCAAACACGATAACTAGGGCCAATACTTTTGCACTCTTTCTGAGAAACATCCTGTACTATCGCATTTAACTCTTTCACATTTTTTAAATAATCTTTACTCCCCACTCAGATTCTGAAAGACCTGCTGAGCCAGTCCCCAGAGGAGATCCTGCAGGCCGGTCTGCACCCAACCTACGACCAGCTAGAGATGTACGCCTACCACCTGCCACATGCCACCCTGGCAAACCTGGTCGACATCTTTATCTCCCTCTCTACCCTCGACGACAGCCTCTACAACCTCTGCCACATGGACGACTTCAAGTTCCTGGCCGACATGATACAGCACATAAGACTACCTCTAAAGGCCAAGTACATGGGGAAATCTTCTTTGTGGTGAAACCATACTAGAATGAGCGCTTAACTTTGGTCCCCTTTTCTAGGCATACCTTCTGCTGCGCCCCCATCAATCGAAGGATGCCCTTTGTCACCACCATGTTCCTAAAGATCGTTCGCCAGTTCAGCCTGGGGGAAGTGCTGACCTTTGACTGGCTGTGCCATCAGGTTGGGTGGCCCTTTTCCCCGCCTGACACCATCATCGACTTGGTCCATCTGGAGGCAGTGCATGACGTCTTTGACCTGTATCTGTGGCTCTCCTACAGATTTCCCGTGAGACCCAACATGTGTGCCAACTTTTTCCCCCCTTTATTTATCTATTTTGTGCTCTATTACTTTAGAAGGCATTTTCTTAGAAATTTTTGTCACATTAGGACTTTTTTTTGGGCCGTGTTGCTGGATCGGCCGAGTATTGAGTAGTTGATATCTATTATGCCTTTTTTTTAGGACATGTTTCCCTCCGCTGAGCTGGTGCGTTCAGTGCAGACTGAGCTGGACACGGTGATCGAGGAAGGCGTGGCCAACATTGTCCAGCTGCTGAAGAACTCCGAGTCCGGCGTGAGTTCGGGAGCGGCGAGATTCTCCGACGACGACGCCTTCGAGGCCAAGAACATGAGCTTCCGTCGCTTCCGCCAGTGGGTGCACGACGACGGAAAGTTGCTGCCATCCTCCTCGTCGTCGTCCGACAGGTGGGGTGGAGACGGGCGAGGTGATGGAGGCGGAGGTGGAGGCCGGAAGAAGGTGGGCGGAAAGCTGACCCAGCAGCTGGTGGCGCAGGGTCTGCTGACCAAGGACATGGTGCAGCAGCTGAGGAGGGAGTGGGGTGAGAAGGCACCAGCGGTGGGCCGCAGTGCCGGTGGACGGTGGCCAAGGGAGGAAGGAGGGAGAACAGACGAGGGAGGTGACGAAGATGTCAAATAAAGTGTGGGAGAATGTCACTAGTCTGACACAATTTAATGCTATTAAACTGGACTGCTATTAAAATGGATTCTTGGAGTGGGGTGGCAAGAACCCAGGAACCCTGCTCAAACTCCCATGGAGGAGAGAAGACCTCCAGAGTAGAGGACAAAGATATTCTCTCGTTGCATTCTTGAAGTCAATATTAAATGAGAGATGAAAGGAACTGAAGGTTCAAAACAGCGAAAAAAAGACATTTTGCCCAAGTTACGCACGTAGAACACAAGGAGCGAAAGCTGCAACTTGGATGTTCCACCCACAACTTTCCTCCCTGGGCAGGTCGGCCTTGCCAAATTGTGGCAGCACTGTCAAATCGACTCCTATTGCTTGCGTTTCCTTAGACGTTCAGGTACGAAACGAAAAATCTACTGTATAAGATGCATTGTTATACCAGTACGTAATGTACAGTACTAGAAGGCTCTGCCATGGAAGTCTGACCTAGCAAGGAAAGCTTTTCACCCCGTTTGTATGGCTTGTTGCACCACATTTTTTTTCTTATATTTTTACAATGCATAACGTCCAAAATATCTTGAGAAACTTGCGCACTGTACAAAAATCAGGGCAACTTTTGTCCGAATTACGTCAACGACTGCGGCAAATTTAAATATGCTGTAATTTTGAAACTGTCCAAATTTTTTTTTTAATTTTCTTCTTGAACACACTCTTTTAAGTTCCACAAAGAGGGGGAAAACCAGTGTCCAGATCAGAGACCTCCATGTATCTAAATAGTGCTGTGGAGTTGCGAGATGTATGCACCGCATGTACCGCACGTACCAAGGTAGTAACATAAATTGTAAATAGATCAGTTGTTGCTCTCCTCTCCACTCTCCCTGCCCTCCTGATTCATCCCGATCCCGATGCCCCCGACCTCCGGCGAGTCTGTCCGCATGGAGACCTCGTCCTCGCCCACCACCTCCTCTTCTTCCCCCCCTTCTTCGGCCTCCTCACAGAACGAGGCCTTTGTCCTCCTGGCCAACGGCACCAAGGGCGCCGCGGCCGTGGGTCTCGTCAGGCAGGTCCTGGAGGCGCCCGGAGTCTTCGTCTTTGGAGAACTGCTTGACCACCCGAACATCAAGTGAGGTTTTTTTTTTTTTTTAGGTTGGAAGGAGACCGAGGTTTCCAAGTTTCCAATGCTTTTTTCTGCTACTTTCTCAGGTCTTTGTCGTCCTCGTCCCCGCCTGACGGGCCTCCCCACTTGCGCCTGCTGGAGCTGTTTGCGTTCGGCACCTATGCCCAGTACCTGTCCGAGCGCGACCCCTCCTCCCTGCCAGAGCTGACACCCCAGATGCAGAAAAAGCTACGTCTGCTGACGGTGGCATCTCTGGCCACCTCCTCCAGGGTGTTGGAGTACTCGCGCCTACGGGAGGAGCTGGGGCTGTCGTCAGTCAGGGAGCTGGAGGACCTGATCATCGAGGGAGCCAACGCCAATGTTGTCCATGGGAAGCTGGACCAGAAGTCACTGCACTTTGAGGTGGACTATGCAATGCCAAGAGACATCAGGAAGGTGAGAGAGCTTGTCCTCAGATGCTGTGTAAAGGCAGCTACTGATTCTAACATGTTGCAGTCCGAGGTGAAGGACGTCATCCAAACCTTAGAAGACTGGTGCACAAGTTGTGACGCGATGCTCAAGTGCCTGGAGTCTCAGGCGGGCAGGGCCAACACCGTCAAGGCGGCCACCCTGGAACACAAGAGGCAGATTGAGCAAAAGGCAAGGCCCCGTGCTGATACGTGAATAAATATAGCTTTGCCACCCCCCTCCCCCTCCCCTTTCCTAAAACACTAAGAGAACCATTTCAGGTTGGCGAGATTCGCGGCCAGCTCAAACAGAGCCAGTCCTCCGACGGCGGCTGTGACGACCCCGACTCTCGGATGGACACGGAGGGGCCGCGGAGGGAGGCCAAGAAGGCGGCAGGCAAGGCGAAGGGGCAGCGCGGCGGGGACGGCAGGAAGGCCGGCGGGGGGGGCGGAGGGGGATTCTGGCCGAAGTGACGGTAGATCCCCAGTTGAGCAGGGGTAAAACGCAGGAACTTTTTTTTTCCTGAATAAATTATACGTATACTTGTTTCATGCAGTGAAATAAAAAAAAGAAATAAGAGGCAAGTCTAAGAGTGAGAGTATTAAAAAAAATGGAGTGCAGACAATGACAAGATCGTCGCGTCATGCTCTTGAGTTACGTTCTATGGGAAAGGGGAAGAAATACAAGTCGTTTTTGGTTTTAAAGCATTTCATGCACATACCCGGTACAGTACGGTATGTACTCGTACAGTACATTAGACCGAACATTCCAAATTCCAAGTAACAGGGCCACCAGAGCTACCATGCATGGTTCCATTCCTCCACCTCTTCCAGTTGCAGCGGACACATTTGTGTACCATGCCTACAAGCTGTGGAACCTGAGCGTTGA
>JAAUYM010062154.1_pt1 | contig 11488 bp, 19 predicted proteins | sample 7278001 | NCBI WGS metagenome assembly JAAUYM01 (sample SAMN14350224, study PRJNA611818) | marine sediment metagenome | isolation source: surface marine sediment (1.8m) | place: French Polynesia: Moorea | collected 2018-08
CACTTACGATAGCTGCAATGTAACTAGGTAGATACACTGTGTAGTGCAGACGGAGGTTTTCCAACTTGTGGTATGCGTAGCACCGGTGGCACGAAAAGAAATTTTTGGTAGTGCGTCTAACTTGAGAGTACGGTGAAATGGTGGTTTTTTTTGGGGGGGAACCGGATTGGTATGCCAAATGTTTCTATTTGGCGGGAAGTGAATAAAAAAGTTGGACAGCCCTGGCCTAGTGACTCTCTAGTGTCCCACTTGCACTGTCACCGATAGCTGTCCTCTCCTCTTCTGTTCTCCACTTAGCTGTCAGCCTGGGGTGTCACTGTCTCACCTGTTGTTGTGAGCACCGGGAAACAGCTGCGCGGATCGGAGAAGAGATGCCAAAGACCCACTATGGTAAGAGGACCGTAAAAAAAATCACTTTTCTAGAAAAAGGGCTTTCTTTCTTCCGATTTGCAAAACATGAGAACCCCCATCCTCCAAATGCAACAAGACTGTGCCATGCTCTGCAAAAAAAAACTTATAATTCATTCAATGCCAACTGTTGTTAGATGGCAACTCTTGCAATTTGTTTTTCCAAAACAAAGAGCCGCGCGTGTAAAAAAGAGTTCAACTGTACTCAAGTTCGTTTTGGTGCCATGGACAGCAGCAGCAGCGACGACGGCAACGCCAGCAGGAAGAGCGACAGGAGGACGCTGCTGACCGAGGCCGAGGCCATCAAGAGGAAGAAGGAGCGGAAGAGGCTGAGGAAGGAGAGGCTCATCAACCAGCTGGAGAAGAAGAGGAGGAAGAGGGAAGAGGAGGGGGAGGAGGAGAGGAACGTCTTCCAGGCGCAGAGGAAGGCGAGAGTGGAGGAGGAGGAGGGTTCCGCCTCCTCAGGGCGACAGTTTACGGTATCGGTGGCCCTGCCTGGATCCATCCTCAACAACGCCCAGAGCGCAGAGCTCAGGACCTACCTGGCCGGGCAGGTGAGTGAGGACTGCAAACACCTGGCACGCAGCAGAAAAGGAGTGCTGTTAAATTTCATCCCTCCCTCTCCTCTCGTCAGGTCGCCCGCGCCCTGGCCGTCTTCTGCGTGGACGAGGTGGTCGTCTTCGACGACGAGTGCTCCTCCTCCTCCGCGGCCTCCGAGGACGCCAGCGGTGACCTCGGCGGGAGGCTGTCGGCCTCCAAGACGACCGGCTCCGAGGGGTGCCTGCAGCTGGCCAGGATCCTCCAGTACCTGGAGTGCCCGCAGTACCTGCGCAGGAGCTTCTTCCCGCTGCACCGGGACCTCAAGTTCGCCGGGCTGCTCAACCCGACGGACATGCCGCACCACCTCAGGGCGGACGAGAGAGCGGAGCACTGCAGGTCAGGGTCAGGGAGGGAGGGAGGGGGGCAGGGGATTAAGTTCACAACTCTGATTAGGTTTGTTGACTTTGTGATGAATGTGGTGAAAAAATCTTCAGGTATCGTGAGGGCGTGGTACTGGATCGTCCGGCCGGAGAGGGCAAGTCCTGGGCCTACGTGGGGCTGTCGGCGGAGGCGCTGCTGGACCGCAAGTTGGAGCCGGGGCTCAGGGTGACGGTCAGACTCGGCAAGGACCGGGAAGGAGGGGAGAAGGCCAAGAAGAAGCTTCGCGGGCAGGTGGTGTCCCCGAGCGCACCCCGGGCCGAGTCCGGGCTCTACTGGGGCTACTCGGTGCGGCTGGCCCGGTCGCTGTCGGCCGTGTTCGCCGGGTGCCCGTACAGGGGCGGCTACGACCTGACGGTGGGCACCTCCGAGCGCGGCACTAGCGTGGACGAGGTGGACGAGCTGAGGCCGGGGTTTGGGCACCTGCTCGTGGTGCTGGGCGGCCTCGCCGGGCTGGAGGCCGCGCTCGAGGCGGACGAGGGACTGCGGGGAGACGACCCAGCCCCACTTTTCGACCTCTACCTGAACACGTGCCCAGGACAAGGATCGAGGTAGTCATGCCAAGAAGACAAACTTTTTTTTTCCTGGAAGTGAGCGATGTGATGTACCATTTTTATTTCCCTTGTTTTTTCTTTCGCTTGAAGGACCATTCGCACCGAGGAGGCCCTCCTGGTCACCCTCGCCGCCCTGAGGCCCAAGATCGCCTCTGCCCACAAAAAAAAGGACGGACAGTGCAACGACAGTGTAGGAGCAAAAAGAAAATTAGGGCAAACTAGCTGCTAGTGGCCCTTGGGACTTCCAGACCAAGCTGCTCCGCGGCGCCTAGTTACGTGGAGGCCGGCGACTACGCCGTGAAATGGGTGGTGACATGGACTTCACACAGTCTCTTTTCAAATTCACTCTGTGTATGATCTTCCACCTGATATAGGATTAGAGTCTTTCCTCCAGGTACCTTCCACAGAGACGCCTTCTCCGATCAAACGTGCATGAGCGACTGTTTGCAAAAAAAAAAAAATGTTTGTGATGAGAAGGGTAAAACATTATATTAAAACCCATGACTAAGCAGTGTTTATTGCAAACCCCCATGGTGGTTCGTCCGGTCGACACTCAACTTCCGTCCGTCCAAGACTTAAGCATCAGCCTTGAGCTGCCGCTCCGACAGCTTGACCTTCTCCCCGGGCTTGAAGGCCGGCATGCCCAGGTAGGGGCAGCTGGCGCAGCGGAACGCGTCGCCCAGGTAACACTGAAACGAAAAAAAAAAAAAAAAAAAAGTCGCCTTAATGAGCACCCCCTTTTAAGAACGTGCAAAAAGAGTCTTGAGTTAAGGAGTACTGACGCTGCCGCAGGAGGAGGTGACTGTCTTGGCCTTGGTGGCCTTGGACCCGGAGGAGGGGCCCTTCGCCTCCAGCTCCTCTCTCAGCCCGCAGCTGCAGTCCTTGCAGGCCTTACGCTTTCCCGTGGTGCCGCATACTGTGACGCAAACGCGGGAGAGTGGCAGTCTTAAATTGTGCGGAAAATTAGCAGTCTTACAGTAAATTGGCATATGGGAAATTAGCGATCTTAAACTTTGCATTCTTATATTATGCGGGAAATTAGAAGTCCTAAATGGTAAGAAATACTAGCAGTCTCGAAGAAAACGGGAAATCATTAGTCGTTGTTAAGAAGGTGGGTTTCTTGCCTCTCAGCGACGCCGGGTCCGGCTTGGCGCGGTCCTCCTCATCCAGAAGCTCGTCCTCGTCCACCAGGTCGACGTCGTCGTCGTCGTCGTCGATGCTCCAGACCGCGTCCACCTGCGAGTCGTGGCCCTCAAGACGTGCCATTTTAACAACAACAAAAAAAAAGTTCACCCCTCAAAAAAAAAAAAAAAAAAAATCACCTTGGCCTTTTCCTCCGGAGCCTTGTCAGTTGCCGCCTTCTTGGCAAAGGAGAGCAGCCTGTTGGTCAAGGAGTGGGAGAAGGGTAAGGACGACCGACATTGCGGGAACAAGCGGATCAAGAAGTCCAACCTGGAGGAGCCTGGCTGGAAGGACGGCACCCTGCACCTGATCCTGACCACCTTGAAGTCCTCCGAATCCGACAGGCCCAGCTTCGCCCTACAATGGAATAATAATTACAAAAAAAAACCGCATTCAAGAAAAAAATATCAAAATTCTGTCTGGCTACGATTATTGTTTGCCTGTCCGCCACTGCACCGACCTGATCTCCTCCCTGTGCCTCCCTTCCACCTCCATCTCCTCCGCCTCCGCCACGTCGGTCAGCCCGGCCAGCCTCAAGTCGTTGGACAGCCTCTCAGCAGTCACCAGCATCGGCGCTGCCGCCGCCGATGCTGCCTTGGTGACCGCCTGCGCCACCTCGACCGTGGCCCCCGGCGCCGCCGCCGCCGCCACCTTGGCCAGCAGCTCCTGCCCGTGCTGCACCGTGTGGGGCGGGAGGACGCCGGAGGAGACCCGGGCGAAGGAGGCGCCCGAGTGGCCGCCGAGGTCCAGCCTCTCCACGTTCTCCAGGACCCTCTCCTCCTCCGCCTTCTCCTCCTCGCTGATGTTGCTGAAGAACTTGTCCCCGTCCTCCGGGAGGTGCCGCCACAAGTAGAGGCAGCGACGCGGGCGGGAGGTGGAGGTGGAAGTGGGGGTGGCCGTAGAGGACGACATGGCGCAGACAAGGACGCTTTGAAGATGCAAGGACTAAATTTAATAATTAATCTCACTGCGCAATAGTACAGCAATAGTACGGACTTCTAGTCAGCTGTTTTTTTTCCTGACAGGGTTGCCATGTCGCTCTTGCTTTTTTTTTCATGCCTGACATGATGACCCCGGAGATCTGAGCACTTGTAAGTCCTAAAAGCATTGTTGACAGTCGCTTTTGGGCATAACCGATTAATACCAACGTCTTAACCTACACTAACGAGCTTGCCTGCTTGGCTGCAAGTGTGTGGCAACCTTGCTTTACTTTACCAAAAGAAGTAGGGGGAGGGTCATAATAAACGCATGGTACGTACGTTTGATTTCTGGATGAGAATAATATCTCAAGAACTGACTGTGACGTAGCATGTAAGAACACCTCATAAGCTCGTAAGCACATGAAAGATGAGAGACATGCAGAAATGGGGAAAATTTGCACCAACCTGATCGTGGTTCGAGGTTTCGTGATTTTTATTTTCACCACTCTTTTTTTTTTTTTTTTTTACTGACGCCGATTTGTTTTTCAACATCGCTGATTTCTGACGTAAACAAACCCGGCCGTCTTGACATGCTGACTGGAGTTTGGATTCCTCCTGGAGTGGTAGATTGATCATTGACGGGAAGAAGATGGGCTCCACGGTGGAGGCGCCCCCGGGCGGACTGGAGGTGGTGGACGACATGGACCTGGACCTGGGCCAGGACCATCGCCTGCTGACCGCGCCCGTCAGCCGCCTGGAGGACAAGTGGCGCCTGGTGCCGGCCTTCCTCAGGGTGGGAGGGCTGGTCAGGCAGCACATTGACTCCTTCGACCACTTCATAGAGAGGTCAGGAAAGGGGGGGGGAGGAAATTAATGTCGTTGACGGCTTTTGCAGATTTTCGGTGCTCTCTTTTCACCCCCGCAGAGATCTCAAGTCCATCGTGGCTGCCAACAGCAAGATCATCTCTTCCGCCGACCCCATGTTCTACCTCAAGTACCTGGACGTGCGCGTGGGCACGCCAAGTGAGACAGAGCGAGCCACACTCAGCAGAGGCTAAAAAAAAAAAATCTTAAAAATCTTTTTTGCTTGTTTGTTTCTCCTGCAGACATCGAGGAGGGCCTGGACGTGCAGCACGAGACGACGCCGCACGAGTGCAGGCTGAGGGACGTCACCTACGCGGCGCCCATCACGGCGGACGTGGAGTACACCAGGGGGCAGCAGAGGATCGTCAGGAAGGACCTACTCATAGGTAGGCGTCCTCAGAGACGCAGGCCAAACACTTGTGGTAGTTTCTCCCAATACTATACATATCCTCCCTAAGGTCGCATGCCCATCATGCTCCGCTCCTCTCGCTGCGTCCTCAGAGGCAAGACCGACGCGGAGCTGGCCAAGGCCAACGAGTGCCCGCACGACCCGGGAGGATATTTCATCACTAGGTACAGGCGCGGGTGGGGGGGGGAGAGACAGAGAGAGAGACAGACAGAGAGACGGAGAGAGTGACATACATACATACACACATACATACATACATACATACATACACACAGACAGACAGACAGACAGACAGACAGACAGACAGACAGACAGAGAGGCAGAGAGAGAGACACACACAGAGAGAAAGAGAGAAAGATAGGAGAGACTTGTTTAATTTAATGTATTTTTCTCAGAGGTGCGGAAAAGGTCATCCTGATCCAGGAGCAGCTGAGTAAGAACAGGATGATCGTGGAGCGCGACAGGACCGGTCAGATCACCTGCCAGGTTAGTAGAAGGGAGGAAGAAAATACATTTTAAAAAAATATATCTAGCTGCTACATAGCATTTTGGCGATGTTTGTGCTGTGAACACTGCGTAGGTTACCAGCTCCACCCACGGGGCCAAGTCCAGGACCAACGTGGTCACCAAGGGCGGCCGCTACTACCTCAGGCACAACTCCATGGAGAAGGACATCCCTGTCGCGGTGGCGTTCAAGGTGAGAAGAGAGCATGCAAGCGAGTTTTACGGAATATCGTCTGGAAACGTGCTTCGTCGCCAGGCCATGGGAGTGACGAGCGACCAGGAGATCGTCCAGATGGTTGGGACGGAGGACGCCGTGATGACGTCGATGGCGGCGTCGCTGGAGGAGTGCAACAGGGCAGCCGTGTTCACGCAGAACCAAGCTCTCAGGTGAATGGCCACCCGCAGCCACTGAAGGAGGAAAGAAACGAGAAATGGAAGAGAATGTGTGCATCGCAGATTCGTAGCGTCCAGGCTGAAGGCCAAGAAGTTCTTCGGGTCCGCGGCCGGCGGGGGCGGCGGCTCCGGCGGCGGGCGCGGCTTTGGCGGCCGAGGCGGGTGGGGCGGCGGCCCCGGGGGCGGAGGCGGAGGCGGGGCTGGTCGCGGTCCGGCGGACGAGGCCCGGGAGGTGCTGGCGTCGACGGTGCTGGCCCACGTGCCGGCGGAGGGGCCGGGGACCAACTTCAAGATGAAGGCAGTCTTCATGGCCCTCATGGTGCGCAGGGTGGTGGAGGCGCAGTGCAACGAGAAGCACGTGGACGATAGGTGATTGATTGGCATATTTAGTTACATTACTATTTGGGAACATGCGTCATGTTTAACTTCTCCAAAAAAAAAAATTTTCAGGGACTATTACGGCAACAAGCGCTTGGAGTTGGCCGGGTCCCTCCTCTCATTGTTGTTCGAGGACCTCTTCAAGAGGCTCAACTGGGAGCTCAAGACCATCGCAGACAGGAACATTCCCAGGTCTGTTAGCACAGTTTCCCACACGTTAAAAAAAAACGATTCAGATCTCCCGTCTTTATCCCTGCTCAGGGTGAAGGCTGCCCAGTTCGACATCGTGAAGCACGTCCGCTCGGAGCTGATCACGCTGGGTCTGGAGATGGCCATCTCGACCGGGAATTGGACCATCAAGCGGTTCAGGATGGAGCGGCTCGGAGTCACGCAGGTTGAACCGCTAAACGAAGACGTTGTGTGTGGGAATTGGACAGTTGCATTTGTATTTTTTTTTTTAAATTACAGGTCCTCTCTCGGCTGTCCTACATCTCTGCCCTGGGCATGATGACCAGGGTCAACTCTCAGTTCGAGAAGACGAGAAAGGTGACAAGGGGCAACCTGGCCTTTGCCCGCAAACAAGTTTCCATGGTGACGTGTTTTTAACCCCGGTGCCACAGGTTTCTGGTCCCCGGTCGCTGCAGCCCAGCCAGTGGGGCATGCTCTGCCCGTCGGACACCCCCGAGGGGGAGTCCTGCGGCCTGGTCAAGAACCTGGCCCTGATGACGCACATCACGGTGGAGGCTCCGGAGGAGCCCGTGGCCAGGCTGGCCTTCAACGTGGGCGTGGAGGACGTCAGGCTGCTCTCGGGGGAGGAGCTGAGCGACAGGGCCATCCACACCGTCTTCCTCAACGGCAGCATCCTGGGCGTCGTCAAGAACCACGCCAGGCTCGTCAGGATCTTCAGAGCCGCGCGCAGGCACGTCGCTTTCACTCTTTAAGAAAAGACTCGTTTCGGTTTGACAAGTTTTGTCTGGGACAATTTGTTCGCAGGCGCGGTCTCCTCCACCAGTTCGTGTCCATCTACCCGCACCGCGCCTCCCGCTGCGTCCACATCAGCTCCGACGGCGGCAGGCTGTGCAGGCCCTACGTGGTGGTCGGCACGGATGGGAAGCCGCTCCTCAGGCAGGGTGAGAGAGAGAGAGAGAGAGAGCTTGAGCGTGAAAACAAGCACTTGAAGAATGTGGGAGAAAAGCGTTGTGAAATAATAAGTTGGGTAAAATTGCTTCCTCAAAGTTATCCAACACACCAGCAACGACCTAATCTTAAAAACCGCGCTGCTCGCTATGAAGATTTCTGACTCTTATTTTTCCCTCAGCCCACCTGGAGCTGGTGGACTCCGGGCGGATGAACTTCGAGGACCTCCTCCGCCTCGGCCTGGTGGAGTACCTGGACGTGAACGAGGAGAACGACAGCAACATTGCCCTCTACGAGAGGGACGTCGTCAGAGGAGGTGAGGCTAGTAGTGTTAGGCGCGGGAGCGACTCGAGACCGCCCTCCCCAGCTCGCACACGTGTTTTTGTGTTCTTGGAACAGAGACCACCCACCTGGAGATCGAGCCGTTCACCCTGCTGGGCGTCTGCGCCGGGCTCATCCCCTACCCGCACCACAACCAATCGCCGAGGTAAAAAAAAAAAATTATTCCCACACCCCCATAAAAAAAAACATTTTTAAAATTTTTCTTGACCCTCAGGAACACGTACCAGTGCGCCATGGGCAAGCAGGCCATGGGCACCATAGCCTTCAACCAGCGAAACCGGATAGACACCCTGCTCTACAATCTGGTGCGATGAGTGATTCCGTCCTCCAATCTTTCGAAATTAAGGTTCGTCCCTCGATTGTCCCACCAGGTGTACCCGATGCGGCCGATGGTCAAGTCGCGCACCATCGAGATGGTTAACTTTGAGGAACTTCCGGCGGGTCAGGTATGTTCAAAAACTGGTCGGGTTTCGCTACTGAGGGGTGCCTCTTGGGAAATGAATGTGTGTAACTTACATAATTAGAACGCGGTCGTGGCCGTGATGTCCTACTCCGGGTACGACATCGAGGACGCCATCGTGCTCAACAAGGCGTCTCTGGACAGGGGATACGGCAGGTACGGAGAACAAAAAATTAAAAAAAAAAAAAAAAGCGAAGCAAGGGCGGGCACCCCGGAAAAACAACAACTGTCAACTTTTGCAGGTGCCTGGTGTACCGCAACGCCAAGGCGACGCTGAGGCGCTACGCCAACCAGACCTTCGACCGGGTGCTAGGACCGCTGGTGGACGCGGAGACGAGGTTTTTCTCGAAGTGCAAAGTGTCTCTTCCAGTCAAGCATGTGGGTAATGTACAAAAAATTGTTTTGCGAAATCCAATGTGAATCAGGAAGCCCGTGTGGAGGCACGAGGCCGTCGACCTGGACGGGATCGCCGCGCCGGGCGTCAAGGTCGACAACAAGCAGGCGAGTTGGGGTTTTTTTTTCCCTACCTACCTACCTACTACAGTACTACCTACCTACTACTTCCTACCTACTACTTGTCGGGATTTTTTGACATCTTGTTCCTGTTCCTGCCGCGCAGGTCCTGGTGAACAAGTCCATGCCGGCCGTGACGCGAGACCCGCTGGAGGGCGCCTCCGCCGCCGCCGCCTCCTCCGGGCAGCCCGAGTACAGGTGAAGAAGGGGAGGGGGGGAGGGGGAAATGGAGATAGATGATGGATGCACTCGCGTTCAACTTTCCAAATATTTTTTTAAAAATAATATTCCCCCCGACCAGGGAGACTCCCGTGACTTACAAGGGCCCGCTGCCCTCCTACGTGGAGCGAGTGTTGCTGTCCTCAAACAGCGAAGACGCCTTCCTCATCAAGGTAAGGCTTTTTTTAAAAAAATTCTTTTCTTACAAGTGTGGTACAGTCAGACTTAAAAATTTTTACTTGTCATCCCAGGTGCTCCTGCGTCAGACCCGCCGCCCCGAGCTCGGGGACAAGTTCAGCTCCCGGCACGGCCAGAAGGGCGTGACGGGGCTGATCGTGCAGCAGGCGGACATGCCCTTCAGCGAGAACGGCGGCGTCTGCCCGGACATGATCATGAACCCGCACGGCTTCCCCTCCAGGTGAGGAGATGGGTCAAACTTAGTCATGAATTAAAGAAATATTGTAGGTATAAATTCATTCATGATTTTATTATAGTAAACTCATGACTACAACTTGTGAGCTAAAGCAGCATAGTCCACTTTTACTATCCTTGCAGGATGACCGTGGGCAAGCTGCTTGAGCTGCTGGGCGGGAAGGCCGGCGCGCTGGAGGGCAAGTTCCATTACGGGACGGCGTTCGGCGGATCCAGCGTGGAGGAGGTCTGCGAGGAGCTGGCCAGGAACGGCTACAACTACCAGGGGAAGGACGTGCTCGTCTCGGGGCTGACGGGGGAGCTGCTGCAGGTTTGCGAACTGTAGCAACTAGTGTACAGTAGTAATATTCCAGCAGTGTTGCCAATTGGCATGTCCTATAGCCAACCTCTCTACTGTATAAATTTCGGATGTACAAAAATTGAATTTTATATACGCATTAATGGAAAGCTTTTTTTTTTTTTTTTGCTTGCGAGCGAAAACTTCACTTGTGCTTAAAGCTGCAGAGTTGGCAACACTGGTTTCAACTTAGCCTTCTTTGTCTACAAGTGTTTTCCACGGGTCTCTCCTCCAGGCGTACATCTACCACGGCCCCGTGTACTACCAGAAGCTGAAGCACATGGTGGTGGACAAGATGCACGGGCGTGCGCGCGGGCCCCGCGCGGTGCTCACCCGCCAGCCGACGGAGGGCCGCTCCAGGGAGGGCGGACTGAGGCTCGGGGAGATGGAGCGAGACTGCCTGATCGCCTACGGGGCCTCCATGCTGCTGCAGGAGAGGCTCATGACCTCCTCGGACGCCTTCGAGGTCGACGTCTGCAACGGGTGCGGCCTGATCGGGTACGCCGGGTGGTGCAGGGGATGCAGGTGCGTACTTGGACAGGGGAGTGCAAGCATACGTAAATAGCACTATTAAGTTTTGAATGTATTCGAGCCAGACCCGTCCCAAAAATTTTAAAAAAATATACATGTATGTATCACTGTCTATATATGTTCCAAATTGCATATAACTATCAACCTGGATCATTTTTTGACTTGGCTCAATATGTACGTATGTGTGGAACATCGCACATGAGCGCGCACTCCCTTCCTTCTTTTGCAACCTACCTACGCACGAACATTATTATTGTTGTAGGAGAAGGAGGGGCTACGGCATGATGTTGCCCACATTCCTCCACAAGTTGGGACCATTACGCTTTCATGCTGACTCACATTATTTGTTCTACCCCTCATTGCCCTGTTAGAGGAGGCTACAATCGTGCTGCAAAACTTGTCCTTTAGCTCTCTGTTGTCTTCTGCATATGGCCAGCCTTCTCTCCTTTGCATGCAGCGGATCAGCAGGCCCATTGCATTCCCATAAAGGGTTCCAGTGGAAATCACCAGTTCTTCGAATTCCCACTCATCCGTCTTGACGCGGTTGTAGTAGTCATCTGCTCGAATCAGTCTGATGTTGACTACAATCACAAATGTAGTGAAGACAGGGGGGATGAACTTCTTTTAGTGCTGTTTTTGGCCACTTTGCACACAGGGGGGCTTTCAGGGGGTTTTCGAAGTCGTCTTGACACATCATCTCCATGTGGCACAAGTCCTGTTTCTCTGCGGCCTACGGCTCTTTGCGAGAACAAAGTTGGAAAAAAAAAAAGAAAAAAAGGAAGGGTTGATGCTGCAGACGCAGAGTGCTGCAACTCCCCCCAACTCTGGAGGAGGAGGGAGACAGTCACACAACGGATAACGAGCGGCGCAAATTGAAACTTTACTATCTTAGATGGTAATCTCACTTTTATTGGACCAGTAGGCAAA
>JAAUYM010025109.1_pt1 | contig 11486 bp, 8 predicted proteins | sample 7278001 | NCBI WGS metagenome assembly JAAUYM01 (sample SAMN14350224, study PRJNA611818) | marine sediment metagenome | isolation source: surface marine sediment (1.8m) | place: French Polynesia: Moorea | collected 2018-08
CACTGCTCGCTCCTCACCTGGCGACGTCCATGTGGCCGAGTGCGACCGCCTTGTGCAGCAAGTTGGCCCCGGTGGTTCCGTCCCGCGCCAGGGCGAACTTCTTCCGGTCCAGCAGCGTCTGCAGGTCTCGCAGGGAGCCTGCCTCCACGGCACGGGCCAGGGAGGCGATCTTCTCCTACAGATGGGATATAGCATTCCTTCCATCTATCGAGTCACGTGACCCCCCCCCCCCCGGGGACAACCAACTCGCCTGGAAAGCCGACACGTTGTCCACGAACTCCTGGACCTCCTCGTCGACGGCGTCTGCGTCCGCGGTGGAGGCCGACCAGTCCCTGATGGCGTCGCCCCGCCCGTCCAGCACCATGTCCACCAGGCGGCCGAAGTCCTTGGTGCGCGCCGCCTCCGCCACCGCCAGACGATCGGTCGCCTCTTGCGAAGAAGGATCGTCGCCGTCGCCATCGACGCCCTTGATGGATTTTTTTTGGTTCTTTATTGTAGTAGGTATTCTCGCGTAGAATCAGTTACCCTTGTAAGCCCTACCTTGTTTTGATCCTCCTCGTTTTTGTTTTCTTCTCCATCCTAAAACAGGGAGAAAAACACCCATCGGTGATAGGCGGCTTCGTGTAACATAACTCTTGAGAAAGGTTCTCCCACCACTCCCTCTGGATACTACTTACCGCCTACACGGAAGAACGTACAGTGGACCTCCACTATAGAAAGCTATAGTACCACACTACAGTGTAATAACAACACCGCTAGTATAGCAAATATTGCTACAGTAGTTACCAACAGCATACTGAATACTGATAACTGAATCACTGAAGTGAATCAGACGCTTATCTGAATCAAAATGCCTGGAACTAAAACCAACTCTAGTTTTAGTACCTAAAAAATACTGTGAAGTGAATCACTTCTGTCAATCCAAAGGATAAGTGACTCATTTTTTACTCCTCTTTTATTCGGACTTATGAGAAAAGACGTACAAACTGTGGTTTTTCATGTGATTATTTAATAGTAATAATATAACTAAATGAGTTTGAAGCTGCTGTGAATGAGACAATAAGCCAAAAGTTGACCCAAACCAGAACTACAGCTTCTTTTCCATGATTTCCACTTCTCAAGACTTTAAGGTATAGGCATAAAATGCCTTTTACCTTCAATACTCTTAAATAAATCAGACGGATAAGTGAATCAAAAACCCAGGTCCCAAAGAGATTCACTTATCATTATTTCTTTGTACTGTATACCTAGTATTTGTATCTAATATACTTCTGAAATACTACGGTAGTATGTACTTAGTAGTAATTTCTTATCTGCTGACTACGGATGCTACTATGGTCTTCATCACCTGCAAAAAGGAACGATAATTAACACACCAAGCAGCGTAATTTAAAATTTATTTTCGTAGACCCGTGGGAAAAAACAAGAAGAGAAATGTAGTACGAATCACCTTTCTCTGCTCGCCTTCCGTGTCCTCTCTCTTGGCTCCCTTGGGAGAAAAGTCGTGGTAGATGTAGAAAGAGGACGTCTTGCCCAGCTGCAACAAAAAAAAACAAACAGACATCTTTTTTTCTTTTAAAAAATTCCATGAAGAGGGTGAGGGGAAAGTGCACATGGTTGCAGAAACTCGATCTGAGATCCGCAAAGACATATGAGTAGTTTACAAACTTGGATAACCGGATGCGAGCTGTGATTTTTCTTTCTTTTGTTCGTCTGTTAAACGTTGCTTACGTTGTCCTCGTCGTCCTCGTCTCCACCCGCGTGGACAATGAGGTCCATGACCTCCTTCCTGGCCTCCTCGTCCGGGCACCGGGCGCCAAAGTGCAGGGCGGTGCGCCCGTCCTAAAGCAACACGACGAAGACGACGACGACGACGGTGAAACAAGTTCCAACGTCAATCATCACGTGTCATTTACCTTGTCTGCGGCCCTGGCGAGCGCCTCCGCCAAGGTGAGGTCCCCGTTCAGCAGCGTCTCCACGATGGCCGTGGATCCTAGTTGTGCCGCCTTGTGGAGCGCCGTCCGGCCGTGCTGGTCCCTGGACGAGATGAGCCTGCGGTCCGAGGCCAGGTGCTTGTTGACGGCGCCAGCGTCGCCGGCCTCCACGGCAGAGTGGAACTCGTCAATGGATGCGGCGATGTTGGGCACCGTTTGCAGGAACCCGCGGACGTCGTCATTCCAGGCCGCCCTCCCGGCCATGTAGGAGGCGCGGCCCATGTACACCGCGTGCTCCAGGTGGGGCACGTCTGCCGTCTTGATCCACTTGGATACCTGCAGGAGGGAGGAAAAGGACACTCCACTCTCATATCTGGACAGTCACGGTAAAGAACAAGGCATCGCAGGACCGTTACCTTGCATCAAGGGAGAGTGAGAAAAGGCTTTCTCAACGCTCTATGCCCCAAAAACACATTTCTGTTCCTAGCCACAACCACCATCACCCGTACAAACTAGAAAAACTTTGGGAAAAGCATTTTCTAACACGAGCCGCAAACTTACTTTTGGCTCTGTACTACAGTACTAGTAGTACTGAGGTAGTGCTATGTCGTCAAAAAAAAAGGACACTATATTTATACGGAACCAAAACAATGTCAAGAAAAAACGAGGAAGAGAGCAGTGACAGCAACATTCTTCTTAACGTTCCTCCAAGAGGGAATTATCCGCCTGCAACTCTCTTTCATCTCCCTCTCTCTCTCGTTCCCTTCTCTCTCTTCCCTTTCTCTCTGTTTCCGCCAAAAGTTCTGTACCTTCTAGGATTTTTTCTCTTCTTCTCAGTCTCCGGAGGCAATCTCTGGACTTAACTGCCGGTGGGCTCCAAAGCATCTTTCAGTGTGTTTGCTTATGTAATGCTAGTGTACTTAGTGCAGCAGAGTATACAACAATCTTAAGTAGCTGGAGAAGATGGGAGCCTCATGGGAAGGGGAGAAGTGGCTCTGGCAAAAACAAGTGGGACGATGGCAGTAGAAGAATCAATGAACGCCACTCTGGGCGAGCTGCGTCGGCGCTTCCCTCTCTTCCACCCCGCCGAGTCCCTGGCGCCGGCTCACTGGCTGGCGCAGGGGACGGCGCCGCGAGGCGCGGCCGCCGCCGTCGGCGCTATCGCCCTCATCTGCGTCATCTCGGCCTTCTCCGCCCAGGGAGTCTGGTTCTACATGTTCAGCAGGTTTGAAAGGAAGTTTGCCCTCGAGGTCATCTCATTTCTTTGTGGGCATGGGCGAGCTTTGGGGAAGTTTGAGGGTAGCAATCCAAACACAGAGGACTACTGTACTCTGTGCTTGGATTATACGGTAGTATAACGTACGGTACGGTATGTGTACGGTAGATAGTCATTAGAAGTAAGATCTTTTTTGTGCTATGTCTTGCTACTGAGAACTCCCACAGAAATTAATTATATCTCCTTTCTCCTTTGTCATGTTGCGAAGTGCTCGTAGTACGTACTCTACTTGCCATGCTCGTATGCACACGATATGTCTGTGGGTGCTACAGACATTCTTCTTTTCCCCAACGAAGCTCTGATAGTTTAGTGTTCCCTCCCCCAACTTCTCCAGAAAGTTTGAGTGACTTCTTAATAAAATGGCAGTAAGAAGCAGAATTTTTTTCTTTTTTATAACTCTAATCTCCCCTTAATTTATCCTGACACTGAAAAGCACAGTGCAGAGGAAGTTGTTGAGTTTCTCACTTACCAGCAAAAAGAAGCTTTTTTTGCTCTGCTACCTTAAAGTGAGAAAGGTCGAATTCCCTTGAGGATAGTTTAAGTACCATCTCTTCTGTTTTGAAGCAAGAAAGGGCGAGGGCCCCCCAAAAAAGTACTGCAGCAGCATCTCTTTTTCGCAGGTACCGCTCACTTCGGAGCCCGACCAACGTGCTGGTCTTCAGCCTGATCTGCGCCGACTGTCTGATGATGACAAAGAGCTGGATCCTCATAATCAACGGCTTCGCCGGAGGTCCCATCCTCGGGGCAGGAGGTAAAATACGCACGGTTATTAGGACTATTGGTCAGAACTAGGTATACATGTATGTATTATTTTTCTGTGTGTGCGTTTGGAAGGATGCTACGCCTTCGGATGCTTCGGCACTTGCTCCGGTCTGGTGCAGATCTGGACCATCATGTTCATCTCGCTGGAGAGAGCCAACGCAATCTTCCACCCGCTCGCGAAGGCAAAGCGCTTTGGCCACAAGCAGGTTGGAAGATGGGGGGTGGGGAGAAAGCCAATAGGATCATTCCCATGTCTCTCTCGTATGCTTGAAAGGCCACTAGGAGCGTGAGCCTGGTGTGGGTGACCGCCATCGCCTTCTCCGTCGCCCCTCTCTTTGGTTGGAGCAGATTCGTCGCTGAGGTAAGGACTCGCTCACAACTTGGACATGAAAAGTGTCAAATACGTCAGCCCTCTCACCCAGGCCTACTTCCTTGGCTGCTCCATGGACACCTGGAGTACGCTACCCTGGGATCGGGCGTACGTGGTGAGCCTGATGGTGCTGGCCTACTTTCTCCCTCTGTCCGTCATCGTGGTCTCCTACTCCATGATCTACTCCGTTACGAAGAGCACGAGGGAGGAACTAATGGGGAAAAGGGTACCTACAGTAGTTCTCTGGGGAAAAAGTCTTTGATGTTGATAAGGCCACTCTTGTCTTCAGAGAAAAGGCAGCAACGTGCTCAAGAACTTTCAGCGAAGTTGCTGTTGGGTCGGCGATGAGGAGCGCAACATAGTGAGCTCCAGCGCGAACTGCGACGGCGACCGCGACCGCAATGGCGGTGAAGAGGGCATCAACGTCATCGGAGACAAGAAGATGGCAACAAGCAACGACAAAAAAGAGGCCTCAGAGTACGCAAGAGACTTTCTGCGAAAGGCGATGAAGGTACTTACGTCACACAAGACTTTGATTATAAGGCCTTAAATAATTGCCAGATCTCCCACTATGTTGTATCGTACTGCTTCCTTCGTTGCTGGTACATAGTACCCTTTCTTCCTCTCCACGCAGATGGAAAAGAAGCTGGCCCGCATGGCCCTGCTCATCGTGGGCGTGTGGCTGTGCACGTGGACGCCGTACGCAGCCATGGCCCTCATGCAGCTCTTCGGCGTGGGGGACGCCGCCCCGGCGTGGCTCTCACTCGCGGCGCTCACGGGCGCAAAGTTGTCGGCCGTCATCAACACCTTCATCTACGGGATCAGGTCAGACCGCCTTTAAAGTGTTTCTCCTTCTCTGGCAATACAGTCGACTTTACATTAGCGGGATTCAAATTAGCGGGATTTTCGGATTAGGGGGATATTTTTTTAAAACAATATTAACAATTTAGAGAAGTAGTAACTTCGTTTTAGCGGGATTTTCTGATTAGAGGGATTTTTTTGGGCTCCCAAGGCATCCCGCTAATCCGAAGTCGACTCTAGTACAAACGGTTAAGAGTCTCTTCTAGCACCCAAAAAAATGTAATTAAGAGTGCTTGAGAAATCAACGTGAGAAACTTTTGTTCCTCCAGAACAAAAGGTCCTTAGTGGGTGGATAAGTTCTGGCGTAAATCATATACCAGTGAATCGCAGTACAATCTGAAGAGTGCAAGCAAGAAGAGAACATGACGGCTCTCAGGAGAACTAAGACGATGTCTCAAGTAGTTTCTGAAGAGCTGTCTCCTCGTAATGTGAAGATGTTGGCGGGATGTGAAGATGCTTCAGTCAATAATAGCAAAGTGCGGGGAAGTATTGAAAGCACCTACTGATGGACTAATGAAGAAATAGGAAACTACCGCGACGCGAAGACAAGCAATTCTCTAATGACTCGAAGGAAAAGTTTCCATCCCGACTCTTTAGCATCCTTTCTATTCCAGGCTGCCGAGCTTTCGCCACCGCCTCCGCTCACTCGTCAACCGACTCCCCTTTCGCGTTCCCGCCTGCATCCTCTGGATTCTCGGGGTGCCTGTCAAGAGAAGCAGAGCAGGCGAGGCTAAGGGTAAGAACGCCGCCGGCACCGGCACCCGCACCGGCGCCAGGCAAGGTGTCTGCGCCGTGTGCGGGCAGGTGGGCCACCTTGGCGCCGCGCCCCCCGCCGTAGACGACGGGCGCGCCCCCCACCCGCCGCGGCGAGGGGGAGAGAAAGAGGAGGAGGACCACCTCGGGATTCCGAGGGGGCCGGAGGACCACCCTGGGGAGGCGATCGCCCTCGCACCCGGGGGAACCTGCTGCTCCTGTCCGCGCCGGGCGGCATCGGCCGACTCGGCCTCGACCAGCAACCTCAGGCTCGTCAGGGTGAGGCGCGACCTGGAGAAGGAGACGGCCATGCTGGCGGAGTGGGGCAAGATTATACAGGTGAGTGAGTGTGCAGGGGGAACTCTCGGATATCTGGATATTACAGTACGCACAAAAAACGTCAATTGCTCTTCATTTTCGAAAGGACAAGGAGAGAAAGATCCTTGGTGAGAAGGACGCGGACAGGCGGCCGCCGAAATTGACTAGCGAAATGGAAAGGGAACTTCGGAAGGACCTGATGGAGATGGCAAATTGTTTCCGAAATTGAAACTGGAGCAGCGCAATCAACCGTAAAGGATTGGCGTGATTCCAGTAAAAGAAACCTTTTTTTTCAAAGATTTTTTCATAAAATTGCTCTCTCTTTGTGCCACAAGTTGTATGTACGACATTGTAAAGTGCACCACGCGTTACGCTGACACAAGATTTTTTTGTCTAAGAAACCCTCTTAGGATGACAACTTAATGGTTTAATAAATGTGGTTTCGTGTAACCCCCCCCCCCCCAAAAAAAATATGTTCCTCTCCTCTGCTGTCCTTACATTGGTACGTATTTTTTTCCTTAAGAGACTAGGCTTTCAAGCATAATCCATATCTGTACTAAATGTGCAGTACTACCTGTTTGCTACGACAGAGAATTATGCTCTTCAACGTAACGGAAACTCATTAGTCATTACACTCTCCATGTCAACAACGAGCCAGTAGGGACATGTAAAGTTTGGTAAAGAAGCAAACTTGGTAAAATGCGGCAGAAGACTGACCTGGTCTTTAGTGATCTTGTGCCACGGAGGCATCGACGCGTCCTTCTTGTTGCCGCTGTCGCCCTTTCCCTCTCCCTTAGCTGGAGAAGAGCCTGTGGAGGAACGGGAAAACGTGCGCAATAACGAGTACTACAGTCAATCTTCGATAAAGTAAAGGACTTGGTAAGGATTTTGTTATTAGAAGTGTAGCAGACTTGTTAAAGACTAACCTCACTTAACCTAACGTAGTATGTACAGTACGTAGTATTTAGTAGTGTCTTAGTCAAAATAATTTAGCTTATATACTACGTAGAACAGTATTTCTCAGTATGCTTAACTACTGTACATACATACATTCGGAAATTGGTGTATCAGACATAACCACTGCCGTTGGCTAAGGTTGTCTGTATGCTACTCTTTCTGCAGCAGCAGAAGAGTAATACAATATAAGTACATGTGAAACGAACCTCTCTTACTAGGCGACCTTCCTTTCCTTCGCGGAGACCCATCAACCACATCGTTGTCGTCGTCGTCGTCGTCATCACTGCCGCTCACCCTCCTGCGTCTGCGCGTCGGAGACTTGCTCGGCGACTTGGACGGGGACGAAGATCGGTCCCGCCTAGCACACCCAGAGACAGAGGACTTGAAATTGTGCTGGACCTTTTGCCAGATGGGAAAAAAAGGTTCTCTCTACCTGCAAGCCAAGTTCTCACCTGCTGGGGACTCTGGCCACGATTCTGGGCGCCTCGGGCACGTGGCTGCAGAGGGAGTACCGGATCTGGTGCCCGTGGCTCAAGTAGTAGGCCGGCAGGTTCATCAGCTTTATCAAACAGGTCAACAAGCATGCATAAGGAGAGAAAAAGGGATCGTCTCTTGTCAGTTACCCCGTCCGCCTGCTTCTCGTCCGGGCCGAACTTGCGCAGCCAGTCGTACATGTCCTGCGCCGCGTCGTCGTCGCCGTCGCCCTCGCCGCCGTCGCCCTCCTTGTCGTGCGCCAGTCCGGCCGCGTAGTGCAGCGCCGTCCTCCCCTGCCGGTCCGTCAGCTTGAGCACCGCGCGGTCCGTCTTCTCCATCAGGTGCTCCGCCACCTCCTTGTGGCTGTTTGCTATCGCCTGTTGAGTAGAGTGGTGCAAAAGAGAACAAAAAATGTACTAGGTAAGCGTATGCCAACCCGAGAGTGCCATGCTAAAAAGACACAAGTGCAACCAACATCAATAATGGCTGACCACTTTACTTATGTACTGTACTACATGGTGGAATACTTTCAGCACCACTCTTGTGCTTTCACGCACATCCTTTTCGCTCTGTCCGCGACCACCCTGGCCCCGTGAAGGACCTCCCTCCTGGCACCCCACCCTGCTCTCGCTACCATCCACCCGAGGAAGAAGGAGGCGGCCGCCAGGAGGAGGAAGACGGCGGCCGCGGCGGGGACGAACACCAGCTGCATGACCAGGGCGTCGGACAGGACCCTGTCGGCCCTGACCAGCTGGTGGGCGTGGTCCATCTGGTTCCGCCCGTAGGAGACGAGCGCGCGCTGGCAGACCGGGGCGGGGAGGGAGAGGGCCGAGCTGCTGTTCTGCCACAGCCTCGGGTTGGCGGCGCACGAGGGGAGGCCCAGCTCGTCCAGGACGCAGGTGTACCCGCTGTAGCATTCCAGGCCGCACCTCTGCCTCTCCCTACCGAGGGTCGGCGGCGGCAGGTGGCAGAAGTAGTCGCACCTGGGCCTGACCTCGTCCGCCAAGGAGGCCCAGTCGTCGAAGGCGTTCCACAGCATCGGGCGAGGGAGGCAGGCCGGGTCGGAAAGGAGCCCGTCGTTCCAGGAGCACTGGGACCCCTCCGGGCACCCGCGGCGCCCGGAGTCCGGGCAGTGGAGGGGCGTCCACGGGACGGGGTCGTGGCAGGTCAGCCCGCGGCAGTCGCCCCAGGGCTGCGCGGAGGAGTAGCGCGCGATGTCCGGTATCCTGGTGCAGGACTGGGTCTGGTTCTCCGGGAAGGTCATGCACCTGGCGTCCGGGCGGCACCACTCCACCCTCCTCCCCGGGCGGACGCACTTCCTGGGCAGGCGGCGGTGGAATTCGGGGCATCTCGGCCTGGAAAGCAGGCTGGAAACCATTTCAGCCACGGTTTCCTTCTGCAACTTGATTTCTGTGGCTCCCGCGGTGGTGAAGAGGAAGTGGTGAAGGAGAAGAAAGGTCGTGGCCAAGGCCGGCCTCATGGGTGGCTATAGTGGTTGCAATTTCTATTTCGGTCAAAGACTCAAAACCAAAGTCAAGTCAAAGCTGAAATTGAATCCAGCAGGGTGACAGAGTTGCCATAGTATTAGCCCCATTTCTGGAATTTGCCAGAAATGCACTAAAAGAACTCACCAAGTATACTAAAAAAAAAGCAATAATCTTAACATGGGAGGAACATGGGAGGAAAGATATGCATTTTTTTACATTGTTATAACTTTGGGCTGCTTTAATTTTTTTTAGTTGACCCTAGGATCTAGAACATTCTACTTTTCACAGTCGCCACAAAATACACCAATTTGCCAAAATTTTGCCTGGTATGGTAACTTTGCAAGAAATCGGCTTTAAATTATGGCCGCCAAGTGAGCAACAAAAAGGCATCCATTTATAGCTCTAAGATGCTGGCAGCACTGGTGGTTTTTAAGTCCCGTATATCCCATATTTAAACAAGAAAAATGTTCTGTTTGTTCGGACCTAATACACATAAAACGGGGACTTCGTGGGCATGAAAACTTGCCTTATGAAAAGCCGAGATGCCGTTGATGTCCTTGGATGTGTAGACGGGCTGTCGATACTCGCGCGAGCTGATCTTCTCCACGTCCCCGTACACAGCAGCCTCGTGAACCTCTTTGATCTCGTTCTGCAAAGAAAGGGAGTGAAGACATCTTCTAACAGGTTACAGGAGTATGGTACTACCTACATCTTCTCTTGGCTCTCCTCATCTTCTCTCTCTATTCCTTTCCCACTTTTTTGTGTGCAGGGAAACGGTTTTTCGTCTCTTTTACTTTGTCAGCACTCTTCGCCTCAAAGAGATGAGAATGTCCTCTCTCTTAAGTGCTTTTTGGTTGATCCTGAATTTCTGACAACTGCCACTATTCCTGTCCTACCAACAAGGGGGCGCTAATTTTGGTACAACGCTGTTAAGAAGTATGCTAAGTAGAAAAAAAGCCCAAAAGACTGCATATACAAAAGTCCACATTTGGTGCTAAAACGTATGCTCAATGTGACTATTAGGTAATTTGAGCATTTTTTTTGGAGCTCAGTGGAAGATCTGGCTGAATGCTGCTGTGCTGAAGTACCCAATTTTTATTGTATTGCATATATAAGGGGTCGTTTTAGGTTGGGTTTTCTCTCACGACGTAGCAGGCTATTTTTTCTTTATTGAGATTATCCCTCCTGACATCGGCGATGAGTGGGTGGATACTACCAGAAGTAGCAGATACGACCACGTGCTACCAAAAAAGTCACGTGTCATTCCAGTCTAAAAACGTCCTAACTACACAAAAATGGTTAATGCAGCCAGAACTCCACCCACCTCAACGTAAAATAACTCCTAATTCTCCCCCTTTTTTCTCATAAGCAAAAGATAAATCATAAAACCAACTTTTGGTCGGGTGGCTCGTATTTTTGCCCAATAGTCCATATTATACACACACCATAAGCTTCGGGGTTGCCTCCAGGAACTTCCTGATCTTGTTCTGCCCTGCTGTCTGGCCCAGGAGGAGGTTGCCGTGCCCCTCCCACAGGACCCTCTCTAGGCTGCCCAGGTCCTTCTCGTGGATCCAGATGCGGATGTTCGTAGGGTTGATCTCAAGGCCTTGAGACGAGAAAGAAGAAATGGTTCGAACTTTTTTTACTCTGCCATGAATGATGATGATGAGGTGTCCTGGAAGTGAGCGATTGTCTTTGCGGTATTGACTGCTTTCAAGGAGATTACTTCTCCCATTTTTCCGTTAAAACAGTGTGTGTGTGTGTGCATACCGTCGGTGTATGAGTAGAACCCGCTGATGGGCTCGTACTCCTCGTCGGGGACAAACTTGTGGCACATTGCAAGGCAGCAGCGGCAGCAGCGACAGCTCTCTCGAGCGAGTCAGGTCAACTTTCAGACTGCAGTTGGAAACGACCACCCACCGAGAAGGAAGGAGGAAAGAGGCAGGGTTGCCAGGTGGACTATGCAATAGCCATTTTTGTCTACAAAAGTCTGTCGAGTCGTCTGAGCTTACAAAATTTGTACGTAAAAGTTCACTTACTGTACAGCTCACTTTTTGCAGTTACTACTAGGGGCTGTGGCTACAGTTGTACTTGGATATTTATATACTGTTGGGCTACATTTGGGGTTAATGTGGACTACATCAGCTTTCCGAGACCTGGCAACTAAGCTAAGGGAGAAGAAGGACGTGATGGCACAAAATGATAAGAAGGGGGCACATATTTGGAGCAAGGTCACAGTGGCGAGAAAAAGGAAACAAAAAAACTAGTAGACCAAGAGAACAATGCAAACTTGG
>JAAUYM010066052.1_pt1 | contig 11483 bp, 11 predicted proteins | sample 7278001 | NCBI WGS metagenome assembly JAAUYM01 (sample SAMN14350224, study PRJNA611818) | marine sediment metagenome | isolation source: surface marine sediment (1.8m) | place: French Polynesia: Moorea | collected 2018-08
CATGAAAATCACCGGTAAAATGCAGGTTGATATCTTCCATTGGCACCACCTGTGACATCCCGCCGCCGGCAGCCCCGCCCTTCATGCCGAAGCAGGGACCTAGAGAAGGTTCGCGCAGGCACAGGGTGGTGTTCCTGCCAATACGGTTCAACCCATCAGCCAGACCCACGGTCATCGTGGTCTTGCCCTCGCCGGCATGGGTCGGGGTCATGCCGGTGATCAGGATTAGTTTGCCGTGGTCCTTACCCTGCTGGCGATTGATGAAATCCAGCGAAAGCTTGGCCTTGAAATGCCCATAGGGAATCAAATCATCGGCCTGGATATTCAATTTGGCCGCGATCTGCTGAATCGGCTTGATCGCTGCCGCCCGGGCAATTTCGATATCTGATCTCTGATTTCTGTTGGCAGGAACTGACATAGGGGATATCCGATCTTTTTTACTGGCCGGGCTCTGTGCCAGATATTGCACCGATGGGAGGAAACGCGCAAGCAGCCAGGCCGAGTTTGATATCGGATGTGTCCAGAGAATTTTTATCAAGTCGGGAAATAGATGAGCTGTCTCAACATCCTGACAATGCACCCATATTGTGCGAAACATATCCGCAAGGCCTGAATATGCATTAATCGCGTGCAAACAACAGCTCCTGACTACGGAGATTAGAGGCCTCTAAGCTGGCTAAGCATAATACGAGCAAGCTATATCGGTCATTAACCCTTACTCAACTCGGCTTGTTGGTATGCTGACAGCGGAGCAAGACAGACTCTGGTAGCAGTAAAACATCGAGTGGTTATCAACTGGAGCGGGCAAAGGTAATGACGAGGGAATTATCTAGATTATGGAGGCCTGATCATGTCTCAAGCACTTGCCAGCGAACTATCGATTGTTGAAAAACATATCATCAACCATGACATCATGCATTGTACGGCTGAAGGCGTCGTCGCCAACCACCTGTTTTCCGGACGTGCGCTCGGATTCTCTCTGCCCACTGACATCATTCAGCTCCACCCCGATTTGAAACCCCTATGGCCCTCGATTTGCGCGCATTATGATCGAATTGGCCTGAGCTACAGCGACAACGTGATCTGGAATGTCGACATGCGTGAACTGGGCCGACATATTGGCTTCCATCCTTCGGTGTTTTATTTTGGCCCGGGGCAAAGTCTGAACTGGGGAGACCGGGACTGGCTGGAAAGCGTCGAATTCATCAATTCCAAGAATAATTTTGCCAGCCTGGCACAGGAGCTGGATATACCCATTCCCTGGACCCTGACCTATGACAGCCCGGCAGCTATCGATGCAGAGGTTATTGCCAACCTGGAATTCCCCTGTTACCTGAAGGCCGCGATCTCGGTGGCCGGGGTCGGTATCTTCCGCTGCATCAACGAAGACGAATTCATCGCGGCCAGAGATTCATTCGATACTCAGACCCCTTTACAAATTCAACAGGAAGTCGTTACCGATATTTTCCTCAACCTGCAATACCGGGTGACCCGCGGCAAACTGGAACAACTCGCCTGTAGCGAACAAATCCTCGATGGCTTTACCCATCAGGGCAACAAGTACCCGGCCAGTTACCAACCCTGGGACATGGTCGAACCCATGGCCAAGTGGTTGCTGGAAAAAGGCATCCAGGGCCTGTTTGCATTTGACGTCGCGGTCATTGAAAAAAACGGTGATATTGATTTCACAGCGATAGAATGCAACCCACGTTTCAATGGCGCATCCTATCCGACCCTGATTGCGGAAAAACTCGGGATTACAGAATGGTCCGCGCGGACCTATGAAACCCAATACCGCCACCTGGACCAGATAGACTTGCGCCATCTCGAATACAACCGGCAAACCGGTAGCGGCATCATCCTGGTGAACTGGGGGCCGGTGCTGGCGGGTAAGCTGGTGATCCTGCTCGCCGGCGACGAAGCGCAGCAGGATTACCTGGATGCCGAACTGAAATCCTGCCTGTATTCACGTACACTGCGGTTCTGATTCAAATGCAAGGGCTAACCCCTAACTATGTCCGATAACAAGCAGTACTCGATCATGGTCCATGGTGGCGCAGGTGCACTGGATAATGTCACAGACAATAAGACCGCCATGCGTTACCTGGAAAGCATCCGCCTGATTCTGGAACATGGCCGGGAAGTCATGGAACTGGGCGGTTCCGCGCTGCAGGCAGTGGAAACCTGCGCATCCCAACTGGAAGACGACCCCGTATTCAACGCCGGTTGCGGCTCGGTACTGAATGAGCATGGCAAGGTGGAAATGGATGCCGCGATTATGGATGGCCGCGACCTGTCGGCTGGCGCCATCGCCGCGGTCGATAATATCGCCAATCCGATTCAACTGGCGCGGCTGGTGATGACCGAGAGTGAACACGTAATGCTGATCGCCGAGGGTGCGATGCGCTTTGCCGACCACTGCGGCATGGCCCGGGTACCGGAAGATTATTTTTATACCCCTGACCGTATCGCCCAGCTCAAACAGGCCCGTCTGCAGGGCAAGATCATGCTCGATCATGACGATACGGAGGAAGACAGCGAGGACCAGAAATACGGCACCATCGGTGCCATCGCGATAGACCCGCAGGGCAACCTGGCCGCTGCCACCTCCACCGGCGGCATCGTCAACAAACGCATGGGGCGGGTGGGCGATTCACCGATCGTTGGTGCTGGCGTATATGCGGATAATGAGACCTGTGCGGTCTCTGCTACCGGCTATGGCGAGGACTTTATGCGAACCGTAATCGCCAAGACCATCTCCGATTTCATCTACATGCAAGACATGAACGCCGAGCAGGCCACCGCAGCGGCAATTGAGTACTTGAACCGCAGGGTCAGTGGTCGCGGTGGGGTCATCGTCATCGACAAAGACGGTTATTGCAGTAGCGGCTTCACCACGAAAAAGATGATCCATGGCTGGATCCAGCATGGCGGTGAGGCGATTTGTCGGTTTTGACCGACATCAGTTGAGTGAAGAGCATATTCAATGGGAACCGTAACCAACATCACGCGAGCGAAATTTTCCGTGGGTGATCTTATCCATCACCGTTTGTTCGATTATCGTGGCGTTATCGTTGATGTCGACCGAAGTTTTCAGGGTAGCGAAGCCTGGTACCAAAATGTTGCTAGATCCCGGCCGCCCAAAGATAAACCCTGGTACCACGTGCTGGTTGATGGCAGTGATCATTCGACCTATGTCGCAGAGCGAAACCTGGAAGCTGATGAAAAGTTGCAACCAATTACTCACCCATCGCTGAATCAGTTTTTTTCAGGATTCAACAATGGCAAATATCTGCGTATCGGTCGTGATAATTAACCACCCGGGCGGATGAAATCTGTTTAGAGCAGGTTTAAAATTACCCTAATGCTCTATCGACTCTGCTCCCTATACATATTGCTTGGATTGGCCTTTACGCCCGCTCAGGCCGAGCAATCTCGCTGGCTCGCCGTTACCCTGGATAATGATATAGTCCTCGGCAATGACAATGGCTATACCAACGGCATCTTCTTTTCCTGGTTCAATGTAGATAGCCAGAATGAGCAGCTCAAGCCGGGGCTGATGGCAGCACCCCTGGGCTGGAGCCTGGACCTGGACAGCGCGAACATGACGCTCCAGTCATATACCCTGGGCCAGGCTATGGTGACGCCTGAAGACATCACGGACGAAAACCCGCCGGAGGATGATTTACCCTATTCCGGCTCTCTGCTATTGAACTACACGTTTATCACCATGGAACAGGCACAGGCCGATTCTGTTGGCACAGTGTTCGGCATCGTTGGCCCTTCATCCGGGGCGGAAGCGACCCAAAAGTGGGTGCACGAACAGGTCGGTTCACCCGAACCTCAAGGCTGGGACACCCAGTTGGAAGATGAACTGGTATTCCAGTTGTCACGCGGCCGTCTGTGGCGAACCTGGAATTCTGCTGCGGATCAAATGGATCTGTTACTGTTGGGGGAAGCGGCCCTGGGCAATTTGAGCAGCTATGTTTCAAGTGCTGTGTTGTTCAGATATGGCAAAGATTTAACCACTACCTTTGCCACACCATTACTGATCAGCACCCGTTCGGCCAACCCTGCGGCGATCAGGGGCGGATGGTATTTGTTCGCCGGGATTAAGTACGAATATGTATTCAACACGATATACGCTGACGGGAATACATTCGAGGACAGTCGCTCGATCGACTATGATCAATCCCAGATTGGCTTAACTACCGGTCTGGCCTACTCCTGGGAAAATCTTTCGATCACCATAGCCCTATATGATTCCAACATCAGTGATGAGTCGTCGAGTGAATTTACCCGCTTTGGTACGTTTACTCTTGGTTGGCGCTACTAGGCTTACCGGATACAGGATTCGAACAGCCCTCTCATGACGACAACACCAGCTTGTTTTTAATCAAGCCCACATTTATCCTTCACTGGATGGATTTTCATCGACCCTCAATTAGCCAAAGCATTAGCTGGCCGGCGGTACTCGCCTCCATCCTGGCTCTCCTGCTTGGCCTGCTCCCACCCACCGCTATCGCACAACAACAGAGGACCAGTAATCCAGCGACCGGCGCGAAAACCTGGTCACTGTCACATGCCGGGGTCCATTTTTCGTTGACCCAAATCCTGTCCCAACAGGGCGACGCTTTTTATGTTAACCGTGGCTTCAGCCTGGATGAGATCAAGCCCTTTACCTCGTCCTGTGTATTCATGACCGTGCTGCGCAACGATGCTGCGGCTGGTACCGTTCATTTCCTGCGTAGCAATTGGCAAGTCAGGGTAGATGGTCAAGCACACCGCTTCAAAACTGTCGCGGAATGGCTCGAGTTTTTTCGTACCCGGCAAGTTGCCAAATCCGCCCTAATCGCCTTCCAATGGGCCCAGTTCCCGCCGGAACAGGAGTACGAACCGGGTGGCGACTGGAACCAGGGCATGCTCGCGGTCGGACTTGGCGCCGGCCAAAGCTTCGATATCACCGCCCATTGGGATGTCGACGGTAAACCGGATTCAGCCACGTTACAGGGGGTGGAATGTGCACTATAAACGATACCTGAATCTGGCCTTGCTGGTGCTGGTGATGCTGACAGGCACAGCGCCCGGGCTCATGGCCCAGGACCTGCCACCGCTGACCCACAAGCTCACTGAACTTAGCAAACGCGTGGCGGCTCCCGCGTTACGCTTCCGCAATCTCGATGATGAAATGGTGAATTTACAGGACCTGAAGGGAAGAGTTGTCGTGGTTAACTTCTGGGCCACCTGGTGTCCGCCCTGCCGGCGCGAGATGGCCTCGATGGAGCAGCTATACCAGGCTACCCAGGCCGACGGCCTTGAAATCCTCGCGGTCAACATAGGCGAGGACGAAGATACCGTATTCTCGTTCCTCGGTACGGTCGAGCCCTCACCCACGTTTCAGATGCTGTTCGATAGTGATGGAGTATCCATGGCGCAATGGAAGATTCGTGGCCTGCCGACAACCTATATCGTCGACCCCGCTGGCCGCCTTGCCTACCGCGCGGTGGGTGGGCGGGAATTCGATCATCCCGAGATTCTGAACAAGCTGCGCGAACTGATTCGCTGAGCGGGTACCAGGGTTGGTTTAAATCTGGCGATGCAACCGTTAGAACATCAGGACGAAAAAAAACCCGGCCAAACTGGCCGGGTTTTCGGGCATGCCAACTGTTTTTGAGCGGGGCAGTGGCATTAACTCTTATAGCTAAATCAGTTAGTGGCTATTCGGCCCCCGGTACTTGGAGGTATCCTGTTCGCCGGACTTGATCTCGCCTGGCAGCTTATCCTCTTTACGACGATCCTTACGGATGCTGGAAAGCTCCTGCTCATGCTTGAACAGTAACTCCAGCGCGACCTTGTAGGTGTTGAACGCACGCTTATATCGATCCTGGTCCGGAAACAGGGTGTTGATGTATTCCATCATCAGCGCGGTCGGCAGACCGACCAGTGAACTGACGATAGCCACCGAAGCACCCGCCTTGATGTCACCGCCCTGGGACAGGGCCAGGTAAAAACCGGCAAAGGTACCGATAATACCGATCAGGATGATCATGAACGGTGCCCGACCGAGCAGGCCGGCAATCGCTTCCGAATCGAAAAATTTGTAGGTGGTATGGAAGTGTGGATTACGGTCGAGCGCGATGCGGCTGATCATTTCGTAATCCGGTGCCAGGCCATAGCCCTGTTCCTTGACCTCGTTGGTGGTCAGGTCGATGATCGCCTCGGTGCCTTCGACCATATCGAACCAGCGGTCTAGCGGCTTGGGCTGCTCACCGATGGCCAGATTTTTTTCTACCAGGTCTTCCTGGGTCTTTTCCAGCAAAATGTTGGCCTGGGTATCGAGCTGATGCGACTTGAGCTTGAGCTTTTCCGCTTCCTTGATCTTGGCGCGTAATTCCTCGAGATAGGGATCCTTGCCGGAGTACAGGGTGACCGGAATCGCCAACTGGCTGGATGACAGGGTCGGATCGAAGTTGGCAGCCAGGGCTACCTCGGCCTGTTGGCGAACACTTTCCACATAGGACAGGTCGGACGGCTTGGTCTGCACTTTCTTATACTCGAACACCGCGTAATAAAAGGCGGTGGCGAAACGGCTCAGTGATGCGATCTTGTAATGTAAACCGAACTTGAAAATACAAAAGGCGACAAAACAAAAGCTGATACCGCCGATGAAAACTCTACCGATCTCCTGGTTGGTCAGCTGTGCTTCGAAAAAGAAGATGAAATACACGGCTGCTGCCAGAATGCCCAAAAATACGTACTTAAACATGGTTGCCCCCTAACCCATTGTCAGGATCAAAGATTAGTTTCATTGTTCCGAGTAGAGTCGGAATTCCAAAATCGACGCCTGCTCGCGCTGACAGTCATATTCGATACAGATTGCCGGTTGTCCCACCAGGTGCTCGGGGACTGGTGCTGCAGTCCGGTAACCCAGTGCCGCGATACCAAGATCCGCCTTCAGGTCAGCGCGAAACTCGTAATCACCCATTTCGTTTTCATCGAAGATGAAGTTATACATCGCCATTGCCCGATCGTTACTTAGCTTCAGGTTGTATTCACGCGCCTCTTCCCCCTCGGGAGAGGTATCGTTGATGTCGAAATACTTGGCGCGGAAGATCGGCGAGGTCAATCCGGAAATCTTCAATGACTCGACCTGCTTGGCTGCATTCTCGACCTCGTAGATACTCTTGGCATATTTCGGAATCATGACTCGCAGCAGATCCTTCATGCTGTCCGACAGCTCGGCCGATCCACGCACGAAATAGGATTCCTGGAAGTTGATCCGGACCTTGCCGGTTTTGGAGTCGATGTCCACGTCACCATCATCATCATCCTTGAAGTTCTCGAGCAGGCGATCGACGATCTGCTCGCGGGCCTGCTGCGCTTGCTTACGTTCCTGCTCGGCCTCGAGAAATGGCTTCAACTCGGCGTCTTTCTGTGCCTCGAGCATGGCCAGTTGCTCCTGCAGCTCTTTCTGACGTTCGGCTTCGACCTCGGCCTCGGCCTGTTGCTTGGCATTTCTTCTAACCCTGCGCGCGGCCGTCTCAGCAGCCTTTTCTGCCGCCTGCTTGGCCAGCTCTCTGGCTTCAGCTTCAGCCTGTGCCAGTTCCCTGGCTTTTTGTGCTTCTAGCTTGGCTTGCTGGGCAGCCAGTTCCTGAGCCAGCGCCTGTTGTTTGGCTTGTTCCGCAGCTGCCTGTTGGGCAGCCAGTTCCTGGGCCTTTTGTGCTTCCAGCTTGGCTTGCTGGGCAGCCAGTTCTGCCTGTAGTTTTTGTTCGGCTTCGGCAGCCGCCTGCCTTCTGGCGGCTTCCGCAGCGGCTTTTGCCTCGGAACGCTTTTGCGCTTCGAGTTGCGCCTGCTGTCTGGCCAGCTCCTTCTCGCTTTGCTGCTGGATCATGGCCACTTCGACCCGTTTTTGTTGCTCGAGTTGCTGTTGTTGCTGGGTCAGGTCCTTTACCCGCGCCAGCTCGGCAGCAATAACCGCCTGCTTGGTCGATTCAAGCTGCGCCTCCTTGGCTTTTACGACCTGGTCGAATTCCTGCCTGGCCTGGGTAACCTCGATCTTGGCCTTTTCCTCCAACTCGGCCTTCTTGGTGTTAAGCTCCTGTTGTTTTTCTCTTTCCAGCTCGGTCTTTTGTTTTTCTACTTCTTTCTCGTGCTCGTCTTCAAACTTGGCGACCAGTGCCTCATACTCGATGGCTGCCTGGTCTTGCTGTTGTTGCAGCATCTGGGTGAATTGCTGGACCAGTTGCTGTGCTTTCTGCTCGCGCTCGCGTTCGATTTCCTCCAGCGACTTGACCGCATTTTGCGCCAGGATTTCACGCCGGCGCTGCCTGGCTTCCTCAGCCGCGGCAACCTCTTCCTGTAGTTTCTTGTAGTCGCTGGCGATTTCCTCGATCGTCTGCTGACTTCTCTCTTGCGCGGCAATGATTTCATCGCTCGAGTAAATCATGAATACGATAGCGAGTACGGCAAACAAATCGATCATTGGGATCAACGCATCGATCGTTTTTGACTTGTTAGTTTCGAACTTGTTGGCAAACATGAATAGCTTTCAGTTGTATGCGGAATCCGCTTTTTACGATTTATAAAACCCAGCTTGATTAATATAGTTCAGATTTGCCTGAACCGTATCAAAGCGGATGAGTGGTCGTTTTTCGGGCGATGAGAGGTCTTGCCCAGGCAGGTTTAATCAGGAATTAATTCAATAATTCTCATTAAATTTCAATTAGTTAAAATGTTTATTTAACTTAAATATTGAATTAGTGAGTAAATAGGTAACATTGGTTGATTTTTTTATCATAATCACCAATGAACGGTGGCCTTATATTTACCGGCTGCGGATTCTAGGCAGGCTTATGTACCATCGGCACGAATGCAACACCTATGATGTGTTGTTTATGAATTTCGCCGTCATCATCCTTTTTCACCAGCAACAGTTCCTGGTAGCTATAGGGCTGACCGACCGGGATCACCAGTCTACCGCCAGGCTTTAACTGGTCGACCAACGCCTGCGGAACCTGGTCGGCGGCAGCGGTCACGATGATGCCATCGTAGGGCGCATGGTCGGGCCAGCCAAGGTAGCCATTACCGACCTTGAGTTCGACATTGTCATAACCCATTTCCTGTAGCCGCAGTTGAGTTGCCTCGCTCAATTGTGGCACCACTTCCATGCTGTATACCCGCTGGCAAAGCGTCGACAGGATGGCACTCTGGTAACCACAACCGGTGCCGATCTCGAGCACCCTATGCTCAGCCTGCAACTCGAGCAGGTCGGTCATCAGCGCCACGATGTAAGGCTGGGAGATGGTTTGTCCATAACCCACCGGTAGCGGGCCATTGTCGAACGCAGCCTGGCGTAGATTGGGTGGTACGAATTCCTCGCGCGGCACCTGGCGCATCGCGTCCATTACCCGCGGGTCCAGGTGATCGCGTCCGATCATGCGCCGGGTATAGGCCACCTCGGACTCGATATCGGCAAGCATACGCTGGCGCAGTCGCTCCAGGCTCATATCCTCCCCCGTCTGATACTCGGATAGGTTCCATATTAATCGAATAGTTAACAATGTCATTGCGACTGGTCAATTTGTCATGCAGTTGGGTTGAATAGGCTATAACTCTATCGATCCATGAAAATTGCCGTAGGCTCAATAGCTGGCGGCGCGCCGACATTAGCAATGAAGTTAAACCGATGATCCTCATTCCCCTGAGTACTGCCCTGACCCTGTCCCGGCCCCCGCTGGTGACCTATGCCGTCGCGGCCTTATGCCTGATGATCTTTATGATCCAGTTGTCCTCTAATGCGTTCACCGAGTTCATGCTTTACTACCCGCATTCGTGGAATCCATTGAAGATGCTCACCAGTGCCCTGGCGCATGGCGGCTGGCTGCATCTGATCGGCAACATGATCTTCTACCTGGCATTTGCCCCGGCGCTGGAAATTCTGATCGACAACCGCCGGCTGTATATCCGTATCATGCTGTTCATTGTTGTCGCTGAATGCATCGGCTACTCGGTTTCGATCCTGATGAGCAGCGGCCCGGACATCCCTACCCTCGGCTTTTCCGGGGTGGTCATGGGCATGATCGGCCTGTCTGCCTACCTGATGCCACAGGCCAGGATTCGCGTGTTCTGGTGGTATGTATTCGGTGGCAGCATTCTCTATCTGCCGGCCTGGGGCCTGGCGCTATTCTTCATCGGGATGGATGCCTGGACCATGTTCACCGCCTCCGACTATGGCGGGGTTAATGTGGTGGCACATGTCATCGGTGGACTGGCAGGCTATGGCTCCGGGGTGCTGTGGCTGAAGGATCGAAAAACCGAGACTCGTGAGGAACTGACCGAAGAAATCGAGGCAATGAAGGTGCGCCAACACTATGGCAAGGACCGCGAAGATGCTTATCGATCGAAGAAGAAATTACAACAATTCGAAGCGCAGCAACAGGCCAAAAGAGACAATGACAGGTTCCTCGCAAGCCTGTATCAGCAGGTCAAGACCAACCGCGACAGCGCAGCGATGCTGCAATTTCTGCAGCGCTATGACGAGGACACCCAGGCCGCGCAACTGGAACAACTCTATGCTCATTGCGAGAAATGGGGGCCATCGCGTTTCCTGCTCTGTCTCGGGCGTCTGGTCATCGACCGCCTGGACCGGGAAAAACGCTTCGGACGCACGATTGTGTACATTGAAAAAGGCCAACTGATCAATCCACAGTTCCTGATTGCCGATCTTTCCAGGGTTGGTTTCTATGCAAAACTGGCGAAGGATGCCGGTAAACCGGAAGTTGCGAAAAATCTGCTGGTTAATGCGCAGCAACGTTATGGTGAACGGATAGCGGGAAGCTTACCCTCGTTTTCAACGCTGTAGCCTGGAATCACGCACGGATTGATTCGCCAGGCGGTGATCATTTCAATGGCACAACAGACCCCAGAAATAGTAAGATAGCCGTATCAACGATGATCCTAATAATTGCAGGCGCTGAGAACCGACCATCATGAGCGATATTATCAATTTACCCGACAATTTCATCGGCAAGGAAGACAAGGAAAAACTCAAAAGTTTTGGTGGCCACACCATCGCCCTGGGACGGGCAACCCTCTGGCACTGGGCCAAGGATGAGCATGGCGGTGATGTATTTGAAATCTATCGCGGCACCGAGCACGACATCCTGACCATGAGCATTAACCGTGATCGTGAACTCGACGCGTTCTGCGCGATCGATGAGGATGGGAAAATGATCGCGTCAGGCACCCTTGAATCAGTTCTCGCCAGCGTGGAAAAATACTTCGCGCGCATCAACTACTGAACCACCCTTAGGCATAAAACACACCTCATTCCCGTACACGACTGCATGGATGCGGGAGGTACTAGCCCAGGGATGGGCGTAGGTAGAACAATGCAGGAGCAATTGTCGAGAGCGACGCAGGAAGCCAAAGCAGAGGAGCAGTTCACCGAGCAAAGCGACGCTGCAATCTTTGAATGACTGGTA
>JAAUYM010001080.1_pt1 | contig 11477 bp, 10 predicted proteins | sample 7278001 | NCBI WGS metagenome assembly JAAUYM01 (sample SAMN14350224, study PRJNA611818) | marine sediment metagenome | isolation source: surface marine sediment (1.8m) | place: French Polynesia: Moorea | collected 2018-08
AGATGGTTTCCCCGCCCCCGCCCCCGCCCCCCCCTTTCTTCTCTACTTCTGCGCAGATGAAGGCTTTGTGGTACGACGCAGCCCTACCAATGGCCATGAACGGGAAACTGTGGCGGTGAGAGGCAAAGAGAGTTAGTCAAGTTCAATTGCGTACCATGGAGGGCTGCTTTGCTTCACACTAATCCTGAAATCCACAGCTACCCACAGCAACAACCGCTCCTTGTGCTTCTGGTATCTCTTTCAGAAGTGCCTTAACCTCTTCCTCCTCCTCCTCCTCCTCTTCTTCCTCGTACCCCACCGCCAAGGTCCAGGCTATCCACGACAGCTCCAACTAGGTACATATGTAGTTAGTTCTTGTTTTTGAGATGGCGACATAATGCGCTTTTAGAGAGCCTTTGGAAATTTATATCATCTTGTCGACGTTCTTAAGAAGGCCAGGATTTTAAAGAAGCGTAAAAGCCATGTTGTGTTTTGGAAAGATGTTGGACTTGATCAACTTTTCTAGCGGAGAGAACGAGTGGGCTATTGTCGATGTGAACACCCCTGGTACATTATGATAGGACCTTCTAGTATCTCTTGGGTGGGGGAACACACAAACGACGGACAGAGCAAGGGCAAGGGGAGGAGGAGGAGGAGGAGGAGGAGAGAGAAACCGGCTGTGTGAATGTGAGTTGCTAATCCTTGCTGCTGCTGCTGCTGTATCGAATCTAAGCACCAGCAGTATTGCCAGGATGGCGATTTTATAGCCTTTTTTGGGACGTGTAATGTGGACTCTGTTGTTTAAAAAATGCATCAGGGTTTTTTGGGTTTCGTACTATTTTTGAACACAGGCCTATTTGCTACGGTTAGGCCATATTTTTTTTTTAAGGACGGATGGGTCATTTCACCTTTTCACGATCTGGCCACCCTGCTGAGAGTTGGGAGACAGCAGCAATACATAATACCTGGGGGGAGAAACATTTCTGGACGAAACCAAGGACCGTCAGATAGGGGTCAGGCAGCAGCAGCAGCAATCCTGTTCTTGTTTTTACGACCCTAGTTCTTCTAAGAGCTGACGGAGGAGAACCGTGAACCATGCCGAGCGTGAGCCACTTCCCCGAGCTGGCGCTGCCCCTGGAGGACCAGCCTTCGCTGCTGGTCCAGGCCCGCGAGATGGTGGTGACGAGGCTGAGGTCGGAGGACGGGTGGACCCTGGAGGCGGCCAGGGACAAGGTCTTCAGCGGAGGGATCTCCAACGTGCTCGTGGGAGTCTACCAGGTACGGACGAAGCGAACTGGACAGACGCAGACTTTTGGCAAGTGTGCTATACATTTACTTCACACTTCCTGTAGGTAGTGTACCTACGGTATATACAACATAATGCATATGTACCTTGTATTAGGTCATGTTGATACTCAATTTATACAACTTGTTATGACTGACATGTTGCCAAAACAGAGTATCCATCCACCACAACCACAATTTTTGCAAAAATGATCAGGGTTTTTCCCCCCCCCTAACAGGATGGCAAGAAGGAGGACATGGTGCTGGTCCGCGTCTACGGTCGCAACACCGAGCTGATCATCGACCGCGACGCCGAGATCCGCAACATGGAGCTCTTCCACTCTGCCGGGTGCGGCCCGGCCCTCCTGGCCACCTTCGCCAACGGCATCGCCTACGAGTTCGTGCCCGGCGAGCTGCCCACCGTCCGGGACATCAGGGACACAGCGTACAACCAGCCCATCGTGCAAATGATGGCAAGGTGCAGTGAAATCTCGATTTTTTTTTTGCTACTCTGATGATACTCGGCTTGGCGATCCCGACCATTGGTGACCACCAATGACAATTTTGCTTTATAAATACACTAAGCAACAACATTGTAAAATCGATATGTACCAAGCTTAAAATTTTTGACGAATTGTAGTAGAGAATTCTGAAATCTGCTCCTCCCCCCCTCCCCCCTCTATTCCCCACAATCCAGGATGCACAAGATCAAGCTGGAAGGCGCCCGCGAGACTCCGTGCATGTGGTCCCGGCTGAGGCGCTTCCTGCGCGCCTCCCCCGACGGCGGCTTCGAGCCCGGCACTTCGGGCGCGGACGAGGCGAAGGCCAGGCGGTTCAGGGAGTGCAAAATCATGTCCAGGCACGAAGCATGCGACTTTCATAGAAGGAAAAAAAAAAACCTGGCAGATTTGATCCACTTCAAGTGAATGCTTAAAATGATAAAATGTGGCAATTGTATAATAATATCATGTGTTTTTTCCCCCCTACGACTGTTCACGTTCACGAATTCGCTCCACAGGTCGGAGCTGGAGGCTGAGATCGACGAACTGGAGAGGACGCTGGGCGTGTCTGCCTCCCCCGTGGTCCACTGCCACAACGACCTCCTGCTCGGCAACATCATCGTCCACGGCGACGGCGGCAAGAAGGAGGTGACCTTCATCGACCACGAGTACGGGGCGCCCAACTACCAGGCCTTCGACCTGGGCAACCACTTTGCCGAGTGGGTTGGCGTCGACGGGGAGCTGGACTTTGACCGTCACTACCCGAGCGAGGCGGTGCAGAAGGACTGGCTGCGGCGCTACCTCAGGGCGTACCGCGCCGGGGGCGACGGCGGGGGCCCGGACCAGGACCCGACCGACGATGAGGTGCACCGCCTCTACGTGGAGGTCAACCGCTTCTGCCTGTGCGCCCACCTCAAGTGGGGCATCTGGGCGCTGGCGCAGGCCAAGAACTCCTCCATCGACTTCGACTTCATCGGCTACGCCAGGCAGAAGCTGGATGAGTACAAGAGGAGGAAGCCGCAGTTCTTGGCCCTCAAGTGAAGAGGAAGAGAGGAAGAAGCGTGCATCATATTAGTCACTGCTACGACTGCAACAACTTGCATTTTATTTTTTACAAACTTTCTATGAAAATATAGTAAGATTTTTTAAAAACATCTATCTTCCTTTTTTTAAAGGCGCTAATCATTTCTTCCTTGACCCTCCTTACTTCCAGATGTCTGACTCTGAGGAGGAGGTTGCCGAGCGTCAGTTCAAGCTGGTGCTGCTTGGCGACCCGCAGTCCGGGAAGACGTCGCTGGCCACCAGATACGCGGAAGACCGGTTCACCAAGCAGGGAAGGCGGGGAGAGCGACTTTCATGGAGCTTTTTACGTGTCGACTTTTTTTTTATCAAGAAAAAATTATTTGTTTTTTTGTGTTTTACCAAAGTGCCTGTGCAGTACCTGTTCTTACTTCGACACGCGTGAGCTTCATGAAATTCGCCCCCGTCTGTCGCCAGTACTCGCCCACTGTGGGAGTGGAGTTCTACCTCAAGCGGACGGTGCTGCCAGGGCCCAGGAACGTCGCTCTCAAGGTCAGGGTTGCCAGGCGCTGGGGGGGGGGGGGGGAAGGACACGGGGCTATCTTTATAGCAGTTGCTGGTGCTCAAGTTGTGGTTGCCGCTACTCAGGATGTAGTCGTTGCTGCTCGTACTGCAGTTGTTGCTGCTCACGAGTACATGAGTAACAATCCCCATTACAAGCTTTGGGACGTCGGCGGGTCTGCCTTGGATGGCCGCATGCTGGACAAGTACGTGTACGGGGCCAACGCAGTCCTCCTCGTCTACGACGTCAGCAACCACAACAGCTTCGAAAACCTCGAAGGGTGGCTCATGGCCTGCAAGAAGGTGAGGGTGGAGTGGACTTTGAAATAACCAGTTTTCCCAGATTTTGTCCTGTTCATATACGGAAAAAATAAATATGCAAAAGAAAAAAAGTGACTTGTTTTCCCAGATCTTGTCTTAAAAAAACCTTTTTCTGTAAAATTTTGTTTTTATCCATTTTGTCTAAGGAAAATTGCGATGTCAAAAAACATTTTTCCAGATTCTGGACGAGTCTTCAGCGGCAGCGTCGGCTGGGGCCTCCAACTCCCCGTCTGACCGTCCGCCCATCTTCGCGCTGGTGGCCAACAAGATCGACCTGGAGCACCTGCGCACCGTCAAGTCGGACAGGCACCACAGATTCGCGCAGGTTACAGTCGGAATCAGCTTCTTGAGTTTTTAGTTCTTGACTAATAATTGTCTCCCCAGGACTGGAACCTGCTGACCTACGCCGTGGCCGCCAAGTCTGGGGAGGGCGTCAACCTCTGCTTTCAGAAAGTGGCGGCAGAACTGCTTGGAATCAGGTCAGGATTGTTGGAAGTAAAAGAGCGTGGCTTAAAAATCTGACAAATTCTTAGCTGGCCATGAAGACATTTTACTTGCGTGCCATTGTCACGATTACTAGGTAGAATTGAAGAGAATTTGTGGTATAGGCATACCTTGCGAAAAATTATTAATCAGGTGACATGTGCTTTTATTGGGACCCTTTAGGACCTATGTGTAACTTGTCAATGTTTGCAAATTTTGGATATCTAGATTTACTATAAAATTATTTTGCGATTTTTTTTTATTTAGTGCCCGCTTGCTAAATTTGAATCTGATCCTGTGGTCCACACTGTCCTAACCCTGAACCCTACCACCTAGCGTAGTAGTAATTGTCTCCTGTCCTTGACAGGCTCTCCAAGGCCGACCAGGAGCAGCAGCAGTCGGTGGTCACTGCAGAGATTGTCACCTACAGGCAGGACAGTCGGATCCAGGCGCAGCCTCAGAGCAACGTCAAGACTGCGATCTGCAGCCTCCAGTAGCAACAGTCACGCGTACAGCATGTCCCAGGAAAAAAAAGGAAGCAAACATACTTTTGGTGATACTAGCAGTCAAACTCAGATCGTCGGGATAGGTCAGGAGATGGACCAATTGTCGCCCACTTCTGTCTCTAAAACAAAACATCATGGCTTAATTGAGATCTGTAATTAGATTAACCAAGTCCTGAATAGCAGAGTTCGATTGTTTTTGTTGGGACATGCTGGTAGTACCAGAGATTAAGCAAAAAGGCTTGTCAATTCGCACGCTGGTTCTTTAGTTGCTGTTTGGTTTCTCTAGTCAAGCCGGGACGGTAGAACTCTACTAAACAGGTAGTTAAATCACGAAGAACAACAGATATGGCAATCATGGCAGAGTACTAGGTACAACCAGTGAGTTTACTGTGTCGCAGTTATCTACTTTATTTTTTTTTCTTCTCACCTATGTTCGCAAGCACTTACAGTATTAGCTCATTGTTTTACTAGTTGCACACACGCCCTGTGATAGAAGTAACCAAATTCCGTCCACATAATCTTGATTTATAAAAACTTCTTATACTTACACTGGTTTCCCAAAAAGACTTTTATTCAAGAATTTTCACTCAGTGACATGTCCACTTTTGTTATTTGATGTGTATATTTGGCTCAACGTATTAAAATACTGAAATACACGCAGCTACTAGTACAGTAGTAGACTCCGCCTATACGTACATAGTACATACATACCTACATAACGCCTTTCAATTATCTGTTAGCTGTTATGAATTGTGTGTGTCCGCAAATTCCACGGTAGGTGCAGTGTTGCCAACTGGTATATTCAACCGCAAATCTGGCATAGTTTGGAATGAAAAAAAATGAAAAAAATGAAAAAAAAATTCCGCCACGCAGCGCAGTAAATTTAAAACCCACAAATCTGGCACGTTTCACTGGGAAACTTGGCATGTGCTTTTGGCTGCTGTGAGTTGGCCACTCTGACCAGGTGCTTGACCTCATGTAAAACCCCCGCTTTCTCAACTAGAGGCTGCTAGTTGGCAACCTTGATCAGGTGCTTCTTCATCTCTTGTGGAACCCTCTCCCTCTCCACTGGAGCCTGCGAGCTGGCCACCCTGACTAGGTGCTTCTTGATTTCTTGTGGAATCCTCTCCCTCTCCACTGGAGGCTGCTCGTTGGCAACCCTGACTATGTAGGTACTTCTCGATTTCTTGTGGAATTCTCGCCCTCTCCACTTGATGCTTCGAGATGGCAACCGTGGTCTTGATCTCTTGTGGAATCCTCGTCCTCTCCATTGGAGGTTGCTGCTGCTGGCGGCTTGTCGGTCACCCCTTTCCTCGCCGGAAGCACCTTCAGGATGGATTCCTTCCAATCGCCGCCCTGAGAGACCAGGCCCAGGATCTAGAGAGAGAAAGAAGCAGTATGTATAAACATTTGCTTAAGGCAACCAAATAGGGGAAAAAAGAGCAAAAATCTGAGGAAAAAATAAAGATAGAGAAGGTCTGTCTATAGAATATGGGAAAAGAATAAGAGTTACGTCAAGTTCAAATTTGCAAAAAAAAAAGAAAAAAAAATGCGTGGCGCCTACCTCAAACACGTGGTCGATGGTGAGCACCCTCCTGGTTCTCATGGCCACGTTCTCCTCCAGCGGCAGCCGCGCGTGTCTCACCCCCTTCTCCACGGCCAGTCGGTGGCAGAGCCCCTTGTGGCGGTTGTGGTCGACCAGGCCGCCGATCACGTAGTTGGTGCCAGGATCCAGCGAGGTCACCACATTGTCCGACTCGCTTGTCAGGTAGACCAGGTCGGACTTGGGCAGCACCTAAAGGGGGAGAAAGAGAGAGAGAGCAGGCGATGGCAAGATCTCTAAAGAAAAGGTTGCTTAATTTGAATTCTTGAATGCTATAGTTAAATAATTATAGAAAAGGACAAGATACTTTTTCAATCTCCATTATTTACTTATAATCTTACCTCGTGGTAGTCCTTCTCATGGAAGTGGACGTCCCAGTTTGCGAATCCCTCGTGCTTGTCCATCTCCTCCCTGCCCCTGCCCCTCAGCCCGGTGACGTGAAACTGCATCGGGTTGGGCAGGCGACGGTTCAGGCTGGAGTGGAGGAAAGAAGAAGGCGATAAACTTCAACGGGCAGCTTGTGGGCTCAGGGACGACTGGATTTTTCTAGCACGTGCCAAATGCATTATTTTTTTAAAAATAGTGCTTTCTAGTACCAATCTCTACACTTGCGTAGAATATCTATCTACCTATGTGTCGAGTTTAGCTAGTGTGCTGGATTCACCTGTAGCAGTGCAGTAGCTGCTTGCAGCACTTGCCCAGGTCCCTCTGGTGCATATAGTCATCGAAGCTGAAGTCGATCACAACGCCAACCTGACAAAATGACATTTTAAAAAATGGCGTTTCTATAACAAATGTTCCAGCTTGGACAGCCCCCCTCCCCCACTTACGTACCTTGCACGAGCTTGCCTCCATGGTGGCCTCCTTCAGCCTCTTCCTGACCCCGCTGGCGCCCGGCAACTCCGCCGCCGCCACCCCTGCGGCCCTCAGCTCCTCACGCTTCCTCTTGCGCTCGGCCTTCTGCTTGGAGCGGCGTTCGGGTCTGTTGGGAGGGGAAGGGGTAGAACTCATGATGAGCAGAACGACTAGCAAACAAGTTTTAAAAGATCCACGGTCATGTTGGTTCGTGTGAACTGACTTGCTTTCGAGCCACTGTCGCCTCTTGAGCTCACGCTTGGCCGCCCTCTTCGACAGGGGCAACTTTCCGGGGGTCATCGTCTCCTCCACCTCCTTGACCTTGGCGGCCTCCTCCTCCTTCTGACTCTGTTCGCTCATCCTCCTCAAGCTTGATGAATGCTTGTGCGGTAATGATGTTAACCTCTTGTTGCATGTGTTCCGCGTTCCGCTGTTTGTTTACCAATCTCCAAATCAGCTGATGGCAAGGATGACACTTACAATCAAATTGCATTCTGAAGTCACTACTTACGATGACCTTTTACTTTAATCTTAAAGTAAACCTTTAAAGTTTTTGGATGCATTTTCTTTTTTCAACAGACGTGTTCCAAATAATGTTGACAGATCATTCAGTCTGGCATTCGTGGCAACCCTTGCTACCCAGAGCCACCTGTCTGCATCCGAAACAGTGTTCTTGTTTTGACTCTCCTGTACTGTACCTAGACCGTAGTCCTCCTCCAGTGTAGATGTAGAACCTAAATTAGTATTTCTGCAAATTGGTGCGACTTCTCCCCTGGTCGTGTTCATCACCGGACATCCTCCCCCAGATCCTCAAGGATCTGGTCATGGAGACGTCGTCTGCAACGTCTGCGACGCCGTGGAAGGACTTCTCGCTGACGTCTGTGCAGTACCCTGAGGGCGACTCCTTGGGTCGCGCCCTGGCCGCCGCCAGCCTGGCGCCGCTGGGCGTGGCGGTGGCGCACGCCACCTTCTTCTGCCTCACGAGGTTTGCAGTGATGTAGCATAGTGTACTACAGTAGAACAGGGATTAGTGGACCACTGGATAACCGCTTAGGAGGACCAAGTTTGTTGGGAGCATCTTAGGAGTTGTCTTTGCAATATCTTTAACTACCCGACGGGACTTTTGAAGTTATGAGCGTAACAAATTCAGCTTTAAGCGTGTGATGGAACATGTCATTAGAATAGCACACAAAGTCCCGTCGGGTAAAGCTATCTACGCTTAAAGTGGATCACTTTGCCAGGTCCCAAAGTCCACTACCCATGTATTGGTACAGGCATATGGAGGTTTGACTATATCTCCAGCGTCCCCTTCCCTGCAGGGACTGCCACACTCTCGCCTTCGGCGTGGGGACCATACTGAACTTCGCCTTCAACAGCTACCTGAAGCACCTCATCGGCGAGAGGAGGCCCGAGACCGGCGGCTCCAGAGGGGACAGGGGCCACTTCAGCGAGTTCGGGATGCCTTCCTGCCACTCGCAGTTTGCCGTCTTCTACTGCGTCTACCTCCACCTGTTCGTCTTCTTCAGGCTCAACAGTGTCCTCCCCTGGGAGGGAGGAAGTTCTTCGGGTGGGTTTGTAGGTACAGGTTGAGCTAGAAAAAAAAACCTGACATACATATTGGTCCTTCGTCCACTCAGCGCAGTGCCGCGTGCAGCAAGTGTCAACAAGAAACCGAATCAGTCTAGCTTGAATTTTTTTTTGTTAGACACCCTGTTTCTTCTCCTCTTTAAGGCCGGAGATGTCTGGCCCCGCTGCTGAAGCTGTCCTTCACCGCCGTCACCGTCGGAGTCACCGCTCTGGTACTGTGGGGACGAGTCTACCTCCTCTACCACACCACCGAACAGGTGTGCAACTTTACCATAAAAACTTTATCTACTTTACCACACCGATGGTGTGCCCCTAGTGATACCAATATTGGATGGGTTTCCCTTCGGTGTCTGAAAATCCGGCAACCACTTTTCGTAGTGGTTTGTACTACCGGTAATTATATCAAAAGTTCTTTTTCTTTCCTTCTCTCTCTCTCTCTCTCCACCCCAGGTTGTGGTCGGCGCTGCCGTTGGCGCAGCCTGCGGCGCAGCCTGGTTCCTCCTCACCCAATACCTGTTCACGCCGCTGATCTTTCCCCTGGGGCGGCGACTCTGGCTCCACGACCTGACCAGGGTTGACGGATTCTTGGCCAAGGTGGATTCGATGGCGTGGACGGAGGAGGAAGGGGAGCGTGGAGGCAGGAAGAAGAAGACGTAGAGCTTTACAAATATTCGTCTGTCGCCGCAAATCAGGGCCAAGTAAACTCTTTCTTGTTTAGGAAGAAAGCCACTTCGTCAGTAAAAAAAAAACAGTAAAAAAACCATATGAGGCCCCACACAAAAGCATTTTTTGGATATATTTTTACCGAGCCCATCCCAAAAAAAACCTAAAAAAGAACAACGCATCATCCACAATCGCTCGATTCTACGACGTTCCCGGTGGCGGGTTGCCTCCCCCTCCGCCTTCGCCATCGTCCTTCTTCTCGCCGCCGCCGCCGCCGCCGCCCCCGCCTCCACCGCCACCGCCGCCCCCTTCTCCCCCCATCCCGGACTGCATCTGCCGCCGGAGGGACTCCACCAGTTCCGGGTTCGACTGCTGCATCTGCTCAGCCAGCCTCTGCCCCCTGAAATAAAGGAGGTTGGTTAGTAACACAGACATAATTCGGCTTAAGCGTCAACAACAAATGTGATTTCAAGAGCTGACGTACTGGTTGCCCTCCTCCCATAAAAAAATGTCTCTTGTGGACATACCTACCTGTTACTACAGCTACAAGTTTGTACAACTAGAATATGTCCTATCTTCACCCGCAGCATTACGTCCTAAGAGTTTGGCAGTAACAGTTGGGTGGTGAACTCACGCCTGCAACAGCCCCTCGATGGAATTGCCTCCTCCTCCTCCTCCCTGCTGCGCGGCAGAGGCCATCCCGCCCTGCATGAACTGCCCCATCATGTTCTGCATGTTCGGGTCGGACAGCAGCTGCGTGGCCATGTTCATCATAGCCGGATTGTTCAACATGCCCGGGAAATCCATCATGCCCTGGGTGGCTCCGGCGGCTGCGGCCTGGGCGAACGGGTCTGGATGGGAGTTGGAGGAGGGGGAAATGATATTCCGAGTACACTCTCTAAACACCCATTTTTACTGGTAATAAAGAAGCTCGATCTAGCAGTAAAGATCTCCCTACTTTGTACCAACTTTTCAGAACCTCAGCTCCAAGTCGAAGTCTGACTGTTGTACCAGTACTCACTCTGTCCAGGGCTGCCGGCAGCATCCAGCTTCTCCGTGGCCAGGTTGAGGTTGCTCTGGTAGCTCTCGTTGCCCGGCTCGATCTCCAGGGCCTTCTTGAAGCAGTCCACGGCCTCCCTGTGCTTGTCCATGCTTGAGTATGCCAGTCCCATCCGCCCGAAGGCCTTCCCGTATCCGGGGTCCATGTCCAGCGCCCTGCGGCAGTCCTCCACCGCAGAGTGGTGCTGGCCCATCTTGCTGTGGGCGGCCGCGCGGTTGCAGTAGAAGATTTTCTCCGACGGGTCCAACTCAATCGCCCTGTTAGGGTTGAGTGCTTATACCAGTTAGTCTCTGTGTCTCTGGAGTAACGTAATACATCCTGTAGCAGTTTGTGGACCTAATATGTTTTAGTTATCACAGACCAGATATTCATAACGCTTGACTTGCAATGAATATACTCTAAGCTGGCTGTTTTCTTAAGTTTTCTTCCTGGAACAGCTGAACCCAATGAGAAAAGTTAAGAAAGTGAGGTTCGTTCATATCCCAATTAAACGGAGAGAAAGAATCTGGGGTTTTTTTTTCGTAGAAATCTACTACACCAACTCACTTGGTGTACAGCTCCATGGCCTTCTCGAACATCTCCGCCTTCATCATGTCGTTGCCCTCCGCCTTGAGCTGCTCGGCCTTGGCCTTGTTCTCTGCGGACGCGGGGCCGGGGCGACGAAGCTACGGAAGATACAAAAATATATGTAAGTTGGGGCAGGGGTTCTCAACCATCTTGTGAACCACTTTAGGACTCCCCAGGGCATCCCGTGACCCACTACCAAGACACGCAGTGCCCAATGTACGACATTACGTAGTATGTACGAATACTTCAACACGGCGTTGCGCATTTTTTGCGCATTATTTTTCTGCTTATTGCCTTTCTGGAGATGGTGGAGAGAAGTACGCCCTATCGGCAAATTTCTCACCGGCTCGTCCCTGGTGGCCTCTGCGAAGACGTCGTCCACCCTCCTGGACACCGCCAGGTGCGCGTCCTCCGCGGCGGAGAGGGCGAAGGCCGTCTGCAGGCACTGCGAGGCCACCTCTAGGGACTCCCGGGCGTCCTCGGAGTGG
>JAAUYM010014228.1_pt1 | contig 11475 bp, 6 predicted proteins | sample 7278001 | NCBI WGS metagenome assembly JAAUYM01 (sample SAMN14350224, study PRJNA611818) | marine sediment metagenome | isolation source: surface marine sediment (1.8m) | place: French Polynesia: Moorea | collected 2018-08
ACTCATGCAAAGCTATGTTAACGGTATAACAGGTCCTCCTCCTCCTTCTTGGGGCACCTTTTGCCTGCTTGCCGCTGGAGGAGGAAGGCACGGCGGTTGGCGGGGCGACGGAGTATAGGTATAGAATCTTGGCAGCTCCTGCGGGGGGAGGGAGAAGAGAGGGTATCGCAGAGAATGACTCGTCAGATCCACCAAAGCCGGGCAGAATTGCAATTTGTAAAACACATTGTTGTCCCGGAGAAGAAGAAAAATCGCATTCCGTTCTGCCCATTTGTCGGGGTCCGCTGTGCCAATTTGTCTTTTCTTAGTTTTTCTATTGCCATTTCCGTGGCTGCGCGAAGGAAAGAGGGGGAGAGGGAAAGGTGACACTTTGAGCTATTGGCATTGGCACCAGAGGAGGAAAGGGAATGTACGAGATTTTCCTCCTCAAAAATAGAGGTTGTGGCTATTTTGACTTTTTCCCTCTCCCAGGCAGCTTTGACTGTGTTTCACACCGTCGTAAAAATGAGCACAGGCAGAGGGAAGAAGGCATGGAAACACGACAAAGGTGGTAGGCAGTGAATGTAAGTGTGTGTTGAACAGGAGGGGAGAGGGAAATGACGAGGGCAGCTACCGAGAAAGTACGGTATGATATTGACGATACCTCTTTACCCCTTTCGTCTCAGCACATGCGGACTCTCTACGTACTTTTTGGTCGCAAGCAGCTTTAAAATGTCAGAAAAATTCTTCAACTGAACGTGGGCAGAAAAGGGAGATCAGCGATTGGGGCGCCAATTTATTTCGACTCCTCTTCTTGATTTTGCCCGAGGGCAACAACAGCCCGATGGCTCACGTGTGCGGACCGCCGCCCATTCGCGTGTTTTTTTTTTTTTTTGGAGGGGGAAGGGAGCATCTCTCTCTTCTGTCGCCCCCGAAAAAGTGATGGGTGTCAGGTGAGATGAACGGAGGCGACGAAGACGAAGGCAGCAGCATGCAGGAGAAAAACTTGAGGAGGAGGAGGAGGAGGCCTATCTTCTTTCCCCCCACCACAGAAGAGATTCCTACGCTGCATGCCACGTCTCTCTTATTCGCGCGGAGTGGAAGATGTGTGTGTGTGTGAGTGTGTGTGCATCAATTAGTGCCGCCGGATCCAGAGAGCAGGAGAGCGAGCGCGATGGCGGGAGAGGAGAGGAGAAATGCATCACTACCAAAAATGTGTACAACAGCGAGAAAAAGCGGGATTTTTTTATGTGCAAAGACAGCTTCTCTTCGCTCCCGGCGCCTTCACCATCGTTGCATTTCCATACTTCTTTGGGAAAGTGGAAGAAGGAGATGCCCACCAGAGCTCTGAAAGCTCACTTTTTGGACGTCTTTCTTCATCCTCTCTTTCGTAGAGAAAGCGAAAAATGAGGAGTGAAAGGAGAGGCGATAGATGGAGATCGCAGAAAGAGGATGGCTAGTCCAGACCGTTCAATTGCAAGTAGGAGTGCGCGAGCGGAAATCTTGTCGAAAAGAAACACAATGAGGAGAGACACGTTTTCTCCCTTCTCAACTTTCCCTGCACAAATGTTTATCTGGATGCCGCTCTCTCCCTTTGCCTCCTCTTTCCTGCCTTCGCTATCTCGAGTGACTGCAAATATTGTGGCAGGATAAGTTATGTCTCTCCACCTCCACCTCACGCCTGCTTTGAATGGAAGGTGACTGCCCCCTCCCTCTTCTCTTTCTCCTTCTCCTCCTTCCTACCTGTGAGACAACTCTCTCCTCCCTCGTCCACCTCCAAAGTTCCTTAAAAGGAGATTCTCTTTATCTCTCTTCCCTACCTCCTCCTACTGCCGGACTTTTTATTGCCTCAAAAGACTTCCCCTTCTCCGGAACAAGCAGGCAGTTCTTTTCTGGCAAAAAGTTCACTCCGACAGGGGGCTCCAGGAGACAGGAACATAAATTCCTCGGTTGCTTTTTTTATTCCCAGATGAGAAGGAGGGAGAGGATAGAGCCGCCGGGCAAAGCAACATTCCACCTTTAAAAAAATCGGAAGCTACCTGACAGGCCTCTCTCGGGCTTGCCTCCTTATTCTTGTCAAGAAGCCTGAACTACAGGAGTGCACTAGGTGCATCAAATGCAACAGACACCTGGAACGAGTAGTGGACGGAGGAAATTGCTACTTTCAATTACGGAAAAAAATTTTTTTTTTTGCTTCTCGGCTTTTGACTCGTTTGCCGAAGGTTTTTTTTCTCTCACGGTCCACTTTCGTTTGAGGCGGGAGTCTCTCTCTTTCTCTCGTGTTCGACTCCACTTTGACCAAATACTTGTTCATCAAAAGCAGGAAAACTTTTTTTTTGAAATAGGGAAAGGGACGGAGGAAGGAAAAGCGTGTCAATAAAGGGAATGGCAGTTGAAGGAAGAGTCCCATTGCAAGTGGAGGGTCTTTTGTAAGTATCAAAATAAACTTCGTTTCTACATCTCCTCATGCAAGGTTTATGTGGGGAAAAAGCGTGAGAACTCGCTACTCAAATTGCACAACAATCTACGTACTGAGCGGACTAGTCCAACCCTTAGAAGAGAACCTATTTATGAAAACAGAATGCTTGAACTACTAGTTCAAACAACTTGCACCTAAATGGCGTTGGCACCACTTTGTGCGAAGAGGTCTCTAGCGCCTCCGGGGGGAAAGAATATCTATTTCTGCACAGGCATTCCCCGAATTGCCAAAACACACTACTGTACAGACGGCGGCGGCGGCGCGGCAGTTGCATCGGACACGCCCTTCCTTCCCAATTAGCCAAAGTAGCGTAGTCCATGCGTAGACACGTTCTCACACATTCCTTCCTTTTTCTCTACCCTCCTCGCCTGGCAGAGGATGAGCAGCAAAGTGAAACGCCTCTCTCAAAGGGAGGGAAGAAGGGGCGTGGCAAGACAAAGTGGAAGAAAGAGGAGGAGAAGAATTGAGAAGAAACGCTTTTTATATTCACTCAATCGGGCGAGAAGGGAGGAGGGACATTTTTATAGGAGGAGGACACGCAGATCTTTTGAACTAAGCTACAAGTCGCTTACGCAGGCGTCGATACGGTAGACTGGTTCCGAAGAAAAGGAATTGATATCAAAAGATGCCTATACATAATTATGACATGAGGGGCCTTTATGGAGATGATGGCCTGAACAAGCTAGAAAACTTGGAAGTCGGTTTTTTCCGGCAGTCACTTCTTCTCTTCTCACGAGCTAATTTTAAATTTCTGCCTTGAATTCTTGGTCCTTATAATAACAATCTCTTCCCTTTTTTCTCAGAAACGCCGCCACAAAGGAAGGGGGTTCTCTTTCGTTCCCCCTCCCTGCCGCCCCTCCCCCCCCAGAAGCGACTTCAATCGTGCGAAATGTGTCGACTTCCTTTTAAATGGAATTATCCCACGCGGACTCCCTTGCTTCTTCTTTGTCTTGTGTCCCAGTCGAAGCACATTTCCCAGAGGCATTATTTTTCTTTCTTTTTTTCGCTACAAGAGCAAGAAAAGGCACTATCATCGACAAATGCGTACTGTGCTGCAACAACAATGCGAAAAGAAGATGGCCTTTGTGTACCGTAGTCCTTTACTAGTGTTTTCTTGTCTTTCGATGCCGCCCAGAAAAAAAGAGAGGAAAAGGAGGAGGAAGGGAGAAAAAGGAAGGAGATTGAGAGGGAGGGTGAACAGCAGCAGCAGCAGCAACAGCAGCAGCAACAATAACGAGAGGGAATTTTCCCATGGCGATCATTTCATGACCCGACCTCACAACCCAACAACCTTCCTCTCTCTCTCTCTTTCCTCAACAAGGCAGTCGTCGTAATCGTCTCTAGTACAAAAAAGACGCTACTTTGGGAGAGGAGAAGCCACCTACATGGAGAATAGCTCTTTCTCCTGTTTTGTGCGTTAGTACGAGTAGCACTGTACTATGTACGTGCCTGGTTTGCACTCACTTCGGATTTCAGGTACTCCGCTAATATATCTTCTCTTTTACACGAAAGCTGCTCCCAGAAGAAACAGGGAGGAGAACATGTTGTCTGAAAGGCGCTAATCACATGGCCGTTTGAAAGGGGGATCCTAACGATCCTCCTTGTTTTTCTTGACAGATGGCCTCTTGATAATGAATTTCACACTCACCTCTTCTTTCTAGTAGTATTTTTCCTGCTCGCGGGGATGATGAACGAACGTGTGACTACCTCTTCCTCCTTCCTCCTCCTCCCCCGTTCTGCAAGTGATGCGCCGACACCGGATCCGGCATCATCATCATGTGCGGGTGCGGCGGTGGCGGCCCGTACACCATCCCGCCGTGCGGTGCAGCGCCGGCCCCGGCGCCGCCAGGTCCGCCCCACATCCCCGGTGGCACCTCGCTCCTTTCGATGTGGTCTTCTCCCAGCTCCAGGTCGGACATCATGTGCGCCATCCTTTCCTCCGGGTGGTGCGGACCGTGACCGTTCTTGGTGACCACGTCCCCGTTTGGCCTGCGGTGCCGCTGCCGATCGTCCTCGTTCTCGTCGTCGTCGTCGTCTTCGTCTCCGCTGTAGGGGGCCGCGTTGCTCGCATTGAGGCTACCATGCGATCTCGACCGGTGCTCGTTGCGGATGGAGTAGGAGAAGGCGCGCTCGTTGATGTGTCCCTTCTTGTAGATGCCCGCCTGGTTCAGGTCCGAGTCGTCTGCGTCGCCCGCCGCGCTGTCCGAACTCTGGTGCTTGCTGCCCGTGCTTGACTTGCCTCCCCCGCGGGAGGAGGGCGCCTTAGTCTTCCGGTACTTGTTGGACTTGTCGATGGTGGCGTACTGCTGCGGGTGGTGGTGGTGCGGTTGGTGGCTGTAGTACGCCTCGTGCGGAAAGTGTCCCGGCTGGTAGCTGGCCACCGGAGAGAGGGGTCTGGCGGCGTGGGGCATGTAGATGGGCTCCTCCATTGGCCGACCTGGAGATGGCATGTTGTACAGCGGGTGTCCCGGCGGGGGCATCAGGTGAGGAGGTGGTGGGCCGTAGGGGCCATAGTAAGGGTTGGCCGGAGGATACATCATGAACGGCGGCGGCATGGCCCGAGAGGAGGAGGACGACGACTTGCTCTTTCTGCCGGAGAAAGTGCCGGACTTCTTGGCGGGCAGCGTGCCTCCCATCATCATCGGGTGAGGCGGCATCGGGCCGGGCGGCATTCCTGGCCTGGGAGGACCGTGACCGTTCATCCTCATGTGGGGCGGGGGCGGAGGCCCGCCGAGACTGCTGACGCTGTGCTTGCGACTTCCCATGGTGGGCCCGTCCACCATGGAGTGCGAGCCCCTAGGAACTTCGCCGTTCATCATCATCATCATCATCATGTGATGCTCCGAGGCGTCCCTGCTTTTGGAGCGCCTCTGTTTCCGCTTCTTCTCCTTCTTGGGCGACGACGTCGTCATGCCAGCCTCGTCCTTCAGCTCCTCCGGGATGGGCGGCGGCGGCGGAGAAGAGGGCATCATCATCTGCCTGGGTCTGTTGCGGTGGGAGAGGCCGGAGGCAGAGCTGCGGAAGCTGCGCAGGGTGCTGCCATAGTCCGCGTAGGGGTTCTCCGACCCCGCCGCGCCTGCGCCGCCGTCGGTGGCGTCGTGTCCGGCGCGACTCCCGGCCGTCCACACCTTGTGGTTCTCGTCACCGTTTACCACGGAGATTTCGTCGGGACTTGTACCATTGCCTATGAGAGAAAATACGTTATAGATATTTTGCTCTACAATATGAAGTCCATTTGCTCTTCCTACCATTTTCTCTCGGACTAGGAGTTCCGTTGGGAACCTTGCTTTTGTTTGAAGGAGAGGACGAGTTTGCGCTGTTGGCGAGGACCTTCCACTCCTCTACCTTCTCGATGGAGTTGATGGAGTCTTCCGACACCTCGATCACGGACTGCTGAAACTCCCTGGCGGTGGAGGAGGCTGCCGGGCCTACACCGGTGGCGCCGGGAGTCGGGGTCTCTGGGCCCATGCTGATGGTGGCCGCTCCCACGTTGTTCCCCCCGGCCGTGGAGGGGACCGGGGTGACGCCGCCGCCGATGGTCCCGTACAGCGACTGCGCGCCGCCGCCGCTGTCAAGATGCTTCGCGTACGTGGAATCCGCATAGGCATGAAACGCGCACCTGAAAAGATTCAATATTGAAACATTAAATTATACATTCTACTCAAAGACGTAGCTTTAAATTACTACATTGTATTTTCTTTCTAAGTTGCTCCAGTTTGATGCTGAAAAGCAAGCGTTTTCTCTTGCAAAGACATCCAGCCAAGAAAGTCCATTATTATGGATTCATTTCTCGCAAGTCCTTCTCTTCATCCTCTTTTTGGAAACACCCTATTTGTATGCGCTTGCTTGCTCAAATTTTTGGCACCTGTGCCAGACCGCCCCCTAAAAATCCTCCCTCTTCTTGAGTTGGTCCGCGAGTTCTCTTACTACACCTTACTTAAACACAAAAGAGGAAAGGAGAGAGAGAGAGACAGAGACAGGGACCTGGCGATACAAAAAAGTGAAGCACTGTCGATATCGCTTCATCACCTACGAGGCACGAACAAATATCTCACGGAAGAATCGATCAAGAGTAGGAAGGAGGAAAGGAAGGAAGGAAAAAGCCTCTTAGATCGTCGTGAGTCTGGATAATAAAGTTTAATAGGCGAGAACGTAGAATGGAACAAAAAAGGGATTTCCAAGTTTCCCAGAGTCATCTCTCTCTACACATATGTATACAGTATAAGTCTGTAGACGACCAAATAGACCTGGGTTGTATTTTTTCTCAATCCTTTTTCTTGCCTCCTCCTCCCCTTTTTATGCCTTCTTCTCTCCCTCCCTCTCTTCATGTCACAAGAGCACAAGAACAACGCGTGGGACGATCGTTGAAGAAGGCTCTCCAGTCGCTGCAGACGCAGAGAAGAGGGGGGGGAAAGGAAGAGGAACATTGACTGGAGTTGGACATAGGACGACTGACTTCTACACACACCAAAGGCAAAAGAGGAAGAGGAAGAAGGAGGAGGGAGGATAAAAACCCGTTTAGGACTTCTCGATTGGCCGTCTCTACCTTTTCCTGTGTGTGTGTGTGTGAGAGAGAGAGAGAGAGAGAGAGAGAGAGCCCACTGGCCCAACCCACTTGAAGGGGGAGGGAGAGGCCGGGCATTCTGGTGAGTAAAGCAAACAGGCAGAAATGGAATGAATCCACCGCTGGGGAAGAGGAGGAGGGCGGGTGGCATTCCTCCTAGCTCTTTCTCTCTCTCTTCCCACCTTCCCGTATCTTGACATGGGACAGCGGGAATTCCAGCTAAAGCTGTTGCACTTTTTATGGACCCTCTTTCCTCCGCTCCTCAACCCCTTCCCTCCAAAAATGCCCCAACCGCCAATCACGTCTTACTGCTCCTGCTTCGGTCTGAAATTTTCAAGAAGCCCCTCTTCTCCTTCTTCTGGAGGAAGAAGGGCATTTTGTGTTGACATGGCGGGGAATGACAGTGCCTGGCACAGATAGAAAAGGGATAGCATTGCACCAGGCACTACACTACTGTACGTACGTACGTCCACTTAATATGACCATCGATATCACAAAAAACACCAATGTGGGAAACAGTCTAACAAAACATGACTAAAATATGATATGGTCCAATTATACCCATCTTCCTTTTTAACCGCAGCACCACGTACTCCACCTAAGCGTCCTTTTACCTGACTAGTGCGTTTGCGGCCGCCTCCCTCTTGCAGATGAAGACGTGGCACTCGAGCACCTTGATGCCGCTTGTGCGCCTGAGGATGGCGGCGAACAGCGGCGGGTGCGCCACGCTGGGATTCCGTGCGAACGGGGAGTCCAGCGGGAGAAACCTCTGCACCTGGTCGTCTGCGCCGCCGCCAGGTCCCCCGCCGCCGGGTCCTGCACCGGCGCCGGGAGAGACGCCGGGCACGAGGACGTACCGGACGGCGGCGCAGTAGTGCAGCGACTCGACCGGGAAAAACCTCGTCACCTTCTTTCTGTTCTCGTCCACGTTCTCCAGGAGGAATCCGTTGGACCACACGCTGAGCCACGAGTCGATCCCGCGCGCCCCCGTGGCGCCCTCCTCCGGGTACAGCTCCCTCAGCGGCTCCTGGATGCCCTGCAGTCCGTCCTTGGTCACGTGCGGCACCGCAGAGCCCAGGTAGAGAACCCTGCACCTGCAGATGGGCGTCGGCTTCTCCTCCTCTGGCTCCGGAGGCTCCTCCGGCGGCGACGGCGGACCGTAGAAGCGACCGTACGGACCCGGGGGGTGAGGAGGGTAGAAAGGCGGCGCCATCGGGGGTCCCGGAGGAGGCGGGGGCATCATGTGTGGAGGGTATCCAACAGGAGGAGGAGGAGGCGGCCCCATCGACGATGCGGATATCCTTGACCGTCTGCTCGGGCTCGGTCGGCGCCGGTCGGGACTGCTTTTGTGTCGGGGTCTCATGGCGAGTGAGAGAACTAACCGGTCACCTAGAAAAACTCATCTGAGAGGGTGGCACTTGGATCACTTCGATTAGCTGGTGCCACTCCCTCTATCCAAGCAAACTGCTGTAGCACTTTTTTTTTACTGCTTTTCACTGTCAAATTCGCAGGCCGTTTCTAGTGCGACTTTCCGAGAGAAAAAAAGTGAGGTTTTCCATCCGCTGGCTGCACTTCTGGCATCCAACACCTGCTGCAACAGACCTTCTTCCTCCTAACGTTGCGCCACAATCTTCCTTCCTTCACTACTAGTGCGTAGAAACCTTTGCAAATCCCTTGTTTGGAGCGCGAGAACTTCTTGTTTCGACAAAACATAAACGAATCGTTGAAATCACTAAAAATAGCCCTTTCCTTTTTTTTCTTCTTTCTTCTTCCTTCACCTTTTTTCCCCCTTCTTCTTTCCCTCCAACGGATTGGCACCAGCAGAGGAGAGAGAGAGAAGAGAGGAGCCGTGGAGCCACGAAGGCTTTTGAGTTGGTACTGCTGCTGCCGCCGCCGTTCGCTTCTTCGCTGGCTCCCTCTGCATAGACCAGGAGAGCGAGAGCGAGAGCGCTAACGTTACAGGAGAGGGAGGAGACCAATTTCCCCCTTCCTCCTCCTCCACCCCCTCTGGGCTCTCTCCTCCTCTCTCTCTCTCTCTCACCTGAGTTGAGCGATCGTGCCGGCCCTCCTCCTACCTGTCTCGATCCCTCCTCCTGCTCCTCCTCCTCCCCCGTCTGTCTGTGCACTCACTCGGGCAAGCAAGGCAGGCTGAAACGACGGCGACGTACTTCGCATTCCTCGCTTGCCAATGTGAGCCAAGGGGGAGAGAGAAGGAGAGAAGGGAGAAGGAAGACCTCCATGTAGCAGGAGGAGGAAGAGGAGGAGGAGGAGGAGGAGAAGTGTAAGCGCGTCCGCAACAAGTGGTTTGGTTTCTGCTGCAGAAAATCCGTCTCCTCCTCCTCCACCCCACCTCCTTGGTCGTTCCAGCCCCGTGAGAAGTTTCGCCTCTCTTGAACTGACGCCCTTTTGGCCGATGGTGGAAGGGAGGAAGAGAGGAAGGAAATGGCGAGAGAAATACTGTACAACTTGCTCTTTCGTGCTTGCTTTTGTCACCCTCGTCCACGACTGGTCGCTGGTCTCATCATGATCCTCTCATCCGACCCGAGTGAATATCTTCCAGACCGACATGGTACACACATGTGTGTATATGCAACCTTGTGTGGTGTGGCATAAGCACAGCGGCGGTGGGTGCACTTAGCCAGGCCAGCAGGGGAGGGAAGGGGAGGCGGGAGGAGAGGGGAGGGGGCAGCGGCAAAATGACGTTCTTGAAAGGGGGAGAGAGAGAGGGCAGGGGCAAGTCGTCGCTCCCTCCTCCTCCTCTCCAAGACGGGAACAGGTACTGCCATGCTGTGAGGGAGGAAGACGGGGAGGGCGGTGTCGAAACGCGAGAGGGAGAAAGAAGGCATCATAATGGGCAGCCGGATGAAGCAGAGGAAGCTGCTGCTGCAGAGGGAGAAGAAGGTGGGGCCGGTCGGGGACGGCGACGGGGCGGAGGCTTTAAAGATGACCACCACCAGCAGTGAGGGGCAAGGGATGGAGGAAGGAGGGGTCGAGGGGGAAAAAGAAACTGAAACGTGGATCGAGGGAGGAAACAGGTCTGGAGATGCTCAGAGAAAAGGGGGAAAAAATCCCTGAAATCTCTCTCCTTCTTTCTTGCCATCTACTTGAAGGAGGAATTCTTGCCAGAAAATATATGCAGAAAAGTGAACTTTTTTTTTTACAGAAGGCCCCTTGCAACCTCCTTTTGACTCTTAATTTAGCTAATGAGGCGTTAGGTCACGCAACATGAAATTGAGCCACGTAGAAATGAGGCCGAGTGAAAGAATTCGGATGATACTAGTACATACGTACCTAAATGCTCCTGACCAGACATATCCTAGCTCACGTTGAGTCATGACAGAGTTATAGTAGGGTCGACTTTGCTCCACAGTCATGACAGACTCACGTCTACAACCTTGAGTTACCACAGAGTTATAGTAGACATGGCTGTCTAGTCGGGATGCAGGTGCCAAGATGTAATTTTTCTCGTTGTTTTAATTTTCATGGCCTACTGGGATAAGAAAAAAGGTTATTATGCTCCATTCCTGATTTCTATAATTTTGCTTAGCAAAACTGCTAAAGCCACCTATTTACAGAGGATATTAGACACAATCATTATAACAGAAAACAAGGAAGTTTTCTCACAAAAATTCAATTCCATTTTACTTGTTCTTACAGCATCAAATGCAGGAATTGTTATCATTAAACATATTTTTTATATCGCAAATTACGAAAGCCAAGCCAAAAAATTTAACTTCAGAAACTCGTTCAAAGTCACTTTTTGCCCTTTGATGCTCAGGGTACTGGCCAAATTACTCTTATTCTTTTTTTTTCTCTTGTCAACTTTATGTATTCCGGTACAAGTGTATTACTCCAGATGTTGGAAGAAAATGTGTAATCTTCCCGGAACCGCGAGTGGAAGGAATAAAAAGTTACTTTTTATTATTACAGATATCACCTACCGTAGTATGTACTACCAAAATTAACATCACAAATTTTTATCCAACCTAGATACGTACGTACCTAGGCCGCAAACAAGTTTTTAAGTCGGTCTCGTTTTCCCCGAGTCGGTATATTGAAATTTAGATATGTACTAGGTAGATCCACAAACAAGAAATGGAAGATGAGAATCTGGGATCACGAAACCTCCATTTATCGTTCTGAGCTGGCTTTTCCTTGCTAGAGGATGGGAACCCGGGAACCCTTTCTCAGTGTGACTTGTCTTTTGATTTCAGAGGCCGTAGGCGAACATACTACGATCAAGGCGAAGACATTGAAGCTTAAACACTTTATCGAATTACGTAATAAGCAGCGATTTTTTTTCGCTTTGAATGATCAAAGTAAAAGATTTTTTTTCGTTCTGATAAAGAGCTGTGAACTCTTTGGAATCCTCACGTTGACTGATGCCTGTGAAGTGAGCGACAGTGAAAAAGGAGGGAGCATAAGATGCGCAAGAGACTTTTGAAAAAAAAAC
>JAAUYM010028013.1_pt1 | contig 11474 bp, 8 predicted proteins | sample 7278001 | NCBI WGS metagenome assembly JAAUYM01 (sample SAMN14350224, study PRJNA611818) | marine sediment metagenome | isolation source: surface marine sediment (1.8m) | place: French Polynesia: Moorea | collected 2018-08
CCAGATCTGAAATAGGTGAGTGGGCTGCGAACTGCAAGTTACTTGTGCCTAGCATTGCCAAGTTCCTTGTGACCTCCTCTACAGGCTTTGGAGGGAGAAATCCAGCTACTTTTCCCAAATCCCCATGGCGGGAATGGGCTAGGGACCTTCCGGGACAAAATCCGAGAGTAGGTCCGGGAGTCAAAACAAACAACAACCACCTTTTGCCATACAGGGAGCGCATGAGAGTCCTAAGTGACAAAAGTCATCTCTCACCTACCCTTACAGGTAAATCTAAAATAACTTATGCGCATGCGCAACCGGCACAAGCACAGCACTCCTGGCCTGCTGATGTGATACTGGTTAGCGTTGCTCCCTCTCTGTTTGGAGAAGAAAAAAATAGAGCCTAGGGTTCAAACAAGAAACAGTTATTAAAACTTTCCCAGACTCATTTTCTACATAAAAAAAAGTCCGAACTAGTGCTAACCATGATTGAAAAGAAAATAGTTACTTTTTAAACCTTCTCATCTTTACAACATTGCTTTGCTTTGCTATTTTTTTGTTATTCGCCAGAGGGCGTGGAGGTAGCTCTTCCTTCTGCGCACTCAGCCCAAATTGTCCCATGTTTATCTCTTGTTCTGTGGTGGTGGCAGCTGTAAGTGCAACAACACGTGAAGTGGGTAGGTAAATGGTGAACGTTGAGAAAACTGTGGAAAAAAGTAAAAAACTGTTTCATACTCGGTAGTGAATCCGTGACTTTTTACTTGATCTTGGGAAGTGCAGCACACCCAAATTAGTGCCAGTGCTAGTACTACCGGGTGTCCAGGCCTGTAACATCATCAAATACTTTTTAAAAAATATGGATCTGAGCTCCATGGCCGAACTGGAACTGGCCCTCAAGGCGGCCCTGACAGCAGACGAGGAAGGAGCTAGGACAGTGGTGCGACCCATGAGTGAAGGGGGATCTCGCAAGGCCAACATGATCCTGGATGGAGATTGGAAAGGGCTGTTCAGGGCGACGGCAGCAGAACATCCCATCGAGGAAGTCACCTTCCTGCGGGAGGGCGAGCTCGGCGAGATGGTGGGGAGAATGTCCGTGGGAGAGCAGCTTGATCTGTTTGCGTTGGGCGTCGCAGCACTGCAGCTGTTCATGGGGGCCAACTGGGTGGGGATGGACCTGGAGGACCTGGATGGACTTTCTGAGGGGAGGAGGGAGGAGACAGAACGACGACTGGCAGTCGATGGAGAAGGGGTCGTGCCGGTTGCTAAACATGTGGAGCTGCTGCTCCTTGCACGGATGGCGCTCTGTGCGAACAAGGCCAACAATGTCTATCAAAATAGTTGGGTATGTGGAATACGTACATGTTTTTTTTATCTGTTTGCTTTTGTCATTATTTTCCTCTTTTATTCCTGGCAGATCCTACAGTGGTGGGCTCTCAGGGCACTTGTCGTCCACCAGAAAGTGCTGGAGGAGAAATCCCAACTGTTGCACAAAGAGGCCACCTTGTTGATCAGTTCTCTGTCGGGACATCTGGGCTGGGAAGACCCTTTGCCTGAGTCACCAGTGCTTGCCAAGACAAGGGCCCTGTGGCTCCTGGAGGCTGCCAACTTCCACTCTGCTTATTTCGAAGTGTCGCAGGCATTGGCACTGGTAGAGGAAGCGGCACAGGTGGCTGGCATCTCGGTGGCACTGACTGGGGCAATGGGTAAGAGGACCAGGTTCCAGGCACGCGACCTGGCACAGCTCACCATTGACGTCAAGTCCTTGGGCACGGAAAGGACTCGCCATGATGATGATGAGGACCTCCTGCTTGAGCGACTGCAGGACGACCTTCCCACTGACATCAAACTGGAGGATGAAGTGAGGCTGGAAAAGATCAGGTTTGCCAAGGAAGTCCCTGCCATTTCAAAGTTGAACCTGGTCGAGCAGGGAATCATGATGGCAGAGTTCACTCTGAGGCAGGGGTCGAGGCCAAGAGACGAGCTGACGCTGGAGGAACTCTCTCCCTACCTTGGCACCATTCTGGACTCTAGATCTTGCTGGGGATTTAGGGAGGCTGCACTACTGTTCAGGTCCCGCTTGGAGGCTGACAACCGTCGCTCTGTAGAGAGGTCCATGATGCAGGTGCAGGCACTGGTAGACTCGATCCACGAGGAGCGTGCTGACAAATCTGGCAGGATGGTCCACCTGCACAGCTCCTGTCTTCCTCCCTGGTGGGAGGTGGAGCGGTCGCTGTGCAAGCTGCTCCAGTCCATGGGGTCGACAAAGGCTGCGCTGGACATTGCCCTGCGCCTGAAGGCGTGGGAGGATGTGATCCACTGCTACCACCAGCTGCAGCTGCGACACAAAGCGGCAGAGGTAATCAGGGAGGAGATTGCGAAGAAGGGGGAGACACCGCTGTTGCTGTGCATGCTGGGTGACGCCACAGATGAAATTGACAACTACCACAAGGCCGTGGAGGTGTCTGGAGGAAAGAGTGCAAGGGCATTTAGGTAAGTAGTTAATGCACATGAGAAGTTAGAGAAATTTGTATTTTTACTACATGAAACGTGCACTTCTGCTACCTGAAATTTACACGTATATACACATAAAATTTTACTACATGAAATTTATAAATTTTATGTATGCACGTACGGTACGTAGCATAGCACACAGTAGTATGCCACACATTTAACATTTAAATATTTGTTTTCAGGTCCCTTGGGGTCTACTACTACTTCAGGCAGGATTACGCCCAGGCCGTGGAGTTCTTGGACAGGTCAATCTCACTCAGCAGCTTCCAGTTGGACACTCTCCTCAGGTTGGGCTATGCTGCCATGCAGGTGGAGAATTGGGATCTGGCAGCAAGGACGTACAGGACGTACTGCAGCTACGAGTTCGATGTTAGAAAGAATAGAACTTTTTTCTTTTTTAAAAAATGTCTAGGTGACAAATTTTTCTTAAACTTATCAGAACTTTGAGGCATGGAACAACCTGTCAAATGCATACATCAAGCTTGGGCAGAAGGCACGTGCTTGGAAGGTGCTTCAGGAGGCCGCAAAGTGCGACTACGACAACTGGAAGATATGGGACAACATCATGGTTGTCAGCACGGATTGCGCTCACTTTGAGGAGGTAAGACCAACTGTGTTTTGAAGACATGTTTATGACATCATAAACGTTTCATCTGATTTTCACTTGTCAAGGTCATCCGTGCATACCACCGCATCCTTGACTTAAAACAGAAGCACCTGGACCTGGAAGTATTGCGGATTTTAGTGGGTGCTATCTCCAAGAATGCAAAGGACAATGATGGGCAGCCTTCAGTCAGGTACAGGGAGGGCGCCCTCAAGCTGCTGGGTCGCCTCACTAGTCAGGTATGTGCGTGTGTGGTAACGAACAGCTTGCAAATTTCCACATTGTATTAAAGAAATGATGGACAGGTGACGTCAGATGGGGAATTGTGGGAAATATACTCAGACTTATCCTGTCTGGAAGGCCCAAGGGTAGATGATGAAGAGGGCGATCCCGTACGGAGAGTGGACTTTAAGGTTTGCCAATACCTCCAGAAGGCCTGTGCCTGTATGTCTCAGCAGACCAGTTGGGAGAAGGACCTGCAGAAGGCCAAGATGCTGCTGGCGATTGGAATAAAGTATTCGAATGGTAAGAGGATGGTTTGCTGTTTGGCTGTGCTATTGCTAATTTTATCATATTCCCCAGCCTGCCTAGTTTTCTCCAAGGAAGACCCTAACCAAGGAAGGCAACTGATCTCCTCCGCTCGGTTGTCGCTGCGGGGAGTGATATCCAAAGTCAAGGTTAGTGTTGACATGGTAGCATGCATAGCGTTTTTAACAGTTTCCCATCTTTTTTTCAGCAAAATCAGACGGCTGTTGACACTGGAGAAATCGTTCAGGACCTCCAAGACCAGTTTAAGGAACTTCAGCACTGTGTTGATGAACTTAACGCTGCTTTGGAATCACTGAAATTGTGATCATTGCACTTGCTCCGTACTGCACAATAAAAGAGGAAAAAGTATTTTAGTGACTTTTTAACTTTTAAAATCGCGAGCAACAGAGATTGCGAGCAAAACTTGGTACTACAGTATTCTCAAATTTTTTTTATAAGCAGTATGGAGACAAGATCTACTACAGGTCTGTCTTCTGGGATCTATTTGGCTGGAAGAGAGAGAGTACAGAGATAGAGCAGAAGAAGGGGACTGGGAACTTTCTGCTAGCAGAGCCACCGGAACAGGCTTGCAGAACTACTGTAGACTTTTCCTTATTTTAGATATTGACCACACTGAGTTGTTCTTAGGTTTTATTGTAGCTGCGGTTATGACATTACAAGCAGGCCGATCCTACGGTATGTTTTATTGTGCAAACTCTGCAAAATCATTTTATCAAGTGTTTTCAGGTGTTTTGCTTAAATTGTACGTGTAAGTTCAAACAATTTCGTCTGGTAACACTAAGCGCAAAAGATTTCGTGGGGTCTGTCAGCGTATTGTTAGTAAAATAGTTGACGAGCAGACATTTTAAACGCTTTCGTTGGTAGACTAATATTCGGTAACGCGATAGCCATAGAAACTACTACTACGTGGTAGTTATTTTTCTAAATTAGGGATAATTTTTTATTATAACCATAATAAAATAAACCATAATAATGCACAGGGGGAATATACACAAGTACGTATAGGGGACAGAGCTGAATACACGTAGGCTCGATGTTACATTGGAACTAATACATCACTGTGGGTTTTTTTTTTTCAAACAATGAGGTCGTCACTGTTTGTCAAAGTCACTTCTTCCAGAATAGCTTCTTGCATGCATAGATGCCTCCGATGGCCAGCACCGCGCCAAGGCCGACCTTTGCCGCGTCCAACGCAGCCGCGTCGCCGTCGCCGCTGCCGCCCCCAGCGCCATTGACGACCGGAGGCCGCGGGCTCACCGACATCTGCTCTCCCTCGTGCTGCCTCCAGCTGGTGGCCTTCTCCACGCTGGGCCTGCGGAAGGCCAGTTCCTGATAGACGGCAAGCGCTGGCCGCTGGCCGCCCTTCCACAGCCTCTCGTCCATCCCCAGCTGGTAGAGGCGAACCAGGAGGACCGTTAGCGCGACGTCAGGGGCGGTGAAGGCCGCTCCGCAGAGCCACGGTCCCAGCCGGTCCTCGTCCGCCAGTTCCTCCTCGACCTCGTCCAAAACCGGGTCCAGCTCATCCTCCAGAAACTTGAGGAAGCGCCTCCTGTCACTGAAAAGCTCCAACGCCCCTTCCGTCCTGTGCGCCCTCTCTGCCATGATGCGCCCGGCCTCGATGTCGGAGTTTCGCTCCGCCACCACGCGGAGTTCCGCCGGCCTCGACAGCATCTTGTTCTTCATATGCACCTGGAAGGCGTCCGTGTAGTAGGGGTGCCTGAGGACGTCCGTCACCCCGTCGGTCTGGAAGCAGGCGACGCCGTAGGTGACGAGGAACACGTTGATCCCATCGATCCGCCTCAGCAGATCCCTGGCTTTCTCACCGGGAGCCCCGGACGGGAAGAGCTGGTAAGGGCGGCCGAAGTTCCCGTCGATGTACTCCAGGATGGGTGTGGAGTCTGCCAGGACCTTGTCCCCGTGCCTCAACACCGGCACCTGCCCCTGGGGGCTCAGCTCCAGGAACCACCTCTGCAACTGGTCCGACTCCTTGAGGTCCAGCAAGTGTCCCCTGAAGTCAACCTTTTTCTCGTAGAGCCCAATCAAGACCTTCCTGGAGTAATGAGAGAGGTCGCTGTAGTAGAGGGTCAAGCTGCCATTGGCCTTCTGGCTCGCCATATTGATCTGCAAAAGAAGGTGAAATAATAATTATTGCAAGACGAGCCTTGCACTACATAAATACAAATGATTTTTTTTCATTGCGTTCTTTAATATCTTACGGCGGCTGCATTCAATTCTATTCCGTAGCATAAGTAACCCGCGATACCCGGCGACAAGTCGCCATTTAACTGCCTAACATACTACATAGTACTACAGTGCATCATTCTCAAGTGTCTGACATCAATCCTTGACGGCACATCTTCAGCCGCCGTTCATCTGACAATTAAATGTCTCTCAATGCTTTTTTTCTTTCTCTCTTTCTCCTCCTCATGCCAGTCCGAATCCCTCTCCACCCTCGTTGATGGCCGTGAGGAGGGCCCTCTCGAACTCCTTGTAGGACCGGTGCTCCGGCAGGCAGATCATGTTGAAGCAAGTGTGGGCCGTGGGGAGGCTGCCCTGCTCCGTCTCCCCCGGGGCCAGCTGGAAGCGTGGCCGGACCTCGGCGAAGCCGCCGGGAGGGAGCTGTGAGCTGCCGGTGGAGAACTGGAGGAGGCGGGCGAACTGCTCCGGGGAGAAGGAGGCCAGGGCGGCCCAGAACCACTCCTGGGTCCTGCTCGACAGCCCGACGACCACGTCGTGGTGGCTCCTCAGCTCGCCCAGGGAGTACTCGCGCACCCCACAGAGCATCAGCTCCAGCTCCTGCTCGTCGAAGAGCGACAGCAGCGAGTCCGGCACCATCTGGTTGAGTCCCTGGAGAAAGGCCTCCGTCTGGTCGCGAACTCGGGCGCAGAGGCGGCGCTGGGCCAGGGCGTCCAGATACTCCAGCTTGTTGGACTCGGTGACGGGAGAGCGGGAGCCACCGGGACAGAGGTCGGCCGTCCTGAGCAGCTCGCCCCTGGGTCCAAACTCCTCGTCCGTGAAGGTCAGATCCAGGTCAGACACCGGGTTCGTCTCGATGAAGCTGATCTTGGAGGAGAACAGGTCCGGGGCGTCGTCAGCGAAGTGCTTGTAGTGCACCCTGAGCCCCACCAGTTGCGCGAGGAAGGACTTGGCCAGCCTGGCCGGCAGCTGGTGTCGGTAGGTGACCCCGTGGGCCGACTCGTACAGGCACTTCCCGACCACGCGACCGGCGAACCGGTACATCTTGGACTTCACGTCCTGCAACGAACACGGACGACGGTAAACTGACGTGTATCTCTCGTGAGGTGCAGGTTGCGTCAGCTATGCACTATGTTGTTGGTACATGTACATACTGTACTGTACACGTATGCATTACTCACTGAACTAGGATTTGGGTTTGGAAACACAGCCTCTGAATTCTCCTCGACGGAGACGAACAGCCCGGCACTGGGATGGAAGAGCCTCTTGCACAGCAGTTCGAACCATTCCCGTCTCAACTGCAAGTGAGCATTTTTTTCAAGGCATATTTTCAACATTGTCGAATTGATTGATTGGAAAGATGATGATGACTCACCCCTCCGTGGTCAATGCCTACTTCTCCTTCGAACTGGACCTCAAACAGCCTGCACCAGTCTGCCTCACTGAACCAGCGGGTGGCGCGATAGCTGCTCCCAATTAGGTCAGTCCTGTCGACCCTGACCGGCATCCTGGTGTGCTTATGGCCCTTGTCCTGGTGGTAGGTGAGCAGCTTGGCGTTGAAGAAGTTCTGCTTGTCGCTGAATGACTCGGAGCCTCCCATCTTGTGCAGCACCATGAGGTAGAAGCAGGCGGCAAAGATGTTCCCCATCTTCATTAACAACTCTGGATTGCCCTACGAGGAAGAAATACACTTTTGCACACAGAAACCGTCCATTGAAGTACAATATCTGATTCACACATTACCTGAAATCCATCTTGAAGGCGAATGACTGGAACAAGCGCGTCCGAGCCACCGTATCGCCCCAACACCACTTTAGTGGAGGGAACGAGTCTAAAGTTGTACAGCTTCCTGGGGAAGATCCTCAGGAAGTAGTCCCGCACGGTCATCTGCTTCGTAGTAAGCGAGCACCAGACGGTCTTGGGCTTGGACAGGCGGAAACCCTTCTCGGACACCAGCTCGGCCTCGAAAAAGGGCAGGTTGTCGTAGCCGCCCTCTACGTACTGGTTGACCTTGGCCCTCTCCTGGCGGGACAGCACGATCAGCGTGAGGTCCCCGTTGCCTTCCCCGATCTCCTCCCCGTCCAGGGTGACGGAGGCGCGGTACCAGCCTTCCTGGCCCGGGGAAAAAGCCATGGAGGCGCACAGCGTGTCCATGATGGGCGTGTGGTAGACCACAAAGTTCGGGTCCATCTCTTCCAAAGTGTTGCCTTCCTGTCCTTCTCCCAGTCGTTCCAGCAGCTTCATCCTGAATCGATCGGACATGGCTGGCAGCCGCGACTTGGGCATCGAGTTGCCGAAGGAGTCCCTCGGGTCTATCTGCACCGTGTCCGGGACGCCCGCCGTCAGCACCAGCGTGGAGGATCTGGATCCCACCAGCACCGTCGTCTTGGGATCCGGTAGCCCCGCCTCCACGAAGGCCAGGGCGGGGAAGCCCCGCACCAGGCTGCCCTGGCACTTCAGCGTCACGTAGTATCGGCCGGCCTCGCGGGAGGAGAAGGTAACGTGGACGACGTTGCCGTAGGAGGAGGCGGGATCGTCGTCGTCCGAGTCCGTGGTGGTGGACACGAAGGCGTTGACCCTGCGGTGCTGGTGCCAGGCATCCGCCTGCAGGGAGGCCAGGCGGTCCGCGACCTCGACCGGGCGGCCACGCATGTCGTAGAAGGCCACTGACAGCGTCTTGGAGTGGGCGGCCGACATGTCCTCGGGCCACTCGATGCGGGTGAAGCTCTTGTGCAGCGGAGCCCCCCACAGCACCTCTGTGGGAGTCAGACCCAGGTCCCACACCAGCCAGCAGACGAAGACGGTTGCCATCACCGTCAGCAGCTTGGAGAAGGCGCCTCCGGCCGGAATCTCCTGAGTTCCCTTACTCTTCTCCTGGAGGTGCACCAGCACCAGGTCCTCCAGGCGCCGCACCTCCTCCTTGTCGTCCGGCAGGTACTGCCTCGCCCTCCGTACGTCCTTCAGAATCTTCCACCCCAGGTCCACTTGAGACTTTTCGTACTGGAATTCCTTCAGCTCGTTGAGCGACCCGACCCCTGCTCTCCGCAGCGGTTCCACCAGCCCGGTCCACCCGTTGTCTCCCAGCCACTTCTCCATGGCCATCCTCCTCCCGAGGTTGCCAGACAGTTCCTCCAGCCTCCTCCTCTGGACTTCGCTCAGCTCCGAGGATGACGACGGCGACGACGCCAGCCTCGACAAGGCGGACATGCACTCCGGCAGAGCGGAGCAGGTGGGCACCAGGTGCTCTGGCAGGTCCAGCCTGTCTGTCCACTCCATCAGGTCCTCCACGGTGGAGATGCCCTCCACGTTCTTGGTCTCGTCGCTGCCTCGTTCGACACTGCTTTTTCCCCGGATGACGACGATGGACCAGTGGAGACCATTGAGGAAGACGATGACGAAGATGAGGATGAAAAGCTGGCGCACGACCGTCATGTCTTCTGTGTTTAGTGTTGGAATTAGTAGATGAGCATTTTAAGCTTGGAGAGCCATGGAGGAGTCGATCTCTAGGGCTGCCGTGCTCCTGATCATGGCGTCCGAGAATCAGTGTCTCCAAGTCGATCTTCTTGCAGTGCAGTGCAGGTATGACAACAAAATCGCTGACAGCTGAGCTAATAGAGGTAATTTCAGGTTAGGTTTTAAATCCGATCGGGATTTTTTTTTTTTTCGCTTTTCCAAATCCCTTTATGTCTCTCTTCCTTCGTTACTCACTCTTTACAATCCACATCACCTGGAGTAGAAAAAAATAAATAACCCTTTTCTGATCAGGTCCGTCCTTTGTAATCTTGTCTGCAGTGATCACTATTTTACAAAATTTACTTCAATCAGCTGTCGTTCAGCTGTGCTGTGTGCTCTGTAGTTGAGTTGAAAGTTGTTTGTGTTGTTGGGATGGAACCACAACAAAACAGATGCAGGAGACAGTCGTGATGAGGTCCTCGTTGAGGAGGTAGACGGGGAGGGAAGATGGGGCCGACCAGGAGAGGGAGAAAGAGGTTGCTGACCACCTCCCCGAAGAAGGTCTCCAAGAGGAAGGAGAACGTCGTGGCGGTTGAGGTCAAGGAGGAGGTGGAGGACGGAGGAGGAGGAGGTCCCACGTGCGAGTTCTGCGGGCTGGGCAGGTCCACCATGCAGGAGGACCTGGTGAGGAGCGGCGGGTTCTTTCGGATGGGCCGCCGGCACTTCCACTACTTCTGCGTGCTCTTCAGCCGCAAGGGGGACCTCGAGCAGCTCGGGGGAGACAACGAGGGGCTCTTCGGTTTCCAGCTGTCGGACATCAAGAGGGAGCTTAGACTGGGTCAGAAGGACGACTGCAGGTTCTGCGCCGGCCCCCGCGCCACCATCAGGTGCGCCGTCTGCCGGTCCGGCTTTCACTTCCCGTGCGGCGCGGCCAACGGCTGCGCCTTTGTCTTCGCCGGCCGCTTCGACAGCTTCTGTCGGCGCCACCGACCTGCGCAGGACAAGGCCGTCGCCAGGCAGTGCTCGGAGGACAGGACGTGCATCGCGGGATGCATGGAGGACGTCAGCAGGGCGGAGAGGTGGGTGACCACCAGGAGGAAAGGAGAGCTTCCTCCTGGGGCTTTTCCTTTTATAGACAGCTTTGTTCTTGTTTTCGCAGGTCTTTGGTCTGTCCCAGCTGCTTCCGCGTCAGCCACCTCTCCTGCCTGCAGAGCATGGCCCTGACCTCGGGGCGAGCCCACTACAGATGTCCCGCCTGCAACCTCAAGGACAAGTTCGTGGAGGAATCCATCAAGGTGACGAGCTTGCCAGCTGAGGCTCTGAGTTTTGTCTATAAAAGATGATTTTTTTTTTCTTTTTTACTTTGCTTCCTCACAGGTGGGTGTGTACGTGCCTGAGAAGGATGCCGACTGGGAGGATCCAGATCAGGAGAGCTTCTACGACTATCGTAGGATGGGTAAGACCAGATCGGGGTGGGCAGAGGTCAGGCTGCTTTGTGCTGACCAAAGAAATATTGCTCATGAGAGATTTGGTTGATATGCAGGCCGCCTCCATCAGAAGTGCAATATCTCTCGCTGCCTCTGCCCCAAGGGTCCCGAGTACCACATGGCCGGGACCGACTTTGAGGTGATCCGATGCTCACTCTGCGGCAGCAAGGGCGCGCACATCAAGTGCGGGAAGCTACAGAAAAACTGCCCACGTAAGGATGTCCGGGTCTGTTCAGAGTGCCTTTAAAAAAAATGCTTTATTTTTTTCAGAGTTTCTTTGTGATGACTGTAATGAGCGTGCTTCGGTCTGGAGCGACGACGAAGAGGAGAACGAGAGCTTGTCCTCAGAGAGTGTCCTTTCGGACGAGGAGGAGTACGATCGAAGCACACAAGTAGAGAAGGGCAACCGATCTACCTCAGTTTCGGGGATCAAGGGCCAAGGGTGTTCTTCCAAGAGACCTCGACATTCCTCCTCTTCCTCGTCTTTATCGTCTTCTGAGCTAGATGAAAAGTTTGAGGCGAAGCTCGTGGAAAAGAAGAAGAGCTTGCATGGAAAGGCTTTCGACGGACGCAACAGGAGGAGGAGGGGGAAGAAGCCTGACAAGGCTCCCGCCAGGAAGAAGAAGGAGGAGGTGGAGTTGCCGCCGCCGCCGCCGCCGTCGTTGTCGTCCGGCAGCTCTATCCCCTCCTCC
>JAAUYM010115385.1_pt1 | contig 11471 bp, 11 predicted proteins | sample 7278001 | NCBI WGS metagenome assembly JAAUYM01 (sample SAMN14350224, study PRJNA611818) | marine sediment metagenome | isolation source: surface marine sediment (1.8m) | place: French Polynesia: Moorea | collected 2018-08
CGGAACCACCCGGTACCCCACAAAACTCGCCCCCCCCCCACCCGGTGTAACCCGGCCGGGGGGGGGGGGCACGGGGGGTGTCTAAATTTGTACATAGGTTGCTCTACTATAATGTGCTACTTTTCTTTTCACTATATTCCAACACCTGCTCTGGCGTTGTTGCGGACAACCCGTCACTAAATGCATGCTGGCGATATTGGTTGGGCAATCCTTTCCCCCTCCCCTCCTCCTTCCCAGAGGACTACTGCTGCGAGACCCCCGGCCTGGTGGACGCGGACGACGCCGGCGGCGCCAGCTCCACCTTTCACCTGGACGAGGTGGACGTCTTCTCCGGGCGCAGGGAGCTGGGCCACTGCCACGGGTACCTCCTCCCGCTCAGAGGATGGGGGGACTTCAGGATGTGGATCAGGTCGGGTCAGACGCAGGGTTGCCAGATCTGGCCGCCATCTCGGAAGGCCCATTTTTTGAAAGATCTGGGTCTGGGTTTCAGAGCCACTTTCGATTGCAATTTCGGCAAGCTTGCTGTTCCTGTCCCTTTGGGGTGCTATTGGCCAACTTTTTAAAGACGTGGCAACCCTGATTCTGAGCACGGGCCATCTCTTATTGCAGCCAGATCGGGTCCGACCGCTGGGGTGGCCACGTCAGGATCGTCACCAACACGGCGGACGGGACGAAGGAGGAGACCGTCAAGTGGGTCTGCACACACAAAAACAAGAACAGAACACGTTCGGAGAGCTGCGGAAAGGCTTATGCAACAACAAGAACAACAACAACAGCAGCAGCAGCAGCAACAACAAAAGCAGCAAAAACAATAACAACAAAAGCAGCAACAACAACTATAACAGCAACAGTAACAACAACAACAGCAGCAGCAGCAGCAGCAACAGTAACAACAACAACAGCAGCAGCAGCAGCAACAACAATAACAACAGCAGCAGCAGCAACAACAACAACAACAACAAAAACTCTGACCCCTGAACGCAGTTGCACCCAGAACGGCCACAAGATCAAGGTAAAGTCGACGACGACTCCGCTCATCTGCTCGGGACAGATCGCAGGATGATGAATCAAACACCATACGGGAAATTAAATCAGCTCCTAATTTTTTTTTTTTTTTTGAATAAGCATCTTTACAACATTAAAAAAAAAAATAACTGGAGGTTTTGGATCCCTTTTTTCTATCATCCCATGACCGGAATGTTACACCGCTGAAGAGAGGGGAGGGAGATGAGACTTTAAAAAAGGAATTCTAATAGGCATAACAGCATCAATCACATCCTCCTCCTCCTCTTCTTCCTCCTCCTGCTCCTCCTCTTTCTCCTCCTCCTCCTCCTCTTCCTCTTTCTCCTCTTCTTCCTCTTCCTCCTCCTCCTCTTCCTGCTCCTCCTCTTTCTCCTCCTCCTCCTCCTCCTCCTCCTCTTCCTTCTCTCCCTCCTCCTCCCCTTCCTCCTCCTCCTCTTCCTCCTTTTCCTCCTCCCCCTCTTCTTCCTCCTCCTCCTCCTCCTTGAGGCTGATGACCATAAAAAATAAAGAGATTCTAGAGATCTGAGAGTTAAGATGTTGTTGCCGCCGCCACTGCTGCTGCCGCTGCTGCTGTTGCCGTCGCTGTTGCTGCTGCCTCCGCCGGTTTCGTCGTCGCAGCAGAAGGTGGCGCCGGACTACCTCCGCAGGGGGACCAGGAGGTACTACTTCAACTCCTGCGAGTGCGGCCACATCGACGGGCAGGAGCAGGACCTCAAGTGGGTGGTGGTGGTGGGGGGGGGGGGAATAGGATTCTGGGTGATGATGCAGTAGGTACAGTAGGGACTCCGAGATCATCATGCAGGTCTGAGAGGGCCAAGGAGTTCAACAAGCGCGTGGAGGACCACCTGCTAAGCACCTTCGGGAAGGTCAAGAGGAGGAGGAGGAGGAGGAGCCCCTCGCTCGGCCTGGACCTCAACCTGGACCTGGACCTGGGGCTGCCGGGAGGAAACGAGAGCCACTTCCACCACAGGATGACCACCAGGGGCGAGGGCAGGGTTGCCACCGCCACGGCGGGCGACGGCATGAGTCCGGACAAGAGGTCCATCCGCGGCGCCGCGCAGAGGATGCTGACGAGGAGGAGGAGGACCAGGGGGGCGGGGACGGCGAACCACAGCAGCAGTAAAGGGCGCACATGCCCATCTTTTGTTTTTCCTTCTTCCTTTCAAACCTTGTGGGGTCACAACCCCAAAGGTGGGTCGCCAAAACTTTCAGGGTGGGTCTCGGGTGGGTCAGGAGAGGAGCTATTCACCTGTATTTAACTATGTACATGGCAGTAAGGTCTCAAAGTGGTTTTGCAGTCTGAAAAGGAGTTGGGAGAACCTTTTTTTCAATTATTTCAAGTCAAAAATCCCTTCCAGTCCCGGAAATTCCTCGCCACTTCAACCGCCTCCCGCCGCTGCACCTCCGCCTCGGCCGCCACGGCCGGGCGGTGCAGAGGCTGCCCATGATCGCGGGGAACGACACCGGGGGGGAGGGGAACAGGCACGTCTTCAGGAAGTTCTCTGGAGGAGGAGGAGGAGGAGGAGCAGAAATAGGGTTGAGGAAAGGTAGTAGGCAGACAATATGTGTACAGGTCCTCTGCACTAAGCATAATATGTCCTCCCAACCAATATCCCTTTCGTGAATTTAGTGATGGGTTGCTCTAAGGTTTTTTTTCTCACTATTCTAACACCCGCCCTGGCGTACCAACGCTCTATAAGTGATATATTAGTGATATGAAAACCTTATATCAACCCAAATGTCGACCCCTTCCATCGCTAACTACCAGTGTGTCGCCACCGATGGTGTGCCCCTAGTGATGCCAATAATGGTTGGGCTGCTATGTTTGTCTTGCGTGGCACGTCAAGATTTCGATGTGCTGTGTGTTGGTCGGGGATCTCGTACCGTCAATCTTTTCTTTTCTCTCTTTTTTTTTACGTTTCGTGCGCCAGAGGATCGCATCATCGAGGGGATGGTGGCTAGACCTGGACAGGCTCCGTGGCAGGTGACCCACACAGCAACAAAAGAGGGCGACCCGACCAACATCGCTAGCGTGCACTTAGTGATGGGTTGTCCTGAACGCCAGGGCAGCTCCTAAAATAGTGGGGGGGGGGGAAAATGAGAACCCCTAGTTAGGGCAACTTGGAGCAAAAACCAGATTTGACACACACACACACACCCATCACTAACCCACCACCACTAGTGGCATAGCCAGTAGTGCGGCTCTAGTGGTACCAATATTGGTTGGGGCAATCCTGACATATCCTGACCGTTCAGGTCCTGGTGGAGAACTCCAACACTGGGGAGATCTGCGGAGGAGCGATCATCAACAAGAGGTTTGCCACCCCACCCCACCCCCCCAAAAAACGTTGTTTGTGTTGTGACTACCCAACCAATGTCGACAGCGCGCATTTAGTGATGGGTTGTCCTAATGCCAGAGGAGGTGTCAAAATAGTGAAAGAGAAAGAAACCTTAGAGCGACCTAGATCAACCCAAACTTCGACCCCCATCACTAATCACCACCAGTGGCGTAGCCGTTGGTGTGGATCTAGTGGTACCAGCATTGGTTGGGTTGTTTTTTTTCTTTCAATTCAAAGAACGTTTCTTGTCACTTGAGGTACATCCTGACTGCCGCCCACTGCACCGAGAACTTCCGCAAGGACGGGGAGAGCCCGAGGAGGTTTCCCACAAACATCCTCGGTGAGGGAAAAAAAGTGTTTTGTCGGGTTTTATAAAGTCCAGACGTGGTTTTTTTTCTTCCCCCTCTTTCTTCCCTCCTCCTTTGTCTAAAAAAATATTGACTACTACTACTACTACAGCATCAATAGTGGCAACAAGAACAAGTGCAAGGCATTCTTTGACCTTTGTCGTCCTAAAAAAAGATTGACCACTGCACTTACTTAGCATTAACGGCGACAGCAAGAGCAGGTATCAAGCATTCTTTGACCTTCCTCATCGAAAAAAAACTACTAGTGCCACAGCATCAATAGTGACGACAAGAACAACTGGCGGGCATTCTTTGCCCACAATAGTGAGGACAAGAACAAGTGTGAGGCACTCTTGGACCTCCCTCCCTCTCTCTGTCTCTCTCTTTTTGTCAGCCGTCCTCCGCCAGCCCCGGCGGTGCTCCGGCAAGTACCTCTCCAGCGAGTACCGCGCCCAGGTGGCCAAGGTGTTCGACCACCCCAAGTACAGAAGGCTGCCCACGCAGGAGCTGGTCTACGACTTCTCCCTGGTGAGCGCAGACAGCTCAGCCCTAAAACAGGAATAATCTGTGGCAAACCTTGGCTCAGTTCCTGAGACGTCCCGACGGGACTTTGAAAGTTGCCGGCATAACAAAATTCCTCTCGGAAACATGTGATGGAAAGTATCATTTTGACTACCGTACGTTAATGTCACATTTTTTTTGTTCTGGAAAGTCGCAGGACTTTTGGTCACTTTCCAGAACAAAAAAATGGGATTTTTGGTTGCTTTCCAGAACGAAAAATGTGACATTAAGGTACGGTAGTCAAAAAGATACTTTCTGTCACATGTTTCTGAGTGAAATTAAGTTACCCTCGTAACTTTCAGAGTCCCGTTGGGTCATCTCAGGAACTGAGAAAAGGGTTGCAACAAATTACTCCTTTAAAGTCCCATTGGGACCATCTGCAGACTTCAAGCAGTTTGAGTGTCGATGTAGTAGTAGTACATGTATATATCCGGAGTCTCCTATACCTCTCTACATTTCCAGTTAGAGACAAGAAAGTCGATGTTTCCCACCGACTCCAAACTGAGGCCTATCTGCCTCCCACCAAGGTATGACAGATAAAAAAAAACATTTATCAAAGCATTGTCTATATAATTTGCATGCAGTACTGTAAAGTTTGCTTAGTACGTCACCTGCGGGAAATGCAAAACTTGACGTACTAACCAGACTGACGTGCTTATCCGGGCAATCTGATGTCACAGGTTTTTGCTTCGGGAAATTTAAAAACCTGACGTACCAAGCGGACTGACGTCTTATCTGTGGATGTGCTAAGCAAACCTTACTGTACTAATTGCTAAATCTTCTTTTTGGAGGTCGGCCTGGACTGACAGCTTCCAAGGGAGTGAGGTTAAGATATCCGGATATGGCAGGACGACCAGGTGCTTACTGCTACCTTGTGGGATCATGTATTTTTACTAACTCTAAAAAATAAATTAAAGTTTCTTACAGTGAAATTAAAGACCTGCAGTTCTAATATTATTTTCTATTACTAATACATGTTCTGTAATATTTTGCTATATGAAAGTCTGACAAGTGGCTCCTTCCCTACGGGACTTTTCAAGTTCGGAACGTAACAAATTCCGCTTCAAAACCTGTAGTGGAACATCTCATTAGACTGCCACACCTTAATGTCGCATTTTTGGATCTGTAAGATGACCAAAAAGTCCCGTCGGGGTTCTTCCCTCAATTGTTAAAAAAATAATGTTGCCCAACTTTGTGCAGTAGAACCTTGAACTTCTATCCCTCGAATGCGACAATTCGCATATCTTGCAGGGTTGCCAGCACGCACACCGACGACACCTCCTGCGTGCTGAAGCTCGGCCTGACCCGGATCGTCGGCGGGGGGGACTCCAAGTGCGCGCCGGTCAAGTAGTCATCCGGAGATAAAAAGGATGGCGTTCAGGAAAAATAAAATTTAAAAAAATCTCACCTTGACATAACTTACAAGTACAGTAGAACTCCCATAACAGTGTAGCTAGAAGTTCACAGGATGGCTTCTTTTTTTACCATAGGTTTTTCCCACTTGAAGTTGGTAACCCTGGCAATCTTTACCATATAGTGGAGCTTACCACAAAAAAAGCGGAGCGGAGGTCTGCTGTACTGCAAGTTTGTTTTCAAAATTAGAGCAAAATCCCCAAAATTTGGATGCAAATTTTCAATCCAAGCCCTTGAACAAATTCTGTGTTGGAGCAACACCATCTTTTTCCGCCCCTCCTGACCCCGCAGATCGCCCACGACCCAAGCGGTAGGTGGTCACAAACTGGATTTGTGCTCAGTACCCGACCAGACACGCATGCTACATTTTTTCAGACAGATTTGAAACATAAGAGCTTGTTTGCATACATCGTAATTCGTAAAGTCAGAATCATTACTAAAATAGCATGACAGCTGTCTGGTGGGGGGGGGATGTTAACCCAACCAATATCGCTGGCATGAATTTAGTGATGGGTCGCCCGAACGCCAGGGCAGGCGTTAAGAGAAAAAAAAACACATTTGAGCAACCCAAATTTTGACTCCCATCACTAATCACCACTAGTGGCGTATCACCGTTGGTGTGGCTCTAGTGGTACCAATATTGGTTGGGTTGAGACAGTTTTTCTCCCACTGAAATAGTCCAAATGTGCGGGTGGGATCCGGAGGTGGACGCCTGTTCCGGGGACAGCGGAGGCCCCCTCATCGTGAGCGACCCTCAGAGGTGGGTGCTGTGCCAACCTACCCAACCAATGCCGCCACTAGTGGTGGGGTAAAACTTCGAGTTGCTCCAACAGGCCCCATCGCTAGAAATGCTACTTGGTGGGTGCACAGCCAACCTGCATGGGGGATAGCACAACCTCTTGTAGCTTGCTTTTTTGTTTTAAAGCGCAGTGCTAAATTTGCGATAGCAACATTGGTTGGGTGCTAGTGTCTACTGTACCTTGTGCCACATCCAACATTAATCTGTTGCTATGCATCTCTTTTGGTTTCAGATTTGACAGGCAAATTCTGGTCGGGGTCGTCAGCTACGGGAGCTCGGTTTGCGCCCACGAGAGGTTGTAGTCCACTTTGTAGTACATGTACATGCCCAACCAATATTGCCACACAAATGGCTATACACCACTACCCAACCAATATCGCTAGCGTGAATTTAGTGATAAGTTGCAATAAGGTTTTCATATCACTCATACAACGTTAGGACGCCAGCACAGGTGTTGGAATAGTGGGGAGAAACCTTATTGCAACTCAAATGTCGACCCCTGCGCTAACTACCACTATTGTCGCCACCAAGACGCCCCTAACGATACCAATATTGGTAGGGTAGTGGGGTCAAAGTTTGAAGTTGCTCTAAGGTTTTTTTTTCACCATTTTAACACCTGCCCTGGCGTTAGTACAGCCCGTCACTAAATTCACGCTGGCAAATATTGGTTGGGTGGTGTCCTGGTCGGGCAGGGATGACGGACTAGCTGACCACCCACCCCGGTCACTTTTTTTCTTTTTTCACCTCGCAGGGCCGCCGGCGTGTACGCCAGGGCCACCAGGGTCATGAAGTGGATCCTGGCCAAGATCCAGAAGGGGGAGTGCGGACACCAAACAGGATCGGGAAAGTGAATGTTGTGGCAGCTTCAAGCGTTGCAGTACAGTAAAAACTCGGATTTTTTAATATTATTTTTAGAAGTTGCTTTATTGGTACCAGAGTTTTGATACTATACAAAATGAAAAATCTTCTCGATTTCACAAAAAAATCTTAATTTTTGTCTTTAAAAAAAATCCCCCCCCCCCCGAGATTCCACTGCACTTGAGAGAGTAGAAGAGTTTTTTGTTTTTGATGTACAATAAAATTAAACACAAAAATGAACATAGTGTACATAATACGTAATATTGCAAAGTATTATAAGCTCAAGGGGTGACTTGAAAAAAAAAAAACCACCAAGTGACAAAACAGACAATGTAGATCTTTGCAGTCACTGATTTGGAATCTGTTTCTCTGTCTACCTCATAGAGATCAACCACTAGAGTGACTAACCGTGCTATAATCAGGTTATGGCAGCAGCTGAAAAGAGAGAAATCAATGCTGACAGAACAAAGTGGCAGCAGAGAATAAATGCCGAATTTGATCACCTTAGACTGCAATATCTCCAAAACAATGTACAAGTTGGCAATAAAAATCACTGTGTATATTAAGACATAAAGCAATCTTGTGTTAAAAGGAGGTCTTTACAGCCTTTTTCAAGTAGGAGATATTCCAGTCTAAAGTGATCAAAGTCGGCATTTATTCTCTGCCGCCGCTTTGTTCTGCCAGCAGTGATTTCTCTCTTTTCAGCTGCTGCTGTACCCTAATTTCAGCGCTGTTAGTCACTCTAGTGGTTGATCTCTATGAGAGGCACACCGCATACCATCAGGCTTGTGGCCTCTCTTCCCCTTTTGCTGTCGCGTCGCACAAATTTGTAGGAAAGAAAACAAGAAACGAAATTAGTGAGGGGACCAGACAGCGCGTGAAATGAAAGTGGAGACTTTTTGTCGGCATGACAAGGCTGAGGTTGCTTCTTTCCCTTCTAAAAGGCCTGTGGCAAAACAATCTAAAAATCTGAGTTTAATTCGCTCTAATTTGGTGTTTCCAGCTGATGGCACTTGGGGTGCACACCAGGTCACAAAGTTTCCTGAAGAAGGAAAAATAGAAAACAAGACTAAAGTAGACTTGATGCACTAATTTGATTTAAAGGGAAAGTATTTGGTCTGAAATTTCTACTGCAAACAAGAATTTCTTGCCGGATTTCTCTTTTTTTTCCCAAGATGGTCCTTCTTTTCCATAACGTGTGTGTGTGGTGTGGTGTGGGGTGGGGAAATCTCTTGGGAGGGATAGGGCCAGGGTCCCACGTACAGTAAAGAAAGAATTTCCCCTTTCTTCCCTGCTTCCAAGTAAAGTCTCCGTGAAAAATGTTGCAAGATTTCCTCCCTGAGTGGCGCTATGGGTGCCAGACATAGAGAAATTATTTTGCAAGGTTAGCCTAAAACGTTTCGGACAATTGTTGTGAAGGAACTTCCTCAAATTAAAAGAGATTGTGATTTTTTTTTTACATCAACGCCTCATTCATCTTTAAGTCTTGTCTTAATTTCATTTTAAGTTTTCATGCAAATTTAATCGCGCATTCATTTCTCGCCGGCAGAGGTGACAGGTTGAAAGTTGAGACCCAATTACTGCTGTCTCCTCCTCCTACACACCTCCAAGGCCTCCCAAACTCTGCTTGGCCTTTTCTTATGCAAATTTTGCCAAGCAGGGAGAGACAGAGGGAAAAGGGTTATTTTTTTTTTCCTTACGCTATCCGGATAATAGGGGAGGAAAGTTTGTATTCACCTGGCATCGTGACAGTGTTTATGGTCAAGGAAAAGGGACGGGTTCAAGGTAGGAGAGATAGTACAGTGTAGAGCAGTCCATGTTGTTGTTGAATAAGCAGAATATACTGTACTAATCCACTAAAACAAGAACAGACTCTGTTTGAAAGCCTGCGGCGTGGAGACAGGGTTTTAAATAGAATTGGTACAATAATTTTCAGCAGAATTTAAAGTGAGAGTATCAACTTTCAGAGTTTCAGGGGCGTACCCACCTCGAAATTGAATCAAACTTTGTCTCAACAACAAGAGCAACTTTTCCATAACGTAGTTGGGGGGGGGGGGAAGAGACTGATGGTACCTATGCAGCAAGAAGAGAGCTATACTCGTACATTTTGTCAGAAGACAAATTTCTATGCAAATGGAGATTTCCAGAGAGAATATCCCTGAAGGCATCTAAACTTTGCACACGTCCTTCTTGCCCTTGATGTCCTCAGACCCAGAAGCTGAACGTCCCCAAGAAGACGAAGCTGTTCGTGGACCAGGCGGTGAGGGAGAGGGAGAACGCGCTTCTCATGCACAGGTGAGGGTCGCCACCAGGGTCGAGCACAGAGGACAAGTTTTATAAATAAAAAAAATAAAGCTTAGGCATTCTTTGTCAAGATAATTGGCTACATGTTATTGTATCCTTTTCTAGTATGTGTAGTTATGGGATGGGTGGGGGGACGATGTGCTTGACAGATTCGATTTCTCAAAACCTATGTCGGTATCGGATGAGGTTGGCCTGCACCAGCAGTTTCCAACCAAAGGGTCGCCAGATCCAACGACAAAGAAAATCGTAGTTAGAAACCTTTCCTTAATATTTTGCTAAGGAAGTATGTAAGTGTCTTGGGGTATTATAGTAGTGGGTAGAATTGGTTGGGAACCTTTGTCGTGTCCCCCGAAAAATAGGAGAGTGAGCGTGCGTTGTGCAATCGCATCGACTCGCTCCGCACGACGAAGAGAGAAAATTGCCAGACGCCTGGGCAGACCTCCAGCAATAGATAGGAGAGTGAATATAGAAATACAAACATAATCCACGTACTCTCCACCTCCGAAAGGAATAGGAAATGGAATGTAGAAAGGAGAAGGAATCAGGTCAGGCTCGCGTATACCTATATACAGTATAAAAAAAATCACAATTTTGGGGGGGGACAATTTTGCTTTAACAAAAGTAGCGCTTTCCACATTCCTGCTCCAGGGTGTTTCAGCACGACCTGTACCTCCTCCGCCTGAACACCGCGCGCGCCTACGTCAGCTCCCTCATCACCAGCGCCAACCCGGTCTCCGCAGACGCCGAGGACCCCATCAAGCTGTCGGCTCAGGTAGGCGGAAAGTCATTTTTTCAGTGGTCGACACGCCAGGCATATTTCCCGCGTTCCACTAGGTCAGAGGTTCTCAACCAATGGGTCGCAAGCCAAGAGGTCGAGGACCCCTGCTATAGCATTATACTGTAGTAGGTCGTCTTTTCTCCGGCCCCCCACCTTCGCTGAGCATCAGGGAGCTCTGACTTTATTCTACAGGGTTTCATCCAATCTTCTTCCACGTAATTGGGAAGGAAGGGAGGGAGGCAGGATAGGTCGGGTGAGATAAATGGCTTGGACACGCGACCTTAAACTTAATGAGGGAATCCAGACACCCAGAAAAGGGACCCAAAGAGAAAAAAAAAACACCTTCAAAGGAACTCTGGTGGTTCGTCATTCTTTTCTCACTTCCGAGGTGGGAAGAAAAGTGCCATCGTTAGCGCTTGGCACAGTACGGGTGCGGACAGTATTGTCAGCGCGCTGACACTCTCCTCATTGATGCTTTTGTTGGGAGTCTGTGGAGATGAAGAGCATGTACGTAGTACAACCTCCGAGGCCTTGCTTGCCAGGAAGAAGCATATGCAAACCTGGGTGAATCCGATATCAAGCTCTGCTTTGTCCCACAAATGAGCCCTATTGATGTCGGCGCCTCAAAAGAGTCTTCCTTCTGCACAGAGCATCAGTAGCATTTGGCCTCAAGCAAGCTAACAAAAAAAGCATCAAAGCAACAGGATGAGTATGTAGTAGTAGTATATCTGTACAGAACAAGCAAAGCAAGTATGTTGCTTTTCTAGCTACATTTTCTCTCTTTTTCAGCGTACCAACTTTCCTGAGTTGGGCAGTTGTTGTTATCTGATGTTGTCATCGCCATTGTTGCTGTTGCTGCTCCTGCTGTTGTGCTCTAAAAAATATATACCCCACAGTTCAAAAATTATGTCGCAATTCTTTTTTTCAATTTGGAGCTTTAATATTAAAGCTACAAGAATGCACAATAGCTCTTTTTAAAGCTCAATCCTTCCCCGAGGTGCACCGGAAGCCAGATTTTTTATTTTCTCATCAACTTGAGCAAGATATTC
>JAAUYM010174325.1_pt1 | contig 11469 bp, 6 predicted proteins | sample 7278001 | NCBI WGS metagenome assembly JAAUYM01 (sample SAMN14350224, study PRJNA611818) | marine sediment metagenome | isolation source: surface marine sediment (1.8m) | place: French Polynesia: Moorea | collected 2018-08
TCCTCCTCCTCCTCCTCCTCCTCCTCCTCCTCCTCCTTTCCCTCAGTTTGGCAGGGAGCTGGCCTCTGCTTGGTGTCCCCGTTCGACGAAGAAAGTCTCTCTCTCTCTCTCTCTCACCCCAGTTTGGAAGGGAGAGGAAGGAAAATGAACGGTCCTTTGGGGATGCCTTTGTTGATGAGAGGGGTAACGACAACAAATCCTAAAGTAATGCCAGGTCCGTTTGGGCAAGGAATGAGGGAGGGAGAAGATCCACGAGGTACCAAAAAAAGGGAGGTCTCAAGAGGATCAATCATTCGCACGCAAAGAAATTGGTCGTGATTTTTTTTTCGTTATGAACTCGCAGTCGTGGAAGCTTTTGTTAGTACGTAGTACCGTAGTAGTAGTAATTCAGTCCACAGCTAAAGCAAGATGTCTGTCACCAGATGGGGAGAAAAAGAATTGCCCAAATCCAATACCTGGCACATCTGAAACAACATACCAAGAAGTGCCAAAGTCACACACTTTCCAAAGCTTGCCTTATAACTGAACTTGCCTTGACGACCGCAGCAGTACCTACGTACATTTCTACGTACAAAAAGAGGTGGCCGTCTCTTTAAGAGGCATTCATTTTCCCCGGTCTTCGTGGCAAGAGAAATATTTGGAAGAGAAGGGGGGAAAATCTTGCTGCACGACAGGGGTCTTCTTCTTCTACTCCTCCCCTCCAGGTTGGAGAAAATGAAAAAGGAGAAGAAGCGGAAACTCTCTTTCCCCCGCCCCCTCCCCCTCTCTTTCTCCTCCCTTCTTCCCCTTTGCTGCCCACCTAAAGATGGAGAGGAAAACACTTTCAAGAAAGAGAAAATGTACTTTGTACTACTAGTAGTTCTAGTTATGACGGCGCTGAGTGGCTTTTTCGTTGCCTGTTCGTTATGTATCTTTTTGAGCCTTAATGAACACTTTCATCAGAGCTGAGCTGCAGCTTGTTATGCCTACCTTTTTATCCTTCACTGCGCCACTCAGCTGGAATGAAATTAGTACGCAATATTGTGCGCACACTTTTTTTTTCAAGAGGAGGCGAAAGGAAGGAGCAAAAAAAGGGCGTTCTGAAAAAGAAGTGCGCCGCAGTTGTACTAGAAGACTCTGCCTGCGAGCTGCAAGAGATGAAGAGGCACAGGTAGGAAGAACAAGAAGAAGAATTCATCTTCTTAAGGCACGCAGGGGGGGGGGGGAATGTTGAGCGTGATGCTGCTGCTGAAGAGGAGGAAGAAGAGGAGGAAGAAAAAGAGAAGGAGGAGAAAACAGACTGGATGGAGAAACTCGGGAATTTCGCCAAGTGCGTCTCTTGCTCTTTCCTCTCTCTCTCTTGCTCTCAGACAGGTTTGGGACGACCCCTCCGGCAAGAACGGGGGGGGGGAGGAAGGGGGGAGGGAAAAGGGAAGAGAAAACGTGAAATTATGATGGCGCAGTTGTGTGGGCTTCGCGATGGTAAAAAAAAAAACACACACGATGCGTTAGTTGATTACGAAAAATCGCAGTAAAAAAAGTCGGCTGTGTGAAGGCAGAGGTAAGCATGTCTCCTCCTCCTCCTCCTTCTCTCTCTCTCTCCTGCCTGTACTTCTAGTACACTACCTACGTGGCAAGTGTGAGCTTACGTGGAATGAATACCCAGCCAGCCAGCTTCAGGAGGGGGAGCTAGCAAACTAAGTAGTACCCACACAACGTCGTATTTCTCTGCTTTTTTTACCTTTTTCTAACCTCCCGAGAGAGAGAGAGAGAGAGAGATGTTGTTATATTACGAGTACCAACTACAAAAATACGGTACATGTTATTTTCCAAGTCTGGCTCATCCTATAAGAGCTTTCCAGGAAAGATTTTAGCCGGTGCCACAACACCACTAGTACCCTGTTAATCAACTAATGGACTCTGGTTGTCATCCTCTAGTTGTACAGTAGTCCGTGCAGTATGTAGGTACGGCATTTATTTTTCATTCCACTATTACAACAGGCATCCAAGGAACGGAACTTGCAAGGAAGAAAGAAGTGCCAGTACAGTATAGTGTATAACTGGATCGAGGAACGGGAGGGGGGGAAAGGGAGAGCAGGAGGCTTGAGCTGGGGAGATGTGAGGTCTGACTGACGCCCCCTCTCCGCCTCCGTCTGGTTGCCCGTTTTTATCTTCGCTCTCTACTTAGCTACTACTGTATTACTAGCAGTGTCTGTCAGTGCAGACAGGCAGGCTGGAGAGGCAGTCGTGCCCTCAGAGCCCTTTTTTTACAAACGTAAAAAGATGTAAAATTCCTATATTTTAGACCAAGAAAAATCAGTCTGATGTGGTGCTGACTTCTTTTCTTATTTTCGAAATTACTAAAAATTCTCTCCATCCGGCAGCAAAACACATCTCCCGTCCTCTCCGCCCCGCCTTTCCCCTGTCGACTCGACACAACATCCTGCTTCTTTTTTTTGTCGACCGTGACGACGAATTCGAGGCGAGAAAGGAGAAAAAATATACACTATAAATCTGCTGAGTGGCGAAATCCTAGAAGAGGAAAAACACGTAACAGATCCAAAATTGTGCTTTTTTCCCCTCTCAAACCCTGAATCCTCTCCATCAGGGTCTTTTTCACCATCCAGACCTCTGCTGCCCGATGGGACTTTTGGTCATTTCCCCAAAACTACATGTTTTACTATATATTTTTTTTAACATTGAAACATGGAATTTATGCATGGAGGTCTAATGACATGTTCCAGCCGATGCCAGAACAGAGCATGTCTTCAAACGTGTCACAAGTAAAATTTGTTACTCTGAAAGTCCCGTCGGGTGCCCTAACACGAGAAAAATAGATCGTACGATGAGCCGTACCGAGGATTTTTTTTTGGTTACGCAATCAGACCAAGAAAAAGAGTGGATGCCTAGTTAATTGTGGTCAAAGGACGTGCTACATGTGTTATGCGTGGGGAGAGTTGGACAAAAAAAATTATTTGATCTTAGCACACACAGCTGAGAATGATGCAAGAGTATTGCTGCACAGTCGCACCCTCTAGAAGTTTCTCTCCTCTCCTCCCCCCTCGAAACAGCAATCCAGTCTCGTCAGCCTCTGTGGCTGTGATTATGTTTAGTCTCACCCCCTAACTACACTACTACTCCCCAAGTTTCCATTAGCGCACACTTGATCAAAAAAGTGTGAGGCAGCAGACACAGTGTTTCTTCCCCCCTCCCCACATTAGGTATTACATTACATACCCGACCAAGATTGACGACCTCAGCGATACCTCTGAGGCATCACTGAGAGGTATTTTGAGGGAAAATTGTCACTGTAATCTCAATCATGTACCTATGATATCTACCTATGCGTTTTGCTTTACCGTGGGGGGTGGGGAGGACATATACCTGGATGCTACCTCGTCGACACCTCGGCAATATTGGTCGGGTGTTAGTGTGTATTACGCAGATACCTTGAAGTGGCACACCTGTTAACATGTTTTTCGTAAAAAAAAAAGAGACGAATCTCGTGCGTATGAGTCATAAGGTACTACTCCCCATACTACTAGGATAAACTACGTCTTTCTACGCATGCATGAAGCTGCCGTAGTGGGTGAATCACCAGTTGTGTGTGCTACGACGTACAGCAGCACACACTATACTGCAGTAATGTACTAAGGCGAGATCTGACGACGCCGCGAAAGAAAGAGATGCCTCTAGTTATTTTTTTTCTGGTTTTTTTATTTGTTGTCACAGGGTTTCTTTCTGCTTTTTCCAGTCCTTTTCCAAAAAAAAGAGAGAGAGAGAGAAAAAGAAAAGAGCACAAACGGATGTCGACCTCGCTTCTCCTCCTCTTCTTCTTCTTTCGGCCTAATAATACAAAGTATTATGGAAAAATATGTGAGATCAGAAAGGAGCCATAGCAGCTTTTACGTACCCAAGTGATCGCTAATAATGTTGTTGCATGTTAAACATGGTTTTAATCTGGATGAATTCTCAAAGAAAAGTCAATACACTGACGCTAACTGTACGAGTCAGAAGAGGAGGAAGGGGAAGTTGTGTGTGTGTGATAAAGTAGCAGTAGTACAACTCTTCAACTTTGAATTTTTTTTGGGAGCGAGATAGACACGGGGAGAAGAGGGAGGGGGGGGGCAAGTGGTACAATTCTGATTGGGAGGGGGGTGGGGAAGCTGGGGAGGCCCTCTCAGTCCAGAGAGGAGGGGGCGCGGTTCTGAGTGCACGAATAAATCCTACTACGAATAGTAATAATAATAATCCACTCTCTTTTTTTTACGAGCCAATTCACATATGCACGCTATATCTTTTTTTTTTTTTTTTGCTTCCACACGCGAGAGGGCATTTTTTTGTGCTTCGAATCGGAACGACGTTACCTTCTTCTTCTTCTATGTTATGGTGAACAACAACTGGACATGCAGCAGCCGAAACTCAATAATCTTTCTTTTTTTTCTCTCTTTTTCGCAGTGTGTGCACACAGTCCCTTCTTCCCCTTCTTCCTTCCTTCTTTCCTTCCAACCAACCAACCAACCAACCTCCTTCCTTCCTCCCCTTCTTTTTGCCACGTAGTAGTATAGTAGTCGGTAGCGGCGGCGGCTTCGCTGGAGTGGTGGAGAGGAAGCAGCAACAACAGGAAGGGAGGAGGAGGAGGAGGAGGAGGAGGAGCAGGGGACTGCCGCCGCCTCCGCCGCCTGCGCCGCCGCTGCGGTGATTGCATGCGTCGGCGGTGTCGGTGTGCATGGTGGGAGGCAAGTCGTTTTCTCCTTCCTCTCTCCCGCCCCCCCCCTCCCCCTTGGGTCTGGTGGCCTCCAGCCAAAAAGTTGCAGAACCACAACTCATACCTTCTTCTTCCACATCCTCCTCCTCCCCTTCCACTCTTCTCAGCTCGCAGGTTTTCCCCCCTCCCTTCATCTTGTCACATCACATGGTGCCAGCGGCAGCACCCGCCTGCACACCTAACATTCATGGAGCGGGCAGACAGGCAGAGCAATGCTCAGAAAAAAGGAGCGGACCACGTCGATCCACACCGAGCGCCGCTGCTCACGTCCTGGCCAAGATGAGTCACGGTCTTCCTCAACTTCTTCCTCCTCCTCCTCCTTTCTCTTGCAGCTCTGATTATCGATTTTTTTTTTGGCCGACTAAGTAGTTAGGTGCTCGCACCAACCAGCCATTCCTCATTCTTTCCCCCTTTTCTTGAATGTCCGCAGTCTTCCCCACCCCCACCCAAAAAAACCCCACAGTTCTTCCTCCGTCCAGCAAGCATTGACGGTGTGTGTGTGTGTGTCTGTGTGTGCTAGTATTACAGCAAGGCGTACTGTAGTAAATACACATAAATAACAAAAAGGAGGAGGGAGATAACACTCAACACCGCACACCAGGTATTTTTCTTCTTCTTCTTCTTGAAGTGTGGGGGACTCTTTTTTTTCAACTTTTCTTTTATGGTTTTTTTTAAGGATTTTTTTCTGAACGATTTTTTTCCCTTCTTCTTCTAAACTTCGCCAGACTGACAAGACACGAAGATTGCTCATGTCGCTCTCGAATTAACTAAGGTATCCACACACGCACACACCCGACGAACGGTGCGCGGGAGGGGTCACAAAAAAAACACCAGAAAGAAAGAGGGCCCACAAACGTTCTGCGACGACGAGACAGCAGCCACCATTTCACCACCACCGGGAACCACCACCATCGATCAGAGCCTTCCTTCTCCGATCCTCCTCCATCCCGATTTTCAGATTCCGACCTCGCAGCAGAGGTCCGGATAGGCCGGCGGGGTGCGGCACTCGTCGTCGGAGTCGTAGTAGAAGTTGCGCCTCTCCTCCTCCTCTGCCGCCGCTGCTGCGGCGGCGACGGCAGCGGCGGACTCCTCGGACGCGGCCGCGGCGGCCGCGGCGGCGGCAAACTTGGGCGTGAGGCCCAGCTGCAGCCTCATCACAGCCTCCTTGATCAGGCTCCCGTCCGTGATGAGCTCCTGCAGCATGGCAAACGGGTCCGAGGGACCGTGCAGGTCCGCGTCGTCCGCCTTGCAGGTGCTGGGGTACCTGCGGCGGTGGTTCCAGCGGCGCAGCTGGCTGGGCGCGCCGCCGCCGTTGCCGCCGCCGTCCTGCTTGCTCGCCGCGCCGCCGCCGCCGCCGCCCCCGCAGGCGCCGCCGCCCGCGCCGTTATTATTATCACTTTGATCACAGCCGCCCGCCCTGGATGAGGGCGGCACCGCGTAGGGCGAGGCCCGGTGCGCCTTGGACCTGATGTGGCCGCCGACCAGTCTGCCGGAGGGAGACTTGAGCGGGCCCAGGGAGGAGGAGGAGGTGGAGGAGGAGTACAGGTGCTGGCCCAGGTGGTGGCCCAGCTTCAGGTTCTCCTTTATCTCCTGCACCAGGTGGTCCACGTCCTTCATGCAGGTGGTTGGAGGAGGGGGAGGAGGAGGAGGAGGCGACTTGGCGCCAGGGGAAGGCGGCGCAGCCGCAGCGGCCGCAAAAGGCGGCTCCGCCGTGGCCGCCGCCGCCGCAGCAACGGCGCCGCCCTGCTCTGCGGCTGCTCCATTTCTGTTCTTTTCCTGACCATCGGAGGGGAGTATCACGTTTCCTTTGGCAGGCATGGTCGCTGTTGCTGTTGTTGTTGCTGTTACTGTTGCTGCTGTCTTCCGGACGTCGTCGTGGTCGAGGTTTCCGCTGCGCTTCGGGATGAGGGTCGTGAAGTGACTCCTGTGCCCTTGTTTGTCCTTCTTCCACCCGAGTTTAACCGCGTGTAGTGTAGGAGACAGGAGCTACAGAAACGTCCGTTCACTCCGCCTCTCCCTCAGCGAGTGAGGAGAAGGCGGAGCGGAGGAGGAGCAGGAGGAGGAGGGGGGGGGGCGTGGCGTGCCAGTACGGAATTCTTTCCTCCCAAACGGGTGGTGGTGACTGAGCATGGGAGAAAAGAGGATAGGGTCTGTCCGGTCCGCGCCCACCTTCTTCCCCGTCCCGTGCCGTCCTTGTGGCCGCCGTCGGAGCTGCTCCTCTCCTCTCCTCTCCTCTTCCCGCAGCTGCTCGGCCTCAAAAAGAAGAAAAAAAAAACCACCAAAACAAGAGAAAGGGGAGAAGGAAGAGGAGGGAAGAAGCTGCCGCAGCTGCTCCTTCGTGAGGAGGACCGTCCGTCGTCCCTCGATGCACCAAATTCCCCCTCCGCTCCCTCCGTCCCCCTGCCTCCTTTGCTGCTGCTGCAGTCATCATCTTTCGAAGCAGGGATGTCAATTTGGCTTTTTTAAAGCCAAATTTGAAAGAGCCCTTTTTTCAACAAAAAATATGGCAAAAATAGCTTTAAAAAAATGCGATTGAAGCACAAAAAACAGGATTTGTTTTTGCTTTTCCTTGACATTGTCTTAGTTACTGTTGGCTATTTTGGAGCATTGTTTGGCTTTTTTTACTTTGCACACCTGGCAACCTTGATTGAAAATGAGGCAAAGGGAGGAGAGGAGGAGGAAGAAGAGGAGGAGGTCGGATCGAAAAAGACGCGGGAGGATTTTAAAGTTTTGTCGGGGCGTGATGAAGCCACGCCGATTTCGCGTCCGCGGACGTCGGCGCCAACGGTCCGGACGAGGGGGAAGATGCTGCAAAATGAGGAGGATCAGGAGGAAAAAAAGTGCTACAACGACTGCAACTATGTAGTTTCTTCTATATAGTACGAGTTAACATGTAATTTTCAATCTTAGGTGACCGCAGGTAAAAGAAAGTACTCAATTGGTGCTTTCTAGGTATATAAATTTCGATGCTGCGCAAGTAAGGATGTTTTTATCCCGACCAGACACGCCCTCTCTTCCTTTGAAGTATAGAGTGTTCAAGAGTTGGCTGTGTGGTCGGAATATCGGAGCGGGGGAAAGTATCGATCCATCGATCGGGAAAGAATTCAGCTTTTCCAACTACTACTACATAGTACAGTCGAACCTGCTTAAGTGGGAATCTGGCTTAAAACCATGAGACAATATATACAGTATACAGCATATATATTTAGAGAAACAGTTAGAGAAACTGTTTTGCAGTTTTGTTTTGGCCAAGTGTTCAAAACTGTTTCCGTCAGCAAAATTTGATCCACTGAGGCCTCCTCTGACGTCTGCTGTGAGTTAAGAACTTGTCTATATTACGTAGTACACCAAGATCAGTTTAAGACTAACTTATTTCTCTCTCTCTCTTTTATCTGTGGGTGCGTCATGTGAGGTCTGCTTGGGTTACAGTAGCTTAACAAGGTTAAAGACGGTAACAAATTTGCCGTGTCTGGTCGGGTTTTCTGCCATTATCGCACGCCTGGACGTGTGTTCTGCTTTCCAACGAGAAACCTGTCTTTGGCAGACAAGAAGAGCCTCATGTGTGCGTGATAAGAGGCCACGCAGGCTGCTCTTCTTACTTACGCTATGCTACTACCCGACGGGACTTTGGTAATTTGCGGGCGCAGCAAATTTCGCTGGGAAACATGTAATGGAACATGTCACTAGACTACCATGCGTTAATGTCACTTTTTTTGGTCTGGAAAATGGCCAAGAGTCCCTTCGGGTACGTTGACACGTCTATGTTTGAGGAAGGAAGTGACATGTTTATCACAATTCCTGCTCACTACTACAGAGGGTTGAAGGGAGAGAGAAAATGAGTCCCAGTAGAAAAATAAACCAGAAACATGTAGGTACGAGTAGTTGATTGCATTGCCAGGAAAATGCAGCAGTATTCACGGCATAAGAAGTAACTAAGTAAATTCCTTTTAAGCTCTACGTCTCTTCTGATTCCCATCCAGTTTTATGCTTCTGGTGGCGCCATCTGGCGAATGCACCGAGCATATTTTAGTCTAATTTTGCTGGGAACTACTTTTTTCATAAAAAAAACCTCTTTGTTAAAAGCAAAAAAATTGAAGAAGCATGATTCACAGTTTCTTAACGCCTTGATGATTACTAAAAGCAATTCGTGGCAGTAGTAAATTTTATAAACCTGACTTAAAAGTTACGAAAACTGGAAGTGAAGCGTGTGAAGAAATGGAGGTTTCGAGAAAGACCAATGTGTTTTGGCCGTAGCACAGTGTGAGTGTTATTATAACGGTACATGTATAATCTTTATCATTACTTTATCATTACTGGTACATATCACTGGTAATATAATCTTTAGTTGGTACAATTGCACCAACATGATATGGACGCAAAAGATGCCTCACATTCATGAAGGTCCTTTTCTTGACATTCTGCTACATAATGACGAGGAACAGTTCATCAGCCGCCTTTCTCTTTTTTCCCGAAATTTTGGGTGAGTTCCTTTTCCCCTTCTGGTGGTGGCGTCCCAGTGACTTCCGCTCTTGTTTAAAGATTGTTGAGCTTAGAAGGAAGATATTTAAAAAAAATATATAACTTTTATGTATTACAGGTGGAAGAACCAAAAAAGGCCTACTATGTTTACTCACTCACCCTGCTGTGGTGGCGAGCATGTCGTTGACGGTGTCCCTCGTGGCGCCCGCCATCATGTTCTCGCTCTTGGCCTCCTGACGAGGAGACGTACTACGTACAAGAAGTAATCATAGACGTTAAGAAACGTCATGCCTCACCTCCAAGATCTCCTCGTCGGTCTTGGTGGCGTAGCAGAAGGTGATGACGATGACGGCCATGACCGCGAGGATGATGACGCTGAGGTTTTGTTTTCAACGATCCAGAAAAGCAATTGTTTCAAATGGAACTCCTTGGTACAGCCAAGTGTGCGTGCCGAACTACTCGCCTGGAGGCAGCCACGAAGAGCGTGACTCTGGAGTCCTTGTCCCTCTCCGTGGAGGAGACAAAACCCTTCTCAACGAGGCTCCTGATGGGGGCAAACTCCGGAGCTATCACGTCTATTTTTTACTTCTCTTGAAGAGAACTAACCGACAACGATAAAAAGTAGATTTTTCTATCACATGCCGGTACATACCGGTATGTGATAGAAAAATCACACACTACATACTACATAATTCTGACGGTTATTAAAATCTCAAACGAAAACACTAAGGTAATAGTGTCATTAAATGTCAAAAAATCTAAAATTTTTACCTACACAAGAATCTGCATATATCGCTCGACCACGTACTACTATACGAACCACATATGAAAGAGGTCGGCGACGACGACTTCGTGCCCCTCTGCCGAACCTTGCAGGCACCAAAGGAGAGATTCCCATTGTTCTTGTGAGAGAGGGGCCCTAGTGTGTACAGTAGTAGTACATGAAGATGCTCAGGATCACTATACTACAGGACAGGACGATGCTCAGGATCACTATACATTACACAGGACATGACTTCTCACTCTTTGGGTATGTCAAGATGGCTGATGCAGGTCCGGAGCAAGGCAGTCAGCATCATCTTGCACACGGATAGCCGAGGCAAGAAAAAATGACACACTTGTAAGCTCTCTCTCTGCTGTGTTGTTGTCTTCCACCCTTCTCCCCCCCCCTCAAAAATGACATATAAACACCTGTACAGTGTGATCGGAGCAAAAAAAAATCACTATATCGCATTTTCCCGTGCTTGAGACATGATGTTGCTTTTATTATAGTTTTTTTCCCAGTCTGCTCGCATTTAAACACAGAGCTGTTACCTAACCTACGAATGCATGAATGAGATTTCTTGGGATATTCAACAACACGCGCACTGTGCCAACGCAATCACGCATACACATCACCGAGAAGCAAGAAAAAAAATACGCTCTCTTCACTCTTCTTCGTCTTCTTTCGTCTTTTGGCAAAAAAATAACTGATTTAGGCTCGTAGTATGGCGACCATATGATAAAATATCTCAAAATTTCAGGAGCTCAAACACAACAGTTGAATTATCACAATTTGCGATCATCATCAGTATCATCTTTTCTCTTTTTCTCTTCCAAATTCAGCACTCAGAGTAGTCCTGCCCCTCCACGCCCACGTTCTCCTCCTCTTCCTCGTCCTCTCCCTCCTCCACCAGGCACTGCGTGTCCTTTCCCGTGTCCACCTTTGACGGCGCCATCTCCTTGGGCTTCTTCACCTGCTGCTTTGGGGAGGACTTGTGCGTGACGGAGGAGGGCGCGATGACGGCGGACGGCGGCTCGAAGCCGGCGCGGATGTCCGCCTCGTCGAACGGGGTCGGCTCGTGCCGGGTGTCGCTGTCGTCATCGGGCGGCAGCGGCGGGGGGCCGGAGGAGGGATCCAGCGGGTGGGACGGCGGGGTGGAGGCGGCGGCCACGGCGGCGGCGTTCTCCATGGAGCGCATCGCGTCAAAGACCGGGTTGCTGAAGTCGCGCTGCTTGCCGCCGCTCCCGCGGGCGCCCTCGACTGCGGAGGCCATCTCCGCCGTGGACGCGGTGGACGCGCCTCCGTCGCCCACGCCGGAGGAAGACGACACGCTGCTCATGTTAAATTCCTGAAAAAGAGATTGAGAAAAACACAATTCAGATTATTTATTGTTTTAATAATTAATTAATAGTTAATTGTAGTAGATATTGCTCACCATATTTGAGATCTCTCTCCCGCCGTCTGTTGTGGTGACGAAGGA
>JAAUYM010018410.1_pt1 | contig 11460 bp, 13 predicted proteins | sample 7278001 | NCBI WGS metagenome assembly JAAUYM01 (sample SAMN14350224, study PRJNA611818) | marine sediment metagenome | isolation source: surface marine sediment (1.8m) | place: French Polynesia: Moorea | collected 2018-08
CACACTATGCACAGGCGCCTCTCGTCTAAAGGAATCAACCGTCCGTGAGCCACGGCATCTCTTCCTATCTTTTTTCATCTCGTCACTACTATCTATAAGACGTGATTGCCACTTCAAACTTTGGTTACGAAAGAGAGTCTCACCTGCTAATCTTGATGTACCACTAGGTATGCTCGCCGACAGACGGTATGACACAACTTAAAAAACTTTTTGCAGCCCTTACCCGTGCTAGTCATGTCCGAAATAAATATTTTTATTCTCCTCTCACTCCAAGAAAAAATATCTTATCTTACCTCTTTCTGTTTTCTTATCTAGGACGCCGCACCCTTTTATCCCGCCTTTTGTACTTTTTTTTTTTTGGAAGAGTTTCTTTTCCCCATTTTCGTTCCGTTTCCCCTTGTGGCATACTAATGTGGGCACCGCCAATTCCGCAGGGATTCTCTCTCTCTTGGAAACACAACTTGAAGGAAAGAGGAGGAAAAGGAAAAGGGATGGCTTGGAGCAACAGGGTGTGGGTCGGGAGGGAAATTTAAAAAAAAAAACTTTTGCCCCCATCCTTTCTAGAGGCAAAATTTCTCTACTGAGTACAGAAACCTCGCACTCATCGGCGCTGTTTGTTCTCAGTTCTCACCCTAAGAGAAAAACTTTCAGATCTACTGGAAGAGAGAGAAGCAACTGAGTTTTCTTTCTCTTCCTCCCGTTTAATACTAAATTTAGCAGACTTGCTCATTAGCAGAGCATTCTGTTAGGAGAAAGCTCCTTCTGCTCGAGAAGACAGAGGAACGATAGAAAAAAAAGAAAAGATAAGAGGATTATAAATTTGCTGCCGCACCACCCACCGAGTTTGTGCACACTACAATGGAACAGAAAGAAATATGTAATAATAATGAGTATAGGAAATTCGTAAGAACAGGTGACAAAAATTCCCTGGCCTCACTTTTGTGGAAACTGTTGTGTATGTATAAAAAAGTTTTTTCCTCCTCCTTTTCCCTCCTTCTCCTCTTAGCGGGATGACATTTAAGACAGGTCGTCATCCAAGACTTTTTCCTTTTTCTCTCTCTCTCTCTGTCGCCCATTCCATCCCCCCGTGGTTTCTGCTGCATCTCGTAAACGCTGCCAAATATGGAAAGAGAGAGACACTCTAGAAGTTCGTACGCACGTACTCCGAATTCAGGGCGTGAGACACACAAAAGTAAAGTTTTTTGTGTGGTCCGTGTGCGAAAGAGAGAGAGAAAGCCCGCCTCTTCTTCTCTTTACAACGCATTTTCTTTTTATTTGCCATAAAAGGTATTGGTATAAATGTCTTGTGTCTGCACAAGGATGTGACTTTTGCAAACGATTTATTGATACTGATTTCTGTCTTCTAACTTACAGAAAAGTAACGGAAAAAATCGCTATGCACCAACTTGAGCATGTTAACCTATAGGAGATTCGGACAAGACAAGCATTTTAACGAAATTAGCTTCATCCTTGATCCTGACTTAATCCGCCCTGCTAGTGACTCCCACGCAAATTTACAGACCTTTTTTGCCGAGGCATTTCCGGGGCCTTTAATCCTTCCTCACACATCCCTTTCCTCTCCCCTCCCCAACTTTTCTCCTTCTTCCTCCTCTTTCTCTCTCTCTCCCCTCTAGCCAAAGTTGATTCCGCCTGTCACCCATCCATCCTTGTCTTTCCTTTTGTTCATCACCCGGACAAGAAAGAGGAAGAAGAGGAGGAAGCGACGAACGACGGACCAAAGGAGGTGGAGGTGGAGGAGATGCAGGGAAGAGTGTAACAAATGGGACGAGCTGAGGAAGGTAGGAAAACGGATACACTGCTTGCTATTCTCGTCGGCTCGCTCAAAAAGGGCACCTTTGTTCCGAAATTTAGAAACCTTCTTTTCCGTCCATAATTGCACTTTCTTTCGTTTTCTCTTGGGAGCGCTTTGTCATCCGCTGCCGCTGGAGCTTTCTACTAACTACACACTTGTTGAACGCCTCCAAACAAAGCCACTCTTTCTAGAAAGCCTTTTTATGCAAGTCAGCAAGAGAAATTTGTTTCCTCCCTCTTCCCTCTCCTTTTGCCTTGCTCTCTTCAGAAGAGTTGCACCGACTCCAAAGACAGGGTTGGTCGTGTCAAGGTCGACATTGTCTGCGCTCAGAAGGAGGAGGAGGAGAAGGAGGAGTCGGTCGTTCGTCTGGGACAGAAAGAAGGGTTCAGTGGTCAAGTAGTTTGTCCTTTCCGCCTCTAATTTATGAGCCACTAGACTCCCTTCTCTCTTCTTTTTCCGTGGTGGCCTGTTCTCCCCAAGGGAATTTCTCCCTCTCCTCCCCCTCTTCATGAAATTGAAACGTAGCCTCTTCCTCGTTCTTTTCCCCTCCCCTCCGCCTAGCTTGTGACCTCACTCTACTGTAGTTGTAAGGCTGAAAATAAAACCGCCTTCCTCCTCCTCCTCCTCTACTTCTTTCCACAAAGTCACGCGTCGATGGCTTCTTCTCCCAAGAAACGGGAGAAGGAGAAGGAAGAGAGAGGGAAGAGGGGAGGAAGAAAGCAGAAGACGAAGCCTGTTGGAGACACAGTCGCGCCTTTTGTTTCCCTCCTTCTGAAGACAATCAAGAGGAAGGAGGAGGCGACCGAACTCGAGAGGAGAGGGAAGCCCAATTTATGCGACCATCGCCGAGTAACAAAATTATCTTTGCCAACAATGATGCTCTTGTTCCCATTTTTGAATTTCCTTTATTGTGGACATGCTTAGAAAAGATATGCGAACGGTCTGCAAGCGTTCTCTGGTATAGTGATCCCGGCTTGTTCCGTTTTTATCGACAGTCACAGGAGCAGCGAAAAGGACTTTTTTCTTTTTTCCCGCTTTTCCGAGGATAGTCCTGGTATCATCGCCAGTGTTGGTCTACTATGTTGCCTCTCTTGGTTGGAAAGGCATTACTAACAAGAGAAAGGAGGGGAGGATGCTGACAATGGTAGGGCTTCATCCTTTCATTTTCTCCCTCCTTCTCCTTTCCAATACTTCAGATCCGAATTCGTGTCCAAAATCTCCGCAAAAACTAATTTTTTGAGGCCTTTTTCCCTTTGAGAAGCAAACCGTCATTTGGTGGACTCTTTCTTCTCCCTCCATTTTTTTTCTATTTCCAGCCACTTTCTCACTCTCTCTTCCCTCAACAAACTAATTATGAAACTTTTCTCTCCCTCTTTTTCCTCCTTCACATCCTCGTACCAAATGTCCAAAGCAAACTGTCGACCTTCCCCGGGCCAAAGTTGGCCGCCGACTTCATTATTTTATTGCACTGCTTAAAGACTGGCCCTCGTACGATCCTCGAGTCAAAACCTTTCCGGGTCATTCGTTTCTTCCTCCTGTCCCCTTCTTCCTCCTGTCTCTCATATTTTCATTTCTTCTTCCCTTCTTTCATCAAAGGCCGCGATAGTCCCGTCGTCGTCGTCTCCTCTACCTTATTCGGCTTCTTCCTCGTCATCCACCTGATGATGTTAATCTTCAGATTTTTTTTTAGAGCAGGCATGCTTGTCAGCAGGTCACATGCCATCATCGCGCGCGAAACATTGCACGTGAGCGTTTCTGTACTAAAGCTCTTCTCGAAGAAAAGAAATCATTTGCAAATCACCTTAACTAAAAAAAAAGAATCTTTTCTTCTATCTAGACGTACTATTTTATTCAGAGTGAAGCCTGTTCCTTTGATAGCAAGTGCCTCCCTTTTCCTTGAATGTGGTGCTATAAGTACACGTTCTGATGTGGAAGAAAGAAAGGAAAAAAGGAGATTTGAGAAGTATAAAAGAAGAGGTAAAAAGGGTGCAGCAGCAGCAGTCAAACTTTCTGTAGAAGAACGAAAAAGAAGAAAGAGAGAGCGAACAAAACTTAGTCCGTCCTTTTCCCCTTCTTCCAGCTGTGGTCTTATCTGAGGTCTGTTCGCCTAACTAATCCAATAAAAGGTAGTGTTACGCATTCATATACCTAGTAGAGAAAAAGAGAGAGGGGAGGGCGAGACATCATCTTCAGTTCCAACGTTGTCAAAAGTCTTCGGGAATAGCAATCTGCTTGCAGAAGTGTCAAGCGCACCTCTTTCCATATCTCTCGTTTTCAACTCAGAGGGACTAATTAATTTAGTTTATCTCTCTCTCTCTCTCTTCCCGTCTCCACCTTCGTTTTCTTCCTCCTCCTCTGTCTGAGATGCCACACACACAGGAGAATCTCGCAGCAGAAGGTGACTCAGACTCTTCCTCATCCGACCAACTTGCAACCTAATGTTGCTGTAAAGGAGGACGAGAAAAACGAAGTCTCCCGTGTGGTACATATCCACTTTTTCCCGCGTGTGTCAGGCATAAGCTTTCAGGCATACTACGTATGTACCGTAGTACATTTCTAACGTCAAGAGCTGTCACATGATCATTTATTTCTTAGTTCCAAAAAATCGATAATTCAAGTCTGCTGACAGACTTGAAAAAATACCCAGAAAAACCATGGTGGTAGGAATTGGCCTGCCTTCATTTAAATTAAATGATCCTTTATGGAGCTTCAGAGAGACGGTGCCCCCTGTGGCCCCTCCCTTTCCCCTTCTTTCCACTGAGAGGGGTGTCTGCTGTCGTGTGCATGTGCGGCCTCCGAAGTCCATAATCTTCCCTTTCGTGTTAATTCTCTTTCGCTGTTTCGGAAGACGCATGACCCCCTTCTTTCCTTTCGCCCTTCCTCTTCTTCCCAAGGCTTGGCTACCACAGAAATAACCACCACCACGTACTGTACATGCCGTGTACGACGACTGGACTACCCCCCTTCTCTCCCCTGGTTTCATTATTGATAACCTGCTCCTCCTCCCTCACCCGGCTTCCTATATCCCCCTCCTGGTCTTCCGTTCGTCCTCTCCGCAAGCGCAGCAGGTGGTTTCCATCCGCAGCAACTGGTAGCGCACGTTGCACAAAGTCTGAGGTCCACCAGTGGAAATTGGTTAGAGAGGGAAATGGCAGTAGCATACAAACAGGCCTTGAAAAGACCCCTGGCCACATTTGCGTGGTGTAGAGGAGCCCGCAGGAAGTGGAGGGACGAAGTTTCGTCTTCTTGGAAACCTTTTGTCTACACAGAGGAGAAGAGGGGCCTCCTTTCTTTGTTTGGGATCGCAGCAAAAGTTGGAGACAGAAGTTCGATATTATAGGGGGGAAAAGGAAAGTCCTACCTTGATGTTTCTGTGTATAGTGAATGTGTATAGTACTACGAGTAGTGTTTCTTAAGTGTACTATGATATTTCAATCTTAAGTTAGTTTTTTAAACATTTTTTTAATATAGGTCTCTTTAACTTCCCAACACCTTGTCAGGTTCAACTACCAGGTTCTAGGTATTCACCAGCTATTTCTGTCAAGACATGTTAGGAAAAGTATGTACTACTTTTCCCTGGATCATATTCTAGTACTACAAAAAGATTATTACAACTCTCCTTAGTAAGGCGACCACGCTCAGCTCCAAACACATGAAGCAGCATCTTTTTCTGATCCCCCCATCTTGTCTTATGCTATTGTACTGTACGTAGTTAGGTCTTTAAGACCTTTGGATCCTGGACAAGTTCTAATTTGCTCAAGAGATCTTCAAGGCTTTTTGACATACATAATAAATTGTATCATAATTGGCTCGCTACTAAATAGAAAAAGAAAAGAAAGACACTACAGTACAGAGTATCTGTTCTTAACTTTGAACTTCTACTAAGTGAAAAATTCGTTTTGCACAGAACGGCTTCTCAATTTACTAATAAGGTTTGCTTCTGCCAGACAACCGACAACCTTTTCCGTATTAGTCTTGTAACTTTTCGAGCTCAACACCTTGCAAAGTTTGGTTGTGTTTTGCCTTCTTCCTTGCTGTTTCTTGTTTGAGCTTCATCTCCTACCCCTGAGATCTTCAACCTTTTCGGACCGCGACCAAACTTTAAGACCCTAGAGCATCCAGCGAATCAATGTGCTCCACACTATTTTATGTAAACTAGAGCACAGCGGGTCTTCTCAGTTTTTTTCTTATAACCCTATCACAACCCATCGGTTGGAAACCTCTGTATTCTCCTGCAAGTAAAAAAAAAGGTACGTAGTACACTGTGTAAAGAGGAGATGGGAGGGGGCTCATAATTTTCGTACATGCTAGTACTACAAGATTTGGGTCTTGCTTACAAAGAATACGGTTTTGGAAGAAGTGCACGCAAAGGTACCAAACGTAATCTTCTTCCCCACGGTTTATATTCTTTCTCATTTTTATTTCCAGGTGCGTTTCTCATAAGAAGCCCTCTTTCAGTAAAGAAAAAAAGACTCTACCAGCGAGATATGGATTTGCTGATTCGCCCTTAAATGAAGAATTGAAAAAGTCAGAAAAGGAAAGGGGAAAATATTGAGAAGAGAAAAGATTGAGAAGTCTGGGAATTGAAGAGACCTGAGAAACTGAAGTGTATCTGTCACTTTCTGTGTCTCCTGTAAAGGCCTCAAAGGCTCTGGCTCTTGAGATCTGGATTAGGCAGCGATTTAGAGAGAAGAAGAAGTTGCTTTTGTGTTGTGTAAGGGGAGGAAGGCTCGTGGGAAGAGAGACAAGAAGGACCTTGTACCGTCTTCGCACTACACTGAATGGAAATGTGTGATTTTCTTCTGCATCAAGGAAGAAGAAGAGGAAGAGAAGGAATCCTCCTCCTCCTACCTGCCTGCTTCCTTGCCACGTGCCGGAGTCGTAAGAGCCCTCCCTCTCCAATGCCAGGCATGTCGCTGGCATTCCAAGACTCCGGAGAGTCTGTGGTGGAGGGAGAGGAGGAGGACGAAGAGCCTCTCTCCTCTCCTCAAACCTCATCTTGCATGTCAGGAACAGGATACTATAGCTAGATTCATCCACTGGACTGGTCTGCTTCCCACTTTTCTCTAATAACATCTCCCTCGTTTCTCGGGATTCAGGCATCAAATTATGCCCTTCGCGAGATGAGGTTGAAGATTGCGCGCCCCTCTTTCCCGAAAGCCTGACGTGAGTCCGTCCCAGTCTCACGCCGCCCGCCGCCGCCGAGAGATGGTGATAGAGCTCCTCCTGTCGCTGCTCCTCACCCTCCTCGCTCTCGTTGGATTCCTCTTCAACTTTTACGTCATCGTTGCCATCCTCGTCACGAAGGAGGTGAGCCCAGTCGACAAAAATAAGAAGAATGAAAAAGATTCGTAGTTGCTGATCTTACAAAAAAATTCTTTCTCACCCGTTTCTTGCAGCCCCGCACCCCGAGCATCACTTTCCTCCTGAACCTGGCCATCAGCAACTTCGTCATCACCTTCACCTTCCTGATTTTTTCCGCGCCCTCTCTTCTATTCACGGGGGAAGAAGAGGACAACAGCACCAACGTAACGAACGGCGGTGGCAGCAGCAGCAGTAGCAGCAGCAACAGCAGCAGTGACGGGAGTGGCGGCGATCTTGTGGACGACGAGGGCGGCGGTGTCCTGTGCTCCGCCCAGGGCGTCACCGTCATCTTCATCCATCCGCTTGTCATGTGGAACTTGGCAGGGATCCACCTGGACAGGTTCCTCTCAATCGCTCACCCGCTCAGGTACGAAACAAAAGATTCAACATAATCCTGCTCGGGAGGTCGGTTGGTTAAAGTTCGGTGGTTAAACTTAATGTACGAACTTCATTTTTTAAAGAGCCGGCCTCAGGAGACCTGCATACGAGTTACTGTGGTGGGGGAGCTGCTTTTTGGCGAAAATCGTCCACCCGCCTAATGTATGCAAATATTTTCACTCTTTTCAGCTAAGCTAAGCTTCTTCTCTTGTTAACTGCTTTTGTCAAAAAGGTGCGAAAAATGTACGTTCGGCAGGTGTAAAAAATATAGGATACTGAATTTTCGTCATTAGGGAGCGAGTACAAGATATTATATGTTAGGCGGGTGGTCAGTTTTCGACAGAAAGCAATCACCTCACTGTGGTCACAGTCGTGGGAAGAAGAGAACTTACATTCGTAGTACTACCCGCATTTCGCGGAATTTTTGAATTTTTATGTTTATGACCAAGGATGGACGTGTGACTGCGCTGGTAAAATTACGTTGTCCTCGGGTTGCTTTAATTGCCGATAATGGTGAGGGAGCCCCCACTCCCTCCACCTCCCTCTCACCACAGAAGAAGAGGCGGCGACAGCAGCAGCAGCAGAGATGCTTTCTAGCAGACTAAGCGCGGCTGTCTAGGAATAGGATGATGGCGCACTAATTAGGTTTATGCACCTATGTATGTGGACATGTGTGTAAATGTGGAAAGTGCTGCATCAGGATCAATACTGCACTTACTGCAACATTTTTTGCATTGCTACCCATTTGTTTGTTTCCACAGACGCATGCACGGGTCTTTTAGTTGCTTGTTCCTTCTCTCTCTCTCTCGTTCTCTTTTGATACCCCTCCTCCCACCCAGGAGGCGCGTTAAATATTACATGTTGTATCACCGCAGCAGGTATCGTCTGTCTCTTTTCCAAAAAAAAGTTTTTTTCTCTCGTGTCTTCTTCTCTCAGCTATGGAAAACTTGGCATAATTTTTACCTTTATGCAAGCAGACCGCGCAGATCGTCCATACTTTCCGAATGGTTGTCGGATTCTACAATTCCTTTGTGCTCTCTTTCCTGTTACATCATCATTCAGAGTTTTATGTTTAGCAAAGCTTTATAAAACTTTGTATTGAAACCAACAGTACCTTAAGCTAGGAAAGAATTTCGTGACAAAAAAATCTTTTTCTATACCCTGCTTTGTCTATACATGTGCAGGTACAGCTCCCTGATGTCGGTCCGCAAGAGCCTGGCCTTCCTGTGCTGCGCGTGGCTCCTCTCCCTGTGCCTGTCCGTGCCCCCCGCCGCGCTCCGCTTCTCGCCCATGCGCCACAGGCCGGAGTTGGGTGCCTGCCTTCCGGTCTTCGTCGCCGCCCCCGTCGCCTTCCCCGTCGCCTACTTCTCCCTCGGCTACCTCGTCCCCGTCCTTTTCGTCCTCGTCGTCAACCTCAAGGTGGCAGGAATCGCAAAGTACCACGAGTACAGGTAACAAGGGAGATTCTCTTTTTTGTGTGCTGTTGCTTCCCCGAAACAGTAAATTTAAACATTCTTTCTCCGGATGCCCTTTTCTTCTGTCTTTCTCCCCTCCGCCGGCATCACCCGAAAGTTATTTTCTTCGCGGTCGAGTGAACGAGATTTGGTACTGACAGGGTTGCCAGCTGGCACATTCTATGGCCAAGAAAAGTACGATTCTGATGATATTTGAACTCCATTTGCCATGCGAAAAATTTGCCGTTTTTTTTCTTCTGGCATGGAAAAGTTTTTTGCCCCAGTAAATAAAATAATGAATCTGGCATGTTTCCTAGGAAGTTTTGGCATATGCTGCTGGCTGAGAACTGACAAAACTGGATTGGAGGTGCGGTTGGTGGTCGACATTCCGGAGAAAGTGCATCTTCGTGGGTGGGAAGGCAGGGCCGGAAGGAGAAGAAAAAAGACGGGATTTTTTTTCTTGGTTCAGTGCAGATTTCCGTTGCGCCTCTGTTGTTTCAGGATCGCTCACGCCCTCCTGGGCATGGTGGTGTCGACCGACAGCCGGCTCATCTCCAGCGAGGGCGCCAGGGCCAAGAAGATGCAGTCCGACCAGCTTAAAAACTTCCAGGTTCTTCCAGGCACTTCTGCTCTGTTCGCTAATGTTCACCTTTCCTTCAATCCTTTTCTCGCAGGGCCGCCGTGGCGTCTTCACCATATCCCAAATGATCGGTTCCCTCCTTGCCATGTACGGCCCCTTGGCCTGCGCGTGCACGTACGAAAGCGTTGTCGGTCGCGTGGTGGCGCCAAACCTGTTCAGGGTCTGCTTGGTCATGCTCATGAGCAGCCCCGTCGTCAACGGATTCGTATTCGGGCTCAAGAACAAGGTAAAAGTTGATTTTTTTTCTCTCTCTCTTCCACCATAGGGATGCTGCTAGATGGGTTTCTTTCTTCCTTCTACTTTTGTAATGTAGATAATCCACATGACGCTGCTTCACTTCGCCCGCAAGGAGATGTACAAGAGCGAGGTTCAGCAGGAGATCCGTCTGCGCAGCCCGGGCGGATCCCGGAACGGGGCCGGGGGAGGTGGAGGCGGAGGCGGAGGCGGAGGGGGTCTCGGCTCCAGCCGACCGTCCATCGGAAACATCGTCGGACACATCACCCTCCAGATGCCGACCTACCTGACCAGGCAGCTGTCTTACGCCTCCCTCGCCCCGGTGAGTGACATGTGACACATTCAGGCCGACGTATTTGACTCTCTCACGCTTTGCCATCGTCAGGACGCGATTTACTCCCGTCCGCCCTACCGCTGCAAGTCCGCCGGCTCCATGCGGCGCGCGGCCAAGTTCCGCGCGGAGGACAGCGTCGACGTCGGCGACGGCGCCCCCTCTCCAGTGGGAGAAGGCGGCAGGGAGAGGAGGCACGGGCGCGGGGGCAGAACGGCGGTGTTGGCGGCGACGGCGTCGGAGGCGGGGGCGGGGACGGGGCCCGAGAGGTCGTTCTCTGTCAGGTGGACCTGCAGGAGGGCGAGGCTGAAGAGACACGTCTCTGATCTGTCGTGGTGAGTTTAGGAATTTTCACATCAAGTTGCCATTGGTTCTTCTAATTTGTCCATCACCTTAGGGTTAAATTCTATAATAATTAGGTTACTTAACGCTGCTATACGCTACTACGAAAGAGAAACCAATCTTCCCCCGTACGTGAGCCGCTGCCTTATTAGCAAAAAGATAAAGAAGCTCCTTGTCTGGTATACGTACGTGGCAGCTCTTAATCTCCCGGTCTGGTAATATCTGTTTGATCACGCGACGTCTGCCAATTTGAAAGCAGTGACGGATTGAAAAAGGAAAATGTCAAAGATTGCATGTTGGGATCATTGATGGTATACCTACAGAGCATACGGGTACCCAACCAATATCGCTGGCGTGAATTTAGTGATAAGGTGCAATAAGGTTTTTATATCACTTATACAGCGTTAGAACGCCAGCGCAGGTGTTAGAATAATGGAAAAAAACCTTATTGCAAATCAAAAGTCGACCCCTGCACTAACTACCACTATTGTCGCCACCGAGACCGTGCCCCTAACGATACCAATATTGGCTGGGTACTAATACGTAACGGAAAGGAATTTCTTCATATGATTTCATACAGTGTTCTAGAGCAGAGTCTCTCTATCCATTAATCCAGGTGCGACTACATTAGGGTGTTATTATTACAGGAGACTCAACTCTATCAACGCGGCGCGGGCTGCCGTGGACAAAGAGACCATGGAGCAAACGGAGCAGTTGGAGCCGGCCAGGAAGGAGTCCTCCGCCTCCAACGTTTCGGTCGAGGTGTCCCCCAGGCCAACCTTCACCTTTGGCTCCTGGAGAAGCAAGAAGGGGTCCTCTGCCAGGAGAAGGAGGAAGAGGAAGGGCAGCAAGGAGAGCAACGCGGCAGATGAAGAGGAGGAAGAGGAGGAAGAAGATTTCGACG
>JAAUYM010001517.1_pt1 | contig 11457 bp, 8 predicted proteins | sample 7278001 | NCBI WGS metagenome assembly JAAUYM01 (sample SAMN14350224, study PRJNA611818) | marine sediment metagenome | isolation source: surface marine sediment (1.8m) | place: French Polynesia: Moorea | collected 2018-08
CTGGCATCGGCGTTCCACGCGGGTGTGTGTTGTTCTGCCGTGTGCTCTTCGGATCTGCCGCTGCTGCCGCTGCTGCCGCTGCAGCTGCAGCAGGATGAGGAGGAGTAGCAGGAGCAGGAGGGGGAGGCGGAGGAGGAGGAGGAGGAGAAGGAGGAGGAGGAGGAGAAAGAGGAGGAGAGAAATTAATCCAGCATATGTCGGTGTCGGGAGGGAGGGAGGGAGGGAGGGAGGAAAGCGACAAACAAGGTCACAAAACGAGACTTTGAAAAAAAAATAGTTAGGGGATCAGAAGATTTTTTCTCATGCTTTTTTTTCTTTCTTCTTGTGAGCTTCGAATGCATTTCTCAATAATTGATTTCGCTACGCGGTCGAACAGAGAGAGAGGAAAGTTGGGGGAACCTGTGGAGTCGCTGTGAGAGTTTTGACCCGAACTGGGAAATGGAGGAATAATAATCTTTCAACGGGGAATTTCGTTCTTATGTTGCAATAAAACATAACATTTTTGGTGCAACTTTTCTAGCCCCCAAAAAACTTGAAGAAAGAAGCCGCCCATAAATCAGGGGCGATGACACAAAATTTTGGCCTCCCATAGCGTGAAAACTCCCAGTGGGAGTCAATAAAGCCAGTCGAAGGGGGGCTTTTCCTTGTGTAGGAAGCTCCACCCTTCCTCCTCTTTTTCTCCTCCTCCACCTCCTCCACCTCTCAAGGATGAATGGTCATGCTTCTTCCTTCCCACCCACAAAGGTGCATTTTTTAAAGTCCTCTTGAGGCGAAGCAAGAAAAAAACATATTTAAAACATTCTCCAAAAGTTTATTTTCTTCGAAACAAGACGTTTTTTAATTCTACAGTAGAAGATTGAGCAGTTTTTTTTTTCGTTTGCGGCGTTTGTGGCTTGGAAGTGGACTAATGATGATTGCCCACGAAAGGACCTCCTTCTTCTTACCTTCATCCCTCCTCTCCCCTCCAGGTGAGTGAGTAATCTCCCTCCCCCCCTGCACCCCACCCCCCCAAAGACAGGTGGACCCAAAAAGCCACAGCAGCTACTGTTATTAAGTGGCATTACCATGTTGGAGACATTAGCCGAGGAAGGGAGAGGAGAAGTTCTGGGAATCGGAACAATACGGATCCCTTTTCCTGATAAAAAATGCTATTTTTTGCCATATTTTTGGGAAATAAGAAACTGAGAAGAAACAATGGTATATTCGCTTAAGAAACACAATAATTAACTCAGTTTTTCTTCTGACAGCGCAAGTTCGTAGTACAATTCGATGTCGAATGACATCGATGACGTCATTCAGAGCAACATGGATGCACCAATGGCAATGCAGTTAAGAACTGATCATCAGGGTCTTACTGTGCTTATGACAAAAGTTCTATAATGCATAAGGAGACTCCACTGTAGTCCTTTTTAGAAGACCCATCTTGGGTGGCAGTGTAGATCACAAAGAGAGAGGATGATGATGATGCTTGCTTTGCCGCAGACTAACAATAAGGCACCCCTAAATTCAGGGCCATTTTGAGGGGGGAAAAAGCTTTTTTGTCACGCAATGGATCCTACCTTAAATTGAGCCATGCTGTCTCCCTCTTCCTCCTCTTTTTTTAGGAGAGCCGTCAGTAGCAATTTCCACCTCTGGCAGCTTTAAAGGGCCGCTTCTGTTTGGTTTGGTTTGGTTCCAAATTTGGCGCCGCAAATGGAGGGGTGCTTCTCCTGCCCCCTCCTTCTCTCTCCCCCCCTATCATCACCAGCACTTCTTCTCGTAATTGGGTCTTTTTGGCAAGTTAATTCCTTGCAGTTCGTTGTAATGGATGGGATGAGATGGATGGATGGACCGTACCAGGGCTTTGTCTTCCTCAAACTCCTCCTCCTCTTCTTCTTCCTCCTACTCCTGCGTCGTATTTGCTGCCCTCAGGGCCAGCAATTGTTTTTCTGGGCTGATGGAAAGAAGGAGGAGAAGCATCATCATCCGTCGATCAACAGTTTTTTCCCATGAACTTTTCGACAAAAGCTCTAGGTAGGTTCCCCCCTCCCCCCCCAAAAAAAATCATTGGGATCTTGCTGCTACCCGGAATAAGGAATTCCTTTGCTGCAATTAGCACATGGCCAATATTTTTGTCTCCCCTCCCTCTTCAATCTTTGTACAGATTCCTTCCCACGACTGGCAGTGCCGGAGAGGAAGAAAAAGTTCTTGTGTTCTCCCTCCCTTTCAACCTGGTTCATCTCGTGACCTTCCTTACTTGACCCCGTGAGAAGGAGGAAAGAAGGGAGGATGAGACACATTTGCCGACGACGACGCTGCCTTCCAAGCAGAGAAGAAAAAAAAAGAAGCATGTTTTGAGTTTCCCTCAAATTAAACTCCCTCCACGAAAAAAAAAAGTTTTAACCGCAATAAGTGCGTGCGGTGAAAATTTTGATTTTTTTTTCCACAACCCCTGCCAATTTCCTGTATGTCACACCTGCCATAATGCATGCGGAGAGGTGCTGCTGCTGCTGTTGCTGTCTCTTTTGATTCCTCTTTTTTTCCTCAAATCCCCACCTCTATCCACGGGATGATGTACAAGCCAGGTTAGATCTAAGAGGTCATGCTTCAACGTGGATAAATGATACTGTTCACTGTTGTTCTTTTCTCCTCCTCTCTTCTACCTTGCGTGCTGCACAACAGAATGTGGGTGAGTCTCACCGGGAGGGGGGAAGCGAAGGGGGAGTTGCTACTTCATGCACCCGTACATTCATAGACAAACGCTGTAGTACGTATATCAAGACTTTTACTGTACAACCTTTTCTTACTTAAGAGAATCTCCACCTACACCAATCTATGGAGGATGGAGAAGAAGAAGAATAGAAGTAAGAGAGAGAGAGAGAGAAGAAGCCGCTTTCATCTAACCAGGATAATTACCCACTTCCGATAACGCACCCTCTCTCCCTCCTCCTCCTCCCTACAGCCAGTTTCGCCTTTGCCCTCTACGCCTTGGGCAGAAGAGGAAAAAGTCACTTTTTGGCTGTTCACATGGATGGAGGAGAGGGGGGAGAGACCATTGAGAGTCGAATTGGGTACAGCGGGGAGGAGGAGGAGGAGGAGAATCCTATTTTTGAGACTGCACAATGGGAGGAAGAGAAATTGGCCTTTTTTGAGGGGGGGCGGAGAGAAAGGGACTCATTCTATTTTTAGGAGGGTCGGCTTGTCCCTCTCCGGAGACCAAATTTGGAGGTGGAACATAAAGTCATGATTGCAAAAGATATCGTCAAGGAAAAAAAAAGTTGGAGGGTCTGTCTAATTTGGACGTCTTAAAAAAACTTGGGTTTGGTTCTCCTTTTTCTTCTTTGAATGAAGGGTTATTTTCTTCCAGGGCGGAAATGGATGGGTGAGCTTGTGTTGTGTTGTGTGTGCACCATGATGATGATGATGAGTAGTGCCGAACCTTGGGTCACGGCAATTAACCCGAGAGAGGAGAGAAAGCAGCAACAGCAGCAGCAACAGCAACAGCAGCAACAGCAGCAGCAACAGCAGCAGCAACCGGAAAAAGGCGAGATTATTTTTTGCCGACATTTTCTCCTCCTCCTTCATCCGCACGCGATGCCCCCCCCCCCCAAAAAAAGTGCATGAGACCCACCTTTTTTGTTGGGTGGGAGACCAACTGTGGGAAAAAAATTCGGACCGATATTGAACATGACGTGATGAGAGGTTTTTTTCGGCAGTGCAAGACATGCACTACCGAAAATGATTTTAAAGAAAAAAAGAAAAGAAAACACCATTTTTTGTCGGCATTCATTTTTTTTTTTTCGCAATTACGTTCCTCCTCATCCATCTTTCTCCCCTGTCCTCCCCCTCCATCCAATAACGTCCTCCTGCTCCTCTCCATCTTAAAAATGGAAGCTAAATAGATCATTAATTACAGGTGTAATGGCGCCCAAATTGACCCCCCCTCTTTCTTCCTCCTTCCTTTCTGGCGGAAGCCTCAGGGCATCACCAATGCCTCCTCCTCCTCCTCCTTCCCCTCCTCCTTTCCCTCCTCCTTTCTTCCTTTTTCTCTTTTTCTCGCACACACACTCACACACAGTTCAGCCACCTTTTGTGTGTTGTACGTGTGTAATTTGGACTCCCTTTCCCGGGCAGCGAGGTCGACCGGCGGTGGCTTCATCATTTGTTCGACCATATTTAGAGCGGACAAACAGATGGAGCTCTTGAGTGCGCCCTTTGAAACAGCCGACGTCTATGGCTTTCTGTAGAAGATGTTGCTTTTGTGACACAAGCACCTCATTTAAACTTGATTACGAGTCCGCATCTCAGTTACTTGCCCTCATCTCAAGCACTCCATTTGATGTTGATTTGTGTCCTCCCTGATCTCCTCCCTCCCCGTCCCCTCCGCCCAAGTTGCCATACGCCTCATTATTTGGAACAAACGTCCGTTGGAAGCGGTGGCCTTTGGAGGAAGAAGAGGGAGATGATGATGATGAAAGCCGCGGATAATCTCGCTCATTTTTTTAAGAGAAGCCGATGATGGGAAAAGAAAGAGGAAGAGGAGAGGAGATGCTGCCACCACCAACAACAAAAAAATAAAAGCCAGTAATTGGCCTTTTATTTATTAGCCAGTCAACATTAATTATAGTACTGCAGCAGTACACAATGTTGCTAAAATTTATGATCTGTGGTGGCCGACGCAACATTTCCCATCAAGGTTGCTCGTCTTCCTTTGTGAACTGACCCACACCTACAGTGTAGTAATACAATACCTCTGAAATAAATCGAAAACGAATTGATTTTTTTTTATTTTCGGGAAATCGCCTGTCGGCATCTCTTTCTCTCCGTACAAGTACGGAAGGGAGTCGCCGTGAGAGGGCATTAAGAAGGCGGGAGGCGGGGGAGGGAGAGGGGCAGAGACCAAATTAGGATGCGCATAACTCAGTTGGGGGGGTGGAGGAGGAAAGAAAAAGAGGAGAGAGGGGAAAAAAAAGCCCAAGAAATTCCTGGAGAATTTTTCTCCTTCCGGTCTCCTTTTTTTCTTTCTCCTCCTCTTTTCCCTAAAAAAGAAGTCGTGAGAAAGAAATTCTCTTTTTGAATTCTTCCGACAGAGGAGAAGAAGGGAGGGAGGAAGGAAGAAAGTTCTTTTTTTTTACCGCAGTATCGCCTCCTCCCTTTTGATGCGGATGTGAAGAGAGCGGGATGTATAAACACCCACCTGTCCCGCCAAGGAATGAATGCAAGTACACCGTGCCGACATTAAAAAAAAACCTGAATACTTCTTTTCCTTTCACTAATGAAAAGTAAATTTATTTAAATACTTTTTGTCAAAAGGTACTTGTACTTGTATTTTAAAATACCCTTTTAAAATGTATCATGCACTGTATCAAAGTTAATTATTTTGTCAAGTTACAAGCACTTTATCAAGCACATCATGGTACCAAAATAAACTTATGTACTTTTTTTTAATGGAAATGCTGTACGTACCTACAACAATCCCTTCGTGTTCTAGGTAGAAAAAAAAGCAACAAAATGATGTGTATTTTTTTAGTGTACTACTGTACTGTACAGTAGTATATTTAATTATGAGAAGATATCCGTCATGACGAAAAGTGTCATGAACTTCCTTTGCCACAACTGAATTTCCCATAATAATTTTGGCACGCGAGCTGAAATCTGTTCACGTCGACCTACCTGCTTGCACCAGAAGCAACAGAGAAAAAGAGAAACGCCAGCAGCAACAGCAGCAACAACATGAGGAGAAAGAATTGGTGGAATTGCCCCCTCCTCTCAAAATTGTCTCGCTTGGCTGATCAAGTGTGTCAATTGTTGCCCCGCTTCCCCCCTCTTCTCCTTCTACTTCTCTGTGCCGTCATGTGTCGGGAGCAATGATAAAATTATGCCTCTGGGCCGAATTTGCTCATTATAAAGTACAATAGTAGAACTTTGACGTAGTACGTAGTAAAATTTATGGTCAAAGCTGAAAGATTACTACGAGTATATTGTACCAGAGTGTTTCAGAGCAGAGGTGGATAACAAAGGGAAGTCAAAATACTGTGGGGAGGTAAGTGTGGCTTCTTTCGGCCCTTCCACCCGCATGTGAGATATCTATCTTCTCTTTTTCCAGACTGCATCAAATGGAAAGAGAGAGAGCTGGAGAAGGAGGAGGAGTTGGAAGGAGGAGAGCTTCCACAGATCTTTTTGTGTGGATGGAGGTTCTCTTTGGAGAAGAGGGCGTGGCTCCATTAGGTTGTTTTTTTTTCGCAAATGTTTTGCAAAAAAATCATTCTTTTGTGCGGCAAAATTTATTTTACCCGTAAAATTTGCTAGAATTTTTTTTAGACGCTACCAAATTTTAATCTTGTTTGCGTACGGAATGCGCCATCTTTCTTTATTTACTCCGGTCTAAATTTAATGCAATTATGGCTTCAACCAGAAGTATAGTAAGTCACTGCTTGGAGGGGGGGTAGTTCAACTTTGACCTCGTCCTGACCCCCCCCCCCCCCGAAGAAAAGAGGGGACAGTCAAGGATGTTGTTGGTGGTCTGTCTCTCTCTTCCTAATTTTCCCCTTCATCAAAGCGTGTCACTCTCCCGACATTATCCTGACTTGAAGAAAAAAACGCATCTGGATCTTCTTCCTGCTTTTCTGGATGGACATTGAAATTACCACCTTTCACCTCTTTCCTGAGAATGAGAAGACTGAAAAGAAGTTTTGTCACAACGGAAAAAAGAATGATTTCTTGGTCGACTACAAAAATGTTGCGTAAAAACGTGGCAAGGACATCTTCGTGTTACAGCATTAAAATCTGCATCTGTTATGCATTTTCCTCTTCTTCTCAACTCCATCGACTTCCTTCCATTCATTTTTTTCGTAAGCAACACCTGCTCCTTCCTGCCCTCCAGCAATAAAGCTCATTTTTAGGGGGAAATTGTAATGCGAGGGGGGGGGAGGCAGAGCAGCATTTTTTCTGTAAGTTTTTCTGTAAACCGACAAGACTTATGCAGAAAAAACCACTATGATTTTAGTCAAAAACAGAGCAGAAAAACCTGTGAAATTTCTGTCTCTTTGCATGGAAGGAAGAAGGAAGATGAAGTTCTGTCAGAGCAATCAGAATGTTTTACTGCTCTCCTCCTCCTTCCTTTTGGCGCAGTCTGATAATCTTTTCCCCTACTCACAGGGTTGCCAGGCCACCCATTCCTAAATATAGTCTAATAGAAAACATACTGAAGTTCAAATATGACAAGTTAAAAAAGTGGACAATGAGTGCATTTTTGCCAAATTTTCCAGCCTACGAACATAGCCCACTTGGCAACTCTGCCTCTTCTCCTGACTTCTTCGTCAAAGTCCGTTGGCCCGTGTCACATCCGGTCTGAGGATGATGGTTTCAGAACAGCAGAGCCGCGGGGCAAAGAGTCTTGGAAAAAATAGTTTTGCGGGATAGAACGAATCTTAAAGGATTCGGATACTCTAAGTAAAAGTACTAGTATGTCAAACAGTGTGTGTAAAGTAAAGTGGATTCTTTATTGACATACAAACGTGACAAAATCTGTCTGGATTCTACTGTGCCACTCTGCTTACGTACCTGCTATGCCAGTGAACTTTTTTCCCAAAAAGATAATAAAAAACCTTTTGTTTCGCGGAAAGCATTTTGACATATTTTATCCGTCAAATTAGCGAGCGACAGGGCAAAAAAGTGCATGTCGAAAAAAAACAACAACAAAGGAGCTTCCTTTAAAAAATCCTCTGGTTGATTGCGCTCATTACAAAAAAAGGAAGAGAAGGATGAATATTATACTGGAATTGCATTGTGGAAGGGTTGGGTGCGTGGGTCCATTAAGAAGTGGAGTCCTTCTTGGGAAGTGGTCGCAACAACACAACAGAAACGGACTCAGGTGCTCGAATTAGGAGGAGGAAAGAGGAGGAGGAGAAGGGGGAGGAGGAGGAGAAAGATGAGGGGCGTGGCTCCCTCTTAACTGCTTTTTTTCTTCTCCTTTTTGGAAGTTGATGTTTCTATAATCGTCTAACCGGCAAAAAAAATTGGCAGCTGCCGCAAAGGTTTTTTTCTTTCAAAATTTCGAACTTCTCGAAGTGTGTGTTTTTTTAGGAGGGAGAGGGGGCTTGACTTTTTAGACAGAAAAGGGAATGAGGGCAATAATCAACTTCTTCTCTCTCTCCTTCCAAAGCTTGTTTTGTAAATCAATATCTTGAGGGGGGGAAAAGAGGGAGGTGGAGGAAGAGGAGGAGGAGGGAGGGATATACTGTTTTATCTGGAGGCACGTGGTGCCAGGGTTTTTTTCTTGGAGGAGAAGTGCCAATGTTTTGACAGCAGGTCCTTTCCCAAATTTTGTTCTTTCTCCTTCAAAAGATTCGAAAAAAATGACTAATTTCGGAGTGGTTGGCACATGTTGTTGCGCTCATTCATGAAGTTCTCGAAGTAAGAAAAAAAATGAGTGGCACGCGAACGATCCTGGCTTTTGACACCACTCGACGAGCCTGGGATGTTTGTTTGGGGGGAGGGAGGGAGGACTTTGACACCAAACCGTCTTTCTCCTCCTCCTCCTCCTCCACCTTGAAGACAAACAGACGACTTCCGCCTAATATTCTCAACAGAATTCTCCTCCCTCTCCCTCTCCAGGCAGCAGCAGAAGTGGCAAAAACCCATTTGTCGTTAATGCCATTTCCCCGAAAATATTCCCGAAAAATTAATTCCGTGGCCGTTGTTTTTCCTCCTCCTCCACTTTTCCTTCTCGTTTCCGGTGAAAATTAAGCAATTTAACCCTCTCTGTTTCCACCCCTTCTTCTACTGCTCAGTCAAACAATCGGAACGGATATGACGTCACATCCTTCGTTAGGCTAAGTGGGGGTGGAAACTTTGGAAGGAAATTTCTTCTTCGTTAGGTCTCCCAGAGATAATCATGTGAAGAGAAGAATCCCCTAAGCCCTTGCCTTATTATCTTAGTGGGTATGGGTACCACAACGATCATCCAGACACGTTAAAATCATCACAAGTTCCCTTGTTAGCGTCCTCCCCCCTCTACGTACTACTTTAAGGTGGTCAAATCAAATGGAGCGGGTGTCCACGTAAAAGGATTAAACTGAGACCTCCAGATGTTGGATGTCAAGCTTGTAACGTACACGATGTGCACGATTAAAAATAATATTGATGCCAAAACGTGTGTAAAGAAGCCAGGTGTGCCATTTCATGACCATTTTTTGCTATGGATGCGCACATTTATGTCTTGTTGGGGCTACAAGATTTGTTAACAAAGGCACACTAATAGCTAACTGTTTATGGTTACCGGTGAGCTTGTATCAGTTTTTTTTTTACGTAAGGTCTGGTAACCATGTCGAGAAAGAAGAAACAGGTGGCTCCATAAGATCGACAGAAAGAGAGGGGGGTCAACTTTTTCCTCTTGTTCCACAGCACCATTCCACACTGACTGACTACAAGCCATGCCGCAAAAGGAAAGAGAGAGAGAGAGAGCGTGTTTCAGATCGGGTTACAAAGCGGCGAAGGAAAGAAATGCGAAACTGGAGGAGGAAGAAAAAGAAGACGGAACACGAATTTACGAAAATGTAAGGATGCTTCTCCTTTCATGAAGAAAAGAGTGATGAAAGAACATTGGCGGCAAAGGCGGCCCTATCCTCCCTCCCTCCTCCCCGCCGTAAAAAGAGAGGAGAAAGTTCCTGATCCTTTCTTTTCCCTCATTGGCCGCCTCCCCCTGACCAATTGGGCTGCTTTCCTCTCCTCTCCTGCCTACACACACACTCATACACTGGCACACACGCAAGCAAGCAAGCTCTGCCGTGTGATAAGCGGGTGGGGTAACAAGAAGAAGAAAAGGGAGGAAAGGCGGGAGTCACAGCAGGGGGCGGGGAGATTATGAGCAGGTGTGTGTGAGGTCAAAAGCCGTGATTTAAAATTCGAACCTCTCTAGTGGAAAAACTGGGCTACAGAAGAAGGATTGACGATTGCCAAGTTTGCATTGTTCTTTATAATGTAACTCCAGTTTTTTTTTAAACGCTCTACTATTGTATGTAGTAGGTAGGTGTAGATGATCACCACAAACTGCGCCTCCTGGCATGCCTGTCTGCATTCTAAGAACCGTTACTGCAAGTTTGCACCCCCAGTTATACTCGTATATGCTGAGTTAAGAAAAATATGTTATTGCTTCAACAGGTAATAAATTTATTGATGGAGGCTGCAAAAAAACTTCAACATAAGTGAATTTGTTGAGTAGGTACTATTTTAAAATTTCGCCCAAAAAGCACGGCAGCTCGAGTCCAACACTTTCTGGATAATGTCTGCACCGGTGCTTTTCCTAGAGGCGCTTACTCATAACAACCTTAAGCTCTTTTTTTTGCCCCCTTGCTCCTTCCTCCTGCATGAAATTAAGACGTCTCTGGTTACCCAGAAGAAAAGGAGAATGAAGAGGGAAGCGAGGGTGGCGGCGGCACGAGCGGAGGGAAACAATTCAAACTCCTCGAAATTGCGCATAAGTAGAAATTTCCTCCTCCTTCTCCTTTGCCCTCCCTTCCCTCCACTGTACGTACCTACTCTGAACTCATTTTTTTCTCCCTCTTTTCTCTCCCCACGGGAAATCGTCTGTTGGGCAATTTTCTCCGCCACTTTGGCTTCTTGCTCCGTGTACTAGTAGTACATGGGCCAGCAGGCAGGGAGAGACACGCGCCCACTTTGTGTCTTGTGTTGTGTGTGGGTGTGTGTGCCGACCAAACAGCAGCCAGGCGACCTGTTGTGTTATCTCTACTGGGGTGGAAGGAAGTGGAATGAGGAGAAGGAGGGGTTAAAGGAGGCAAAGTTTCACTACACACACACACAACCAACAACGATATCTCTATCCACAGGACGATTTTTTAAAAATGCTACTTTGAATCGCCCGTACAGAATACAAAAAGGCCAACATGCTCAGTCGGTGAGATTTGCAGAGTTTGACGTTGCTAGGTACGCAAGCTTGCGTACGTAGCAACGTACCAAGCAACGTACCAAGCGTGCGAAACTCTAGAGTTTCGCACACTGGACCAAAGGTTGTGCTCAGTCGGTGGTTATTAGGCTGATTCAGCCTTTTCAAGAGACCTACTATCCCGATCATTGGTTGGGCACACACACGCGAGGGAAGAAGGGAGGAAGAGGTGGAGGATTTTTCTGTGTGAGTCAGCAGGGCAGACATCCGGTCATTGTGAAACGCAAGAGGAAAAGAAAGAAAATGAATGGTTGGTTTCCTCTCCTTGTTTTTATAAGACGTGCTTACTTATATCCACGCCCAGTTAGAGAAAAGGAGGCATAATCAAGCAAAAAACTTTTTTAAATAGTTATACAGTAGTATTTAATTACAATTACAATTTTTCAAAGATGTCAATTGACAAGTGTGTGACATATGGGTTCTGTCCGCATGAAAGGGACGGCTCAAAGCAAACAAGAGAAAAAAGAGAACCAAAGTTTGTCAAAAGTGTGCCCATTTGGGGGCCTCAAACACAC
>JAAUYM010143550.1_pt1 | contig 11457 bp, 9 predicted proteins | sample 7278001 | NCBI WGS metagenome assembly JAAUYM01 (sample SAMN14350224, study PRJNA611818) | marine sediment metagenome | isolation source: surface marine sediment (1.8m) | place: French Polynesia: Moorea | collected 2018-08
CAGGTCGTCTATCTGGTCACTGTTCTCGACCAGGCTGGCCTCGATATCCTGCATTTGTTGCTGCAGTTGTTGTTCGACCAATTGTGGCTCATCCTGGAATTCTTCAGGTAGTGACAGCTCTCGGAAGTCAGTGGATTTCAGCAATCCCTGCACATCCTCCTCCTGCTCTGCAGATCCGACGATCAGGACATAGTCGCTGCCCTCACCGCTGTAAAACGTGGTCAAAGCATAACCGACGATGGATAGTGCTTGTTGCAGATGATTGCGGTTTTTACTGGCGATGGTGCCGGCGATAACGTTAAGGAACTGACTTTTACGCCCAAGCCTGGACAGCTGGATATCCAGCGACAGAAAGCGTTGTAAACTGGCCCGCAATTGTTTGATTGACTGGATTTTTTCCTTTAGCCGTCGCTGCTCCTCTTCCAGCGCGGACATCTGCACCCAAAGCTGCTTGAGCTTGTCATCTATCTCGGTTAACTGGGCAAGAGAGATATCACGTTCCTGTAGCTGGTCAATCAAGCCCGTCATCATCGGCAGCCCGGCCAGGCCCAGAATTTTACGGTAGCGAGATTTGATCCGATCATAGACCCGGGCAAACTCGGCGGCAGGGTATTCCACCAGTTCATCCTTATCCATGATTTGCAAATGGACTACCGACAATCCGGCCAGGGTATTGGCGGCAACTTGAGCATCATCGCTCAACAGGCGTAACTGCATGCGTTGCATCGGTAGCGGGATACGCAGCATCAGACCAGACCTCCAACCGCTTCACTGATCAGATCCTGGTCGAAGCCCAGTTGCTTACCCTTGATGATGGCGATCAGATAACGGGTCTCAGCCTCTCTCAGCAGCAGGTAGGCAAAGGTCCTGGTCAGCACCCGCTTGTTCTTTTTCAATCCGCGACGAGCGGCATCCAGGCTGTACAGTTCCATGATCTGCTCGACCAGGTAGATATCCTGCTGACCGGCTAACAGGGCCTTGAGTTTGGCTGGCAGCTCGTCGATCACGCTTTGCAACGATTCCAGCTTGGCCAGTTTCATTAATTCAGTATTTACCAGCAGGTTGCCGGTTGCAGTTAACAGGTAATAGGATTTTGCTGATGACAGCCCGTAGATAAACCGGTAACGCAATAACCACAACAGGTTGTTGCGATCCAGCAACGCACCAAACACACTGTTGAGTTGTTGCCGGTCCGCCAGCGATAGATAATGTGCCCGGCCGACCAACTCGAGGAAAAAATTGCGATCCAGAGCGGAATCCAGGGAAAACAGCTCCTGGCCCTGTTCTTCATAGATACTGCGTGCCTGGCGCACAATACCGGCATAACTGGTCTGCTCCAGTACCCGGAACATCTCGAACGGATCATCGGTCTGGATCAGTTTCTGCAGGGGTAACTCTGCCAGTTCACCGACATCGATCAATTGCTCGGATAAGGCCGTTTCACTGACCCCACTGAACTTACCGCGGATCAACATCTTCAGATTGAACAATTCGAACCAGTGGATGGCATGTTTGAGGAAACGGTATTCATGTCCGTTGAATGCGCGCAGTAACATCTGAAAATCGGTGTACATGCGCAGGTATAACCAGTTTTCGATACTGCTAGTCGAGGGGTCCAGCGGCTGGTCCGGAAACTGTTCTTCGATATCCTGGATTATCTGCTGCAGATCATAACCGATCATATCCTTCAGATGCTCGACGGACAGCAGACGATCGGCTAGCAGGCTGACGCGGGTATGCAGGTATACGTGAGCGCTGGAGGATGACGGCATCGCAGGGCTACCGATCGAGGACCAGCTTCAGGGCCTGTTCAAGCGCTTCATCGCTATGTTGGTCGGCCAGTTCACGCAATGCCTTGTTGCGTTCATCGTAGCGGAGCTTTATTTCAGCGATAGTTTGTTCGGCACGCTCCTGCGCCCGGTCGCTGAAGGATTGATACATTTCGGGCAGGCGCTGGATAAACTGTTGCTCGATGGCCTTGGCATCTTCCAGTGCCTTGCGCGAGATTTCCGCGCTCTCATCCTCGCCCTGTTTGACGATCAATTCCGCCTGTTTTTCCGCTTCCAGCAACCGCTTGAGCGATTCATCCATTCAAGGTCACCCCATTGATGAGCTATTTATCCTGCAAATTCTAGCCGAATGACATTAAATCTGTTTGACGTGTATCAACAGCGGCGACTGTAACCGGCACACCCGGTCGGTTTAGGCGAAAAAACGCGCCAAATTATCGCAAAACGTGCATTGTTTTGGCGCAAATGCACTTGATTAGCGCGTCGCACCTCCCGTTGATTTTGCCACGAACGCTAAAAAACCCCGGTTTTAATGGATTCTGTAAAGTTGGCATGGATTCTGAATAGGTATAACTGAAACGTTTAGTTTCTATCTACCTCCTCCAAATAGGATACTCATGACCTTTCGCCCCTTCTAGCAAGGGGCTTTTTTTTGGCCATGGATGGCCTTATAGCCTGTAGCCCAGGGATGGGCGAGAAGGCTGCTTGCACAGGGATGGCCTTATGCCGTGGAGCACAGGGATGGGCGGGAACGGCGCTTGCACAGGGATGTGCTTCGACAATGTGCTCCTGCATTGTCTACCTACGGCCGTCCCTGGCCTGGTATACCCTGAAGTCCAGGGCTGCCCGAGAGCGATAGCTACCAGGGATCAACCCTCAACGATCGATATAGGCAATACTCATCTGGTCTGCCCCTAAATTGACGATCGAGCCTATCTTGCGCAGTCCATCTTCGAACACGACTTCAATCTTCTTGCCGGATTGAAAGATCGACCTGGCCTGGCTGAACATCACCATCATGCCGTTAGCACTTCGGTTCAACATGGTCGCATAATATTGTTGTTCGCCCTGGATAATGGTCACAGGTAGATAACAATCCTCCCGGTCGTCGATCTCGCGTTTCTCCATGGAATGTTTACCATAAAACAGAGAGACACCTATCGCCATCGCAATTGCGAAACCCATCAACGGGAACTTCAAGAACGCCAGGGAATCGGCAGGTATCTCCGGCACCAGATGTAATCCAATCCAGACCGTCAGGGCTGTCAACAGCCCTTGAACCAGCGGCATCCCGAGGATCCGACTGACTAATTTAACCTTATTGGGGTAAGCCCTGGGTGGGGTATCGACCCGGATGCAGGTCATAAAAGCGGTGATCGCACTGACAAAAGAAAACACCGCCATATACTTCCATTCAACCCGGGTAGCATCCTCCAACCCATTGTGACTGATCAGCAACATCATCAGCAGCAGGGACAACACCCAGGTTGCTAGAGATATGGCAGAGTAGAGGATTAACGGCCGATCAAAGATGGATTGATAAGGTTCATCTTTAGGTACCACGCGCCAGGCATTATCAATCGATAAATGCCGCTTTAACCCGATCACCATGACGATGGGTAAAAACATGATAATCATGGCCGACTCAACATAGACCAGGATGGAATTGAACATTTGCGGAATCGAGCGATCATCGATCAGGGTGAACAGATAGGTAATCGCGAAGATGGTCGGCACCATCGCGAACAGAATGCGGAAAAACTCGCCTTGCCTGGCGAAAGACTGGGCATTGTGTTTAACCTTGAAACCAATCTCAGAGATATACTTGAGCGGATCCTCGGATGGTTTCGCCGTCATCACGGCCACGCAGGAAACCAGGCGGTTACAATTCGCCAGCAGCTTGTTGACGTGATCGCTTAGATCCTTCTCTTCATCCTGGCTCATCTGCACGTCCTTGTTTCGAAAGTCCGCAATCTTGTCAATCAGCCCGACATAGGCAGATTTGAGCTTGAGCCAACCCAGCGATCGCTCCTTGACCTGATTGGCAAACTGCGGATTGTCGCTCCATTTTTCTATGCAGAAAATCAAGTAAGACAGCCTTGACCATCGGGCATTTAAATTGTTGGGGTTGCCGGCAAATTTAAAGTCGGATATTTCGATATATTTACTGACATCGATATCATCGCGATATTGTTTTGCTGCAATCTGTTGCAGATTTTCCTGCACTACAACCGAGTCCATATCCAGATCAACATAACAAAGCATATTGAAGATATTGAAGTTGAGGTGTGGAATAAAGGCAAAACCATGCAACCAGTCCTTGATCAAATCAAACATCAGTGTTTTCGGCCAGGCCAGGAAGAATTGCATTTTGCCAATCTGGATTTCATCGGCTTTTACCACGCCGACCAACACCAGGGCAGCGATTACCGCGATCAGGGCTTCGCGGTTATGATTATTTTCACCGAGCCAACCCAACTCAGGAATCATCATCAACAGCTTGGTAAACAAAAAGTAGATAGCGACCGAGAACATCGAAAACAGCAGCATGAAAACCGTGTAGCGAGTCTTGTCAGCCATGTATTTTGGCAGGGTCGGCTTGGCTAGCCCGGTATAGCCGGCATCCTGGTCGAGATCGCTGTTTTTGTCCTCACTTCCATACTCATATTCAGGCTTGTTAAATTCCTTGGCCGAATAGATGAATACGATAACAAAACCGAAAAGATAAGCTCCATAGAAGATCAAGGTATCCATTATATTTCTCCATTTATTATTCCAGTTACGGAGTTTTATTCGCTTCCATGACGACTACTAATGCTTAGCACATAGAATCAGGGAAAATGCTATTCCATTAGTCATCCATAGTAAAGCTTGCCAAGCTGTACCTGCTTAACGGTAAATAGCGGTGCTTGGGCAAGCACCCTTCCTGCACATACATGTGTCCCAGGGTATGAGCACATCCCTGGCCAAGCACCCTTCCCGCACATCCCTCTGCAAAAAAAATCCCCGGGCTGGCCGGGGATTCTGGTTTTCCAATTCGGATCAGGTTTAGTTGTTCTGGATCACGATGCTGGGGAACGCTGCCGAGTGGTCCTTGGCCTTGGTCGCCAGCTTGGCCGCGGTCTTGCGTGCGATCTCGCGGTAGATCAGGCTGACCTGGCTATCCGGCATCGCGGCGACAGTCGGGTTACCACCGTCGGCCTGTTCGCGGATATGGATATCCAGTGGCAGTGCACCGAGGAAATCCACATTGTATTCCTCGGCCATCCGGTTACCGCCGCCTTCACCGAAGATATGCTCGGCGTGGCCGCATTCGGAACAGATATGAATCGACATGTTCTCGACGATACCGAGCACCGGTACCTCTACCTTCTCGAACATCTTCAGGCCCTTGCGCGCATCGAGCAGGGCGATATCCTGCGGGGTGGTCACGATCACCGCGCCACTGACCGGGATCTTCTGGGCCAGGGTCAGCTGGGTATCACCGGTGCCCGGCGGCAGGTCGATGACCATGTAATCGATATCTTTCCAGTTGGTGTCATTGAGCAACTGTTCCAGCGCCTGGGTAACCATCGGGCCACGCCAGATCATCGGCGTGTCCTCTTCCACCAGGTAACCGATGGACATCGACTGAATGTCATGGCCGATCATTGGTTCCAGGCTCTTGCCGTCAACCGATTCGGGTTGACCGGAGCAACCCAGCATCCGCGGCATGCTCGGTCCATAAATATCCGCATCGAGGATACCCACGGTGGCGCCCTCAGCCTGCAAGGCCAGCGCCAGGTTAACCGCGGTGGTGGATTTGCCAACACCACCCTTGCCGGAAGCAACCGCGATAATGTTCTTGATGCCTTCCTGCGGTTTCAGGTTTTGCTGTACCGCATGCGAGACGATCTTGCTGGAGACATTGACCTCGACGCTGTCGACACCATCCAGCGCAGAAACCGTTTCGGTAACCTGTTGCTTCATTGCATCGAAATAACCAGCTGCAGGATATCCCAGCACGATATTGATACTGACCTTGCCACCATCGACTTCAAGCCCTTTGACGGACTTGGTCATGGCCAGGCTCTTTTCGGTGTTGACGTCGATAATCTCGTCGACGCTTGCTTGAACTTGTTCTTTGGTAATAGCCATTTTAAAACCCTGCAAATAGGTCGCCCATTGAGAGGGCTGCATTCTACATTAGCTGAAACTGATATTTAACCTTTAATTCCTGATGGTTTTAGTCAGGTATTCCCTTTGATACCGCGCTGGCCCTATACAGAGACCCGGACAGCACATAAAATAGCCTGCTTTTATTCATCAGATGTCAAACCCCATGAGTTCCACCGACCCGAAGCACCGCAGAATTGTCGTTACCAGTGCATTGCCCTATGCCAATGGACCTATTCATATCGGTCATATGGTGGAATATATTCAGACTGACATATGGGTGCGCTTCCAGAAATTGCAAGGTCACGAATGCATCTATGTCTGTGCCGATGATGCACATGGCACCCCGATCATGCTGCGCGCCCAGGCCGAGGGTATCACCCCGGAGGAATTGATCGAGCGGGTACAGGTGGAACACACCACCGACTTCGCCGACTTCCATGTCGGCTTCGATAACTATCACAGCACCCATTCGGAGGAGAACCGCTATTTCTCCAACTATATCTACCAGAAGATCAAGGAGGCCGGGCATATCGCGACCCGCACCATTTCCCAGTCCTATGATCCGAAGGCCGAAATGTTCCTGCCTGACCGTTTCATCAAGGGCGAATGTCCCAATTGCGGTTCGGCGGATCAATATGGCGATAACTGCGAGGTCTGCGGCGCGACCTATGACCCTACCGAATTGAAGAACCCGCGTTCGGTAGTGACCGGCGAAACTCCGATCGAGAAGGATTCGGAGCAATACTTCTTCAAGCTCGGCGATTATGCCGACATGCTCAAGGAATGGACCCGGGCCGGGCATATCCAGAAAGAAATCGCCAACAAGATGGATGAATGGCTGGAGGAAGGCCTGCGCGACTGGGACATCTCGCGCAACGCGCCCTACTGGGGCTTCGAGATCCCGGATGCACCGGGCAAGTATTTCTATGTGTGGATGGATGCACCGATTGGCTACCTGGCCAGTTTCAAGAACTGGTGTGATAAAACCGGTCATAACTTCGATGACTACTGGTCAGCCGATAGTACCGCCGAGCTGTATCATTTCATCGGTAAGGATATCGCGCGCTTCCATACCCTGTTCTTCCCGGCGATGCTGCATGGTGCCGGCTTCCGTAAACCCACCGCGGTTTATTGTCATGGCTTCCTCACCGTCGATGGGCAGAAGATGTCGAAATCGCGTGGTACCTTTATCAAGGCACGCACCTATCTCGAGCACCTGAATCCCGAATACCTGCGCTATTACTTCGCCGCCAAGCTCAGCCACGGGGTCGAGGATATCGACCTCAGCCTCGATGACTTCATGGCCCGGGTCAATTCCGACCTGGTTGGCAAGGTGGTCAATATCGCCAGCCGCTGTGCCGGTTTCATCGTCAAGAAATTCGACGGCAAACTGAGTCCGACCCTGGCCAATGATAGCCTCAGCAAGCAGTTTATCCAGGCCGCAGAATCCATTGCGCGCGACTACGAGGGCCGCAATTTCAGCAAGGCGATGCGCGAGATCATGGCCCTGGCTGACCTGGCCAATCAGTATATCGACGAACAGGAGCCCTGGGTCCGAATCAAGGATGACAGTCTGCAACAGGACGTGCAGGATACCTGTAGCGTGGGCATCAATTGCTTCCGCCAGCTGATCATCCTGCTCAAGCCGGTATTGCCAAAACTGGCGGCCGAGGCCGAGGCCTTCCTCAATGTCGGAGATTTACAATGGTCCGATCTAGGCAACAACCTGACCGATCATCAGATCAACAAATTCAAACCGCTGATGACCCGGATCGAACGTGACAAGATCGATGCGATGATCGAGGCCAGTAAGGAAGCGTTAAAAGAAGAACCCAAGGTCGGCCAGCAACCTGCCGCTGACAGCAATATCGACCCGATTAGCGAACAGATCAGCTTCGATGACTTCGTCAAGCTCGACCTGCGGGTAGCCCGCATTGTCGAGGCCAAAGCGGTCGAAGGCGCCGACAAGTTGTTGCAACTAACCCTGGATATCGGCAGCGAGCAGCGCAACGTGTTCGCTGGGATCAAATCGGCTTACCAACCGGAGGAACTTGAAGGCCAGCTGACGGTGATGGTGGCCAACCTGGCCCCGCGCAAGATGCGCTTCGGTGTGTCCGAAGGCATGGTGTTGGCGGCCGGTCCCGGGGGTAAGGAAATATATATCCTCAACCCGGACGACGGCGCGACTCCGGGCATGCGGGTGAAGTAAAGCGTTCTTACTGTTTATTCGTCATTCCGGCGCAGGCCGGAATCCATTGTAAGGACTAACGTGGTCAGAAATCGATTCTCGCCTGCGCGGGTAATAAGACATCCAGAGGCTTGTCAACATGAAAGAGATTCTCGCCCCCTATCTTGGCAAGGAGATTGGCATCAATATCGAACGGCCGCTTCGCATTGACTCCGCTACCTTAAAATTCGTGACCGATAGCTATTTATCGGTAGTCGACCATACCAAGGGCTATACCCATCACTTCCCATACGCCAGCGTCGTCCAGGTCATCGAGCATCCGGACGGCATCGACGTTGGCGGCCTGTTCGAGCACAAAAAACATTTCAGCCTGGTGATCAAGATCGAGCATATGCCGGAATTCACCCCGCTTTAACCAGAACCGGCCGGCTAATGAACTTCATGACTGCCCGGGCTGTCTATGTTCATTATTAAAAGTAAAAAACCATAAAAAAACCAGGAGGAACACCACGTGATTATTGAACTAGCCGTAATCTGCGGCTTTATTGCCATTGTCTCGTTAGTGTTATCACCGCGGGTCAAAACCGAGTCGAGTTTCTTCTACGGCGCATCCCAGCAAGGCCAGCAGCCCAGCCTGTTTACCCTGGTATTCTCCCAGGTCACCACCTGGATTTTCGCCCGCTCGTTGATGAATGCAGCGATTCTCGGTTTTTATTACGGGGTCTGGGGAACCCTCGCCTATGCGGCCTACTACCTGTCGTTCCTGACCGGTGCCGCAATTATCGACAGCCTGCGCTTTCGTCATGGCTATAACAATATCCAGAGCTTTCTGCAGGATCGTTTCGGCCGCGCCGGAACGGCCTGTTATAACCTGGTGATCGGCCTGCGCCTGATCAGCGAGGTATTCGCCAACGTACTGGTCATCGGCATCCTGTTTGGATCTACCGGCACCGACCTGTATACCCTTAGCATCATCGGCTTCGCCGCAATCACCCTGCTCTATTCTCTCAGCGGCGGCCTGCAGGCCTCGCTGCGCACCGACGTGCTGCAGATGAGCCTGTTCATTGTGGTACTGGGTGCATTGTTATTGATCATGATCGGTGGTGACACATTCAGTTGGAATATCCTCGGCGCCACACCCTTCGACCTGTCCGAGCCGGGACCGATATTACTGATGGTCGCCCTGCTCCAGGTCTGGAGCTACCCGATGCATGACCCGGTCATGATGGATCGTGGCTTCCTCGCCGACCGCGACACCACCCGGCGCAGTTTCCTGCATGCCGCCTGGATCAGCATCCTGTGTATCTTCGGCTTCGGCATGCTCGGTATCTTCGCCGGGGTGCATAGCATGGGCGGTGAAAGCATGAACGATACCCTGGCCCGCTTACTCGGCGAGATTCCGATGCTGTTGTTCAGCACCAGCCTGGTGATCTCCGCGATGTCGACCCTGGACAGCACCCTGTCGAGTTCGGCCAAGCTGCTGGTGATGGATATGAAACTGGTCAGGGCCAACCTGTTCAATGGCAGGATGGTGATGACGGTATTCATGCTGCTGGGTCTGTTGCTGGCCTTTTCCGGCAACAAGGACTTGTTCTCGGCAGTCGCGGTCAGCGGCACCGCGTCGATGTACCTGGCACCGGTGATCTTCTTCTCGTTATGGGGCGGACGGACCGATATCCCGCAGTGGAGCTACGTCGGCAGTTTCATGCTGGCGGTAACCGGTGCGGTATTGTACTTCCTCGAATCCTCGGCCTACACGATGCTGATGGGTGATGCGCATAAGTACACCAAGCTGTTGATGATTTCCGCCACGGTGCTCATTGGTGGCTGCCTGTTGTTTTGGATCGGCGGCAAGACCAGTGCCCAGTCTGAGCGACTGGCTACCCAGACCCTTTCATGAACCCAGGCACACCACTCGAATTGGGTGATATCGATAAGCCGCTGCTGGTGTTCGGCGGCCCCTACAGCAACCTGGCCGCGACCGAGGCCATGCTGGCACGGGCCGCACAACTGGGCTTTGCGCCAGAACAGATCATCTGCACCGGTGATGTCGTCGCCTATTGCGCAGAACCCGAGCAAACCTGCCAGTTGCTGATCGAATCTGGTATCCACGTGGTCATGGGCAACTGCGAGGAATCCCTGGCCAGCGAGGCCGATGACTGCGGCTGCGGATTCGAGCCCGGCATGCTGTGCTCGACCCTGTCTGAACAATGGTACCGCTATGCTACCCAGCATATCAGCGCAGAGACCCGGCAGTGGATGGCACAACTGCCACCCTCTCTAAGTTTCAACCTGGCCGGGTACCGGGTGCGCGTCATCCATGGTGGCGTTAGCCAGATAAACCGTTTCATCTTTGCCTCCACCAACGAGCAGATCAAGCTGCAGGAATTGCAGGATGCCCAGGCCGACATAATCATCGGTGGCCATTGTGGCATCCCTTTCGGCCAAAGGCTGGGGTCCAGGGCCTGGCTGAACGCCGGCGTGATTGGCCTGCCGGCGAATGACGGAACACGTTCGGGCTGGTACCTGCTGCTCACCCCCTCTGCCAAGGGAATCGAAGCCGAATGGCGGCGACTGGACTATGACCATGACCACAGTTTCAACTCGATGCAGGAGGCAGGTTTAAACAGCTATGCGCAAACCCTGCAAACCGGGCTGTGGCCGAGCATGGATATCCTGCCGGGGATAGAGCGGTCACAACAGGGCAATGCCCTGAACCCAGCTCAGCTGATAATCTAATTTAGCTACATTCCTCATTTTTCATCCCGGTACCATGGTACCCTGATCCCAGTCATTTCTGAGGAGGATGAAACATGCAGCACGAAAACCCCGGGCGACGACGCCTGATCAAATACATGGCCCTGCTGGGAGGACTGGCAGGTATTAAACAGGCCGAGGCCCATCACACCGATACCCATTTCGAAGACAGTTCGGAACACCGGATTGTCTACCAGTGCAACAAGGCGGATCCCGAATATTTTTCCCATATCCTGTTTTCGGTCGGCGAGTTGATTCGCAAGCATGGCGACAATGTCGAGATCGTCGTCGCTTGCTTCGGTCCAGGCATTCATTTGCTGGGGCGCAAACCGGGACGACCGGTCAGCGAGGAATCCCAGCAACGTGCCGCTTCGCTGAATACCTACGGGGTCAGCTTCCACGCCTGCAAAAACACCATGGACAGCCTGCAATGGGACGCAGCGGACCTGCTGGAATTCGCCGAGGTGGTCGCGATCGGGGTCGAGGACATCATGCTGCTACAGGAACAGGGCTTCAGCTATTTGAGCTGGTAGCTCGTTTTATCTCTCTATCGATGCTGCCCAG
>JAAUYM010029409.1_pt1 | contig 11455 bp, 12 predicted proteins | sample 7278001 | NCBI WGS metagenome assembly JAAUYM01 (sample SAMN14350224, study PRJNA611818) | marine sediment metagenome | isolation source: surface marine sediment (1.8m) | place: French Polynesia: Moorea | collected 2018-08
GGGGGCAACTAGGGAGGCGAAGTGCACTTCTTCTGAGGAAGTTAAAATCCACCCTCTCTTATCGACGCTTCGGCAGTGTTCTTGGAATGTGTTATGTGCACTCTTGTAGTATTCGTACCCAACCAACAACGCTTCTTAATAAGCTTCCGACTGAGCTCCGATGCAGAAATTCTGTTAACAAGCACCGATCTGAGCATGTGCAAATCGCCGCCAAACGTGCAAAAAAAAACACCGTGCATGCAGTGCGTATGTATTCCAAATGAGTTTCCAATTTGCATGCCACCGTTGTTGGTGGTTGGGTACTACCAGAACCTTGCAAAAAAGTTCTCGAAAAAGTTGATCTTAGATTGTGGTTGAAAAGAACGCAATTCTTACCCCACATATACGTATTTAAAAAAAACCAAGTCTGATGTACAGTAGTACAAATGTACTCTGCTGTAGCAAAAAAAATTGCACTGTGGTTGCTATGATTTTTAGTGGTTGCTATGATTTTCAAACTTTAAATCTGTTGCTAGTAAAAAAAAAGTAGTAAACTCTGAGCTGCTGACCACAGACTTTTTTTGTAGCACATAGGGTGCACTGTACACACTAGTACAACACATGGGGACATCGTAGTTCCACGGAAATGGGCAATGTGTACTTAAGCACGTTTTTCTCTCCCAATAAACAGAAAAGTGCATCACTGGACATGTCTCTTTCTCTTTTTCTCTCTCCCTCTCTCTCTCTTTCTCTCTACCTCTCTCTCCCTCTCTCTCTCTCTCCCTCCCTCTCTCTCCCTCTCTCTCTCTCTCCAGAAGCATGATGGGCCATCCATCAGATGAGGTCACATACTACACTCTTACAGCAAACATCCTTCATGTGTGTGTATGGGTGTGTGTGTGTGTGTGTCTGCAAAGTACGCAATACGCCGACTTGGTCGGTCGATCCAGTACCGGGAAATGCATCATAAATCTCGACGTGACGTTTCGAATAAAAAAAATATTAAAAACATAGAGATTAAAAGTACGTGTTCTCCGCGCAAGTTGCATTTGTTGTGCAATGCGTCCATTGTGTTTGTGTTGGAACACCAGAGGAGGAGGATGGTGGCGTTCGGAGATGCAAAGCTTTTTCGCAAAAAAAAAAGTTCTAACTGCATTTCAAATCTTTGGTGGGCTCTTTTCCCGACGGGACTTTTAAACTTACGAGTGTAACAAATTCAGCTTTAAAGATTTAATGGAACATGTCATTAGAATACCACATAAAGGTCACAATTTTTTTGTAAATTTGTTACGCTCGTAAGTTTAAAAGTCCTGTCGGGTTCACCACCACTGCCTTTGTCTCCTCTTCCCCCCTCCCCCTTTTTTTTAATCCAAGCGTGTCTCCCGCGCTTGCAAGGCATTATTTTATGCAAATGCAAGCAAGGGCAGGTTGCACAATGGTTCTTTCCTCCTTGTACATACAATTCAAGAAGAAGAAAAAAAAACCTCTTTTCTAGCATTTTCTTCTCTGTAGAATAGAAAGCCTCCTCCAGGTAGGACGTGGACGATGACACATTTTCCCCATAAAAAAAAGTAGGGCGCAAGCAGAGCAGGGACATATTGATTGGAAGAGAAGGGGAGAAAAAAAAAACAGCTTTCCGAAAAGCCCTTCAGCTATACCCGACCAATAACGTCAGGGCTCAACCTTGCCTTTGTCGAGATTCTCGATTGGACCAGGGCCGGCCAAGACGAGGTGAACCCTGCACGTTATTGGCAGGGTAGGTGCCCTTTTTATGGGAATGCATTGTGCGCGCAAAATAGCATAGCGGGTTTTTTTTTTTAGTACACATTGATGACGTGTTGGAAGTTTGACTCCCTTTTTTCCTTCCCTCCACACAAGTGCTCCTTTAATGTCCTTTTCCTCCTCCTCCTCCTCCTCCTCCTCTCTCCCTGTGCAAAATGTCTCTCCTTTTTTTAACGGGAAGGGACTTCCCCCCTGCTGAAAAGGGCGATTCCGACATTCAATCCGCGTGAGTCATGGCAAAGTCCCTTCTAACCCGACCAGACATTCTCTCATCCGTGTAAGACATTAGTGAAACACCCAACTGTCATTCATGTGGAGGAGAAAAAAAGAAACTCGACACATTTGGCAGTCAAAATATGCTCTTGTAAGATTTAATTGTAGTAGCTTTACTAGTTCAAAAACGTCAAGAATTTATCGGGCCGGCTGTCTGGTTGGGTCCCTTCCGTGATGATGATGTACCACTGCCTCAATTAATTCAAGAGATTGTGCATCAAAGTGTGCCGTTGAGAGTCTTCACTCCCCTATCTTTGACGCCTTCTTAACATGTTGAAGCTTGGTGCAACATCTGGATATTTTTGCCTTTTAAAGCAGCTTGAAAATCTTCAGCAAGACACCAGTAAAAAAAAGGAGGTTGCGTTTTAAGCTTAATTGTTTTACGTGGAAATCTGATGGTTGATGAACTGTCCCAGCCCAGTGCCGCCCCAGTGCCATCATCATCATCATCATTATCATTATCATCATCTTCATCTTCATCATCATCCATGGTGACCTCCTCCCTCCTCTTGTCCTGGAGCATGGCCTCGAAGAGCTTGCTTGTCGTGGGTGATGTCCAGCTACCCAAAGTGTTTCACTATCACCAAGCAAGTACCGGTATTTCACAAAAATGAAATACTGTACAACAGTACAGCAAATACTTTCCAAACAGCTGATGATAGGCCAGCACTCAGTACTCCAGCAGGAACGAGAAGGACGAGGGGCGGTGTTGCCACACCTTGAGAAATTTAGAGCCTTTCTGTAAAATCTCTAACGCCCCATTGGCGATTTTGCTAATTTTGAACATTGTCAGTAAAACAACATTTTTGGCAAATTTTGTACTTTTTTGCCAAATTCTTTTTGCGACTTTTTAGGAGCTTCCTTGCGAATTTAGAAACCGATCCTGTAGTAACTCTGAGGTGTGCAAGAATAAAATTGTACTACGTACTATAAAAAAAAACAACAGCATTGCTCCTGCTGTTCGCAATCGCAGCTGGAGTCAGCGACCTACTGTGTACGTACTCCGTCTTGGTTCTCTGCATCCCGGAGTGGACCCGGGTTTTGGGTGCCCAGAATTTGAACCAAGGACCAGTAAACTCAAGGACCTCCTGCAGTCAAGGTAATTAATGTGCACACGTAACGTTAATTCGTTAATTTACGTGATTATGACTTTTTTTCATATTTTGTACTACAGTGATGTCTCCACACCGGCTGCAGCAGACGCCGGCCCAGCTGGCCCGGAACGTGTCCGAGTTGCTCAGGTCCGGAGGAGGGTCGACCCGCGACGCCAGGCTGGTCTGCAAGGACGGCTCCCTGCGCTGGAGCTCCCTCTCCCTCTGCCGGTGGTCCAAGGTGCTCAGGGGCTTCCTGCGGGAGGAGGAGGGCCTCCCCCACCACTGCCGGGAGTGCGCCTGCCCCGTCACCGTGGTGCTGCCGGACGTGGGCGTGGCCGTCATGAAGAAGATCCTGATCTGGTCGGCCGAGGGCGAGGTGCTGGTCAGCCGGTCGGAGGTCCTGGAGGTCACCTCCCTGCTCTTCTCGCTCGGGGTCTGCGTCGGCTTCTCCCACCAGCCGGTCCCGGACGGCGGCGGCGGGGGGAGGGCCAGGTGCACCTTCTGCAGGAGGTCCCTGGGGGGGCCCGCGGAGGAGCTGCTGCTCCACGAGAAGGAGTGCCACAGCGGCGACTTCGCGCAGGAGCAGAGGCGCCCTCGTTGGAGGCCGGTCATAGAGACCGTCGAGATCGTCGAGGTCGAAGAAGGTGCCCAAGATGAAGACGAGGACGAGGACGAGGAGGACGTCGAGATGGAACTCGGCGTCGTCAGCGAGGTGGCGGCGGCGAGCGAGGCCGCCAGCGGAGCGACCTCCATGCCTGGAGGCGGCGGCGGCGGCCGCCGCAAGAGGCCGTGGTCCTCCTCGTCCTTGTCCTCCTGCTGTTGCATGCTGTGCGACGACGAGAGGGAGTTCGCCGGCCTCGACGCCCTCAAGGGCCACCTGTCCGTCGCCCACTTCTCGTCGCAGCTGGCGCAGTTCTGGACCGGGAGGAGCCCGGACCTGTCCCGGTGCCCGCTGTGCGGCGAGAGGCCCTCCGGGCTCGGGACCCGCCGCCAGCAGCAGCAGCAGCGGCGCTCCTCCCCGGAGGGCCGGATGAGGGCCGTTGCCGGCCACCTCGGGGTCCGGCACGACCTGATCTACAGGGTCGTCCCGCCGGAGGTGCACAGGGAGCTGCTCATCCTGGAGGCCGCGGGGGCGTGCCTGCGGGACCGGGGCGGGTTTGCCGGGAGAGCGAGGCGGGCGAAAAAGAGGTCCAGGAGGGCCATGGAGGAGTGCAGGGTGGTCCTGTCACCTCTGCAGAAGGAGGACATCCTCAGGTACCGCAGGGTGAGCGGCGGGGACAGACTTGCTGGTGGGGGCAACGGGACAGAGGTGGGGGCGGGAGGAAAAGGCAACGACGGTAACGGTGGCGGTGGCGGTGGCGGTGGCGGTGGCGGTGGCGGTGGCGGGGGTGGAGGCGGAGGCGGAGGCGGAGGCGGAGGCGGCGGAGACGAGGGTGGCGTTGAAGATGATGACCTCAACAAAGTCGAGGTGGTTGAAGTTGGATCGCCCCCCGTCAGGTCTTGAGAGAACGTCAGAAAAGAGACGACAGAATCCAAACCTTGGCGATCTTGAGGTGCGTCGTGATGTTATAGCCGACGTTAAAGCTGAATTTCTAGAGAAGAAAAAGGAGAGAGAAATGTCAATAAATTGAAGTGTTTTTGACTAGTTTGGAAGCTTAAACAGAAAAAAAAATTCGAGTGCGGTTATTTATGTTTTTCTTAACACAAATTTCATGGGAAGTGCTCTTGTTGTCAATAAACTTTTTTAAAAAATCCCGGAATAACCTCGTATCACATCCCAGGACGGAAATTCCGGTTGGTGGTGTGCTATCGTGGTGGCTCGTACGCACTTAAGAGATGCAGTTTCTACCGTACTATGTATAGGGGGATTTCTCGTACCCGCTCAAGCGAGAAAGATAAGCATTTTTCCCCACTTGTCTGCCCAACCAATATTGCTAGAGTGCATTTAGTGATTGATTGTCCTCACACTAAAGCAGTTGTTAAACTAGTAAAAAAGAGAACTCTTGTAGCAACCTAGAGCGACCCAAATTTTGACCCCACTACCACTAGTGCCGTAGCCTTTGCTGTGGATCTAGTGTTACTAATATTGGTTGGGTGGGATTTCCAACAAAGTTTTTACTGTACTTCTTCAAATCCTTCACCTCCTTCAGTAGTTCACTTCGTCTACGTATAACAGAGGTGGGAGAGGTTTGAGGATGAGGTCGCCGTCGCCCACCTTGGCGGCCTTGGCGCTGCTGGCGACGCTCTGCGGCGCCACCCAGGACTTCCGTCGGCGGAACCCCAAGATCTTGGAGATCCAGACCCAGACGTCCACCGCGGAGCACGCGGAGATGGACGACCACCTCATGGTCATCATCGCCAACACCGACGGGGACATGTGAGGAGGCAAAATAGTTTTTTTTAATAAATAAAAATTAGGAACTTTTTTACCCAAGTGTTAAATGTTTAAATATAAGCCTATTTTAAAATTTACGTATTTTTCACGCCACATGACTTGGATATTTTACTAATAACACACAAAAAAGTAAAATTCAGATTTTTTTTTAAAGAACATGCTGAACAGTATGTAGGTAGTCACCTTGAAATGAGATTAAAATTTCCCCCGCGTCCAGCTGCCTGATCCCGAGGCTGGACCTGGTCGGGAGGAACGACTACGAGAGGGGTGCGCTTGACGTGTTCACGGGGTCGGCCCTGAAGGGCTGCCGCAACTTCGAGCTGCCCGGCGGCCGGGCCAGGCACCTGGTCCTGCAGCACTTCGGGGAGGACGGGTGGATACCCAGTTTCGTCAGGATCATCCTGGACGACCACACGCACCTGCTGTGCAGGGACGGACAGGTGAGGGAGGCGCGCTGGCACTGTACTAGTATGGACGCTACTTTTGGTCGTCAGATGACATCCCAACCAATATTGCTAGCGTTAGGACAACCCATCACTAACGCCAGAGCAGGTGTTAAAATAGTTAAAAAAAAAAAAAAGGAACCCTTAGAGCAACCTAGGGCAACCCGAATTTTGACGCCATTAATAATAAACACTAGTGGCGTAGCCATTAGTGTGCCTGTAGTGGTACTAATATTGGTTGAGATGACATTTTTTTAAAACTTTTCAATTTCTAAGCTAATCTTTAATTTTTGCATTCCAGCTTCTGGACAACGAGGACTATCACATGTTGGAATGTCAAACCTGAATCCAAGCCGTGTGGCGATGGCCATTCTGTCGATGAATGTTGACTTCTTTGTTTCTCAAGTGCATTTTACATGCATGAATGTTGTCTATTCCAAAAGTAGTAATAATAATAAAGTATGTACCTAGTGCGTTGCCTGAAAAATTTTATTTTAATTTGTGAAACGTAAGCTTACGTTTACGAGTATGTTGTTTTACTTTAAGACGAACAAATCGTACAAGAACAAAAAAACAATAATGCTTGAACAAAGTCCTGGGGTTTTTCTTTGCACCGTTGCCCAAATACTTTTTTTTCCCATGGATTTTTTTTTTAAATAAGCAACAGTCCCGTTTTCTTTTCTCTCTTTTTCCGTGTGGCTGTAAATCTGTCCCCGAAACGTCGCCCTATTTTTTCTACCTCCCTTCCAAAACCACCACCAGGCAGTCGGCAACAACAACTGCCTCCTTTCTGTGCCCCATTGGTTCTCATCTTTTCTACTCCTCACATGAGAGGGAGGGAGGGAGGAGGGACACGGGCCATAAATTAGCTGCGTCGTATTTCCCAGAAAAACGGAGCGAGTTGGTTCTACTAAAAAAAAAAAAAAAGGTGTGCTGCTGCCAGATGGCTCCAATTCGAGTCCTGAAGCCAGCAAAACTTATTGATAAAAATGAAATAAAATGTAATCTGGTCCGTTTATTTACTATTGGTGTTTTTTTTTTTTTTTTTTTGACATGGTGTTGGTTTTTTTTCACTCGGGGAATCTGGCAGCACTGCCTTTAAAGAGTGAGAGAGAAAGAAAGATCTCGAACGGACGATTGCTTTGATCTCCTCGACCCCCAACCTACCCACCCACCCAAAAGGAAGAGTTTCCACGAACGCATACAACGGATGGATGGTGAAGACTCACAGACACGGGATGCACAGCAGGAACCACAAAAAAATATCAGATTCCGAGGCAAATCTTTTATATTGACGGTTTGGACATTTGTTCTGATAGAAATTTCAATGATATGCTCGAGGGTTTTTGGCATTTCTTTTGCTGATGGAAATCTTAGTGTTTACCAACTGGCATCCTAACTTTCCCTTGTCAAAGAGGAAGCTGAAACTTCCCGCCAAGTTTTCTGTGCAGTGAAGGCCATTGGCGTGGGGAGAAGGAGCAGTTCTTGGTGATTTGAACGAAACGTCTCCCTGTGCGCAAAATGCAAAAAGCACCAGCGGACAAAGGAAGTGACGAGCAGAGGTGAAAGAGAATTTTTTTTTCCAAAGTTACCCCTCCCCCCACCCCACACACAAAATAACCAAACTGGAGAAGGGAGAATTAACGGCCCCCATTCTCGCTCGTGTGTAGAGCACAAAGGAGGAGGAGGAAGGAAAAAGAAAGAAATGGGGCGACTCACACAGGCACGACTTTCAGGCTTCTTTTTCTACCCGAGGCGAAGCCGACAGGTCATAGAATGCAATGAGTTGCTGTTCTTCTTGTTGTTGATGCAAAGCTGGTCAATTCTATGTGCCCATCTCAAACTAACTCTGTTCAAGCTGGGAACCTCCCTTAAGCCCTATCTCGCCGCGCAGGTCTTTGAAGAGAGCCTGTTCTTGTTTTTCTCTTCTTTACTGTGTCCTGGCATGGTTGGTGGAATGGGGTGGGTGGGGTGGTGGCTACTTGCTGTCGTGACTCTGGGCAAAAATCAATTAATCAAAGGAGCATCTGGCCCATACCGTCGACTGGTACGCAGCTAGGATGACTCTGTGGAAAACATTCCGCTGTGAAATGGGGACTGAAGATGTTGAGAGGTGGCACGGAGACTTTCAATGCTATGTCTCACATCCAGACAACAGAATCCTTTAAAAGTCTCTATAAATTTGCTAATTTAACCCAGGGACAACATGAGCATGCACAGATTTGGTTTCACTTCCCATCATGAAAAGGTTATTATAGATAGAGGAGTGGAAATTGTGCTTTACTGTAGATAATAAATCGATTATTGCGGGTGAAAATAAAGGAATCATCACAAATTTCTCTCTACTATCTGTCATAATACAGTATACTGTTCTACATGAACAACATGGGGAGAGATTCGGTTCCACTTCCCATCATTAAGTGCTTATTATGGGGAGACTAGAGGAAAATTGTGTCTCACTGATATTCATCGTAACATTTCATGCTTTCTGCCTTTCCTTATTTTATATAATCTCTTGATGACAAGCTGTCAATCATATCAGAGTTGTAGCACTTTTTGTGTGATTTTGCACACAAGCACTTTTGCTTTATTTCATTAAGCAGAATGGTAACAGTGCAGATTTATCACTACCATGTAAAATGCGATGATATTCTATTTGCTGTCCACGTACGTACTTGTTCATTGTGTACGGAGACCCTGGTAAGTTTAACTCCATCTTTCTTAGATATGCGGCATCTCACAATAATGAGACCTGTTTGGCATGCCTATGTGCACCATACCACAGGATCCCTTGCATCCAGGCTCCCTGGTGCAGATTGGTCCACACTCTGTGGCTGTTGGACTTAAAAAAATCATATGAGAGTAATTGCCATAAAATAAAGATTATCTTGCATTGTTTCCCATAGAAGACACATTGGATAAATTACGCCAGCTTTGGCAGGTTAACGATTTGTATGATGGCGCTGAAAGCAGTCTTCCACTCGCTTTGGTCCACTTGGCACCTCTTGAAGAGCGTCCCAGCACAGTGCACACGTCTTTCCCTAAGAAGTTCCACAAGGAAACTACTACGTACAGCACGAAAAGCAAGTTTGAATCCATAACTGGGTAAAAGAATGCAACGGTAAAGTGGAGCAGGTAAGTGAATTACATGGTACAGACTGTACACTCTATAAGGCTGAACAGACTGTCAGGGTGAAAGCTGCCTGTGAATCCTTATACTAGGGGCAAATAAAATATCCTACATTGAGTTGAATACTGAACAGAATGATTTTTTAATCAAGAAGAAAAATAGGAATTAAAAAAAATATTTCCACAATTTTTTTTGTACCAAGCTTATTTTCTCTAGACACAGTACAGCATAGTGTAAAAGTGTTATGCCAAAATATAATTTTCAACTAATATTATGTAGATAGTGTATGTAAATAGACTTTACTTGGAGGCCACTGGACCTGAACCATATGCCACAAAGAATCTTCGGCCGGCGGTTTCTCTCTTCGGAAAGTGCACTCACCGCAGCGTGGAAGACGTATGGGCCATGTGCGCTCTAACCAAACAAAGTAAACTTCTTAGTTTTCTACTCGCCATCTTCCAAAGTGCATTTGCATGTTTCTTTTTTTATTTGTTTCGTACCAGCCAATGTACATTAGTATAATAGGTAGAAATATGCAGTTAAAAATGAAAAGATAGTTCTAGTTCAAAAGAGATTTATCCAGTTTTGTTGTTGCTGCTTTCTTTGGGCAAAGACTATTAAGAATGACCATGAATAAAACAAAATGCGGGTATCTGTTTGCCACAAAAACGTGCTGTATTTCATCATCGTCATCTTCCACGTCTTCACCTGGACATCATGCGCCAATTCTTACTACAACATCCTCGGACAGAAGTCCCCGTTCATCCCGGTCACCTCCTCGATCCAGTCCAGCACAACTGCAACAGACACAAATTTTTTGTTAAGACAACCTTCACTTTCCCCCCCCTTTCCCGACCAACCCGTCACGTTGGCGTATACGCCGGGCGCCCTGGCGATGGCGCACCTGAATCCCCACGAGACGACGCCGTGCACCTCGTAGCTGTCGGTGGACGGGTCGGCCACCACCAGCGGACCTCCTGAATCACCCTGTTGTCATGTGGCAAAAAAAACTAATAATAGACTTGTGGTTGCTCAACTTTTTCCACCCACCGCGCACGCGTCGATGCCCCCTTCGTCGAGATCTCCGGCGCAGAACATCCTGTCCGTGATCTCCTGCGGACGGTAGGCGGTGCGCGGGCCCACACAGTCCTCCCTGCTCAGGATGGGGACCTCCACCTGGGTGCACAGCAAAACAGCTTCTTCTTCACTGGCTCCTTGCCACCGGGTGGTACAGTAGAACTTGTACGACTGAGGAAAAAAACCACCTCTTGCAGAATGGGCGTTACAAAGCGCCCCTGCAGGGTGTCTCCCCATCCAGTCACGACGGCCTAGGGAATGAGAATGTGTGACTGAAAACGAGAATCAGTTAGTTCTCCTCAGATTCCCAACTTGAAGTCCCGTCGGGATACGACCGACACTCAACCTTAGTCCCAGGTTCCGGGTTGAAGGTCGGCAGGCAGGCGGGCCTGACGTGCCGGTGCCCCCCGAAGTCGACGGGCTCGTCTAACCTGAGGAGGGCGAAGTCGAAGTCGAGGCCGACGTTGTCGTAGAGCGGGTGCCTGACGATCTCCTCGACGCCGACCGTCATTTCCAGCTCGGTGCGGTCGTGCTCGCCCAGCGCGGCCAACCAACGTTTAGGGTTGCGCAGCCTGGGAAAGAAGGAGATTTTTTTTCATGTCATGTATCGGGGTTCTACTGTACTAGTATTTTTTTTTGGTAGATTGTCCCGCACCTCCTCCTGACGAAGCAGTGGGCTGCCGAGATCAGCCATCGGTCTGAGATGACGGTTCCGCCGCAGAAGGTTGTCTTCCTCCTGCTGATCCTGCCCTGCAGGAAGACCTGCCAGGGATACTCGTTCTCTCCGGCGTCCGACCCGCCCACGATCCTGTCTCCCCCGCCCTCCTCCTCCGGACGGTTCACCTTTCCGCAGACTGGAACGTAAAATACGCAAGCAGGGTTGCCAGGTCTTAGCTGAAATGGCGCAACCCTAAGTGTTGATAGAGAACATGGGGAAAGATTCAGTTCCACTTCCCATCATAAACTGTTTATTTTGGGGAGAGGAGGAAAAAATATGGGTCTGACTGTAGACAGTAAAAATTTGTGATAATGTGTCGGATTGAAGGAATTATGACAAATTTTACTCTGACAGCTCATAACATACGTACTGTTCTACTCGTATATAGAGAACGTGGGGAGAAATTCGGTTCTACTTCCCACCATAAACTGTTTTTTATGGGGAGAGGAGGGGAAAATTGGGTCTGACTGTGAATAATAAATTGGTCAGAATTTGTCAGGGTTAAGGAAGCTCAACAACAATTAGATATTCACATATACAGTCACAGACCCTAATAACTTTCTA
>JAAUYM010032503.1_pt1 | contig 11455 bp, 18 predicted proteins | sample 7278001 | NCBI WGS metagenome assembly JAAUYM01 (sample SAMN14350224, study PRJNA611818) | marine sediment metagenome | isolation source: surface marine sediment (1.8m) | place: French Polynesia: Moorea | collected 2018-08
CCCGCCCTCCTCTCCCCTCCTCCTCCTCATCTGGTGAAGCCATAAAAATGCCAGGCGTTATTACATATATCCCCCCCCTTTCCTTTCCTTTCCTATCCGGTAGAGTGCTGACGACAATTCAGGCATGTGTGCGCCGGTGGGGGAGGGAAGCAGACGCGAAAGAGGATCAAGGATGCAGGTTGCATTCTCAAAATTCACCTCCTCTTCCCTCTTTTCTCTTTTTTTTCATAAGTAACAGTCATTCAAACCCATATGGGCCACGCCACGCTCTTTAAGCCGTGCATTTAGTGGGAAAAGCAATAAAAACCCACCATTACAGGAAAGAGGAAGGGGAAAAAAGCCTTTTGTGGAGATCCTCCTTTGCTTTATATATCGTATTGAGGGGTTGGGGGGATGGTGGAGTCGGTTAGACCAGAGAACAAAGAAGGGTGGAGGATGAAGGAGAAAGGAGGAGAGACGGAGGGGAAGAAGAAAAGTTTTAGTTGCGCCGTTGGGAGCTGTTGCAAATCTCCCTCCCTCCCTTCCCCCTCCTCCTTCTCATCTGTCTGACCGTTGAGGAAAGACAATGGCAGCAAGAAGAGGAAAAAGCTTACTTAGAAAGCCATCAAGGAGTAGTTTACAACTACCACAGAGTAGGGGATCGGTAGCAGGGCTTGGCGGTGGTGGACAAGGTTTCTCCGGCGAGATTTTCACTTACTCCAACAGTATTTGAAGATCACGCTTTTTTTTTCTCGATTTCCTGGGGAATTAGATGTTGAGAACCACGAGAAATCCCGGGGCATTTTCCAAGTTTCTGCCAACATTTTGATACCCGGGTACTTGAGCATTTTTCGATTATTCGAGGAGCTTTACTACGTGTAGTAGTGGTATCTCAATCAAACCTGAATTTTCTATGGAACCCGAGTTTCGATTGTCCAAGTTTGAGCTAGGCTTAATTCCCCTCTCCTCACCTGTGCTGCGTGAGGCTGATCTCGTGCCCGAACGTCTTGTTGCACATCTCGCAGGCGAAGGGCCGCTTCCCGTTGTGCGCCCGCCTGGCGTGCACCTCCAGCCCGTGCGGGGTGGAGAAGATCTTCTCGCACTTGAGGCACGAGTAGATGTCGCCTCCGCCCAGCGGCAGGGGCCGGGAGTGGCCGATGGCCTGGCCGGTGGCCGAGCAGCTGATGGTGGTCGGGACCGACAGCGACGGGTCGAGTGACGGCGGCGGAGGCGGCGGAGGCGGCGGGGGAGGAGGAGGCTGCTGTTGCTGCTGCTGCTGCTGCTGTGCGACTGCGTGGGCCGCGGCCAGGTTGCGCAGGCGGAAAAGGTCGGCGTCGGCGGAAGAGGCGGAGGAAACGACCGTCGGCGGGAGCGGGAGGGGGAGCGGGAAGGGGGAGGAGGGAAGGAGGTTGCGATTGGAGTCGAGGCTGCTGTTGCTGCTGCCGTTGTTGCTGTTGTTGCAGGCCGCCGCTTTCATGGCAGCGAGGGAGGAGAACGCGGGGAAGAAGTGAGAGAAGGGCACCACGCCACCGTTAGGAAGGTGCGACGGCGGTGGGGGAGGAGGAGGAGGAGGAGGAGGGGGTGGAGGAGGAGGCGGCGGTGGCGGAACAGGCGGCGCGGCAGTGGCGGCGACGGCGGCTGCCGCGGCGGCCGCGCGCGTCCTGTTCAGCATGTCCAGGGTGAGCGCGGGGTAGAAGAAAGGTCTCGACGCCAGGTCAGCCGGGGTGATCTCGTCCTCCTCCCTCTCGTCCTCCCTCGGCGCGGGCGGGCGGGCGGTCTCCTTGAGGCCGACGCCACCACCGCTTTCGCCGTTGTTGTCAGAGAGCAAGGAGGAGACGGAGAAGATGCTGGGCTGCTGCTTCGACAAGGAGTTGGTGGTCGGCGAGGCCGCGGAGCAGGAGGAGGAGGAGATGCCGGCCAGGAGGCTCGACGACGAGGAGGAGGAAGCGGACGTGGACTTGATCGAGTCCAGGGAGGAGTTGAGGTTGCAGCCGGCGTCAGCGTTGTTGTCGTCGTCGTCGTCGTCCACCTGGATGTTCTCCTCTTCGTCCATGGCCTTGACCGGCGGCGGGGAGGAGAAGCGGGCGCCGTTCGGCTTGACGTACTCGTTGTTGTTGTTGTTGAGGATGTTGGCATTGGGCAGGAGCCAGGGACAGAACGGACTTGGCTTCGAATGCGCGCTCTGAGGAGGCGGAGGCGGGGGAGGAGAGGAGGGGGAGGGTGCAGCCTGAGACGACTGGGACATGAGGCGGTGGATGCCGAAGCTGATGCCTCCTGACGAGATGACAGAAAAGTTTTACCAATCTGTATGTACTTGTACCCCGTAGTAGTACAGTAAAATTCCGATATACAACTACGTCGTAGTGCTATGTATACTAGTACCCTATGTAATAGCTACTTACTACTGTACTACATATAGCAAGTGTATGGTCGGCAGCAAGAACACAAATAAATGGAACACAACCGCATGTTACCCGATGTTAATTAAACTCCGTGCATCCCCCACTGTACCTGCCGCCTCCATCTGCTGCTTCTCCTTGATGGTCTGCTGCAGCAGCCCCGCCCACGGCGACCCAGGGTACCGCGAGCACAGCGAGAGGAAGGGCAGCACCTCGGGCTTCCCGTACCACTGCGCCGTGGCGGCGGCCGCCGCCGCGGCCGCCGCCGCCGCCGCCATCACGCCCCCCTGAGGGGAGGAGGAGCCGCCGCCGCCGTCCGGCTTCTGCTCGGCCGCGCCGCTCGGGAGGTCCTTGCGGAGCAGGGAAGGCGACGCCTTCAGCGGTGGGGGAAGCGGAGGCGGAGGCGGAGGGGCAGGCGGAGATGGCGGCGCTTCCGCGCTATCGCCTGACAAGTAAAAAAAAAAAAGGGAAATTTGCGAAACTTTAAAGGGTTTAGCTGAAATCCTCATCTGCATGTTGTATAGTAACCTCCCCATCTCTCTCTCTCCGTCGTCAGACTGGATAATTGCCTCCTGGAAACCATCATCATCGCCACTGTGCTCTCTCTCTCTCTCTCCCCCTCCCCCCTCATCTCCCCTCGCCCTCTCCCTTTAACTTTGGCAGCTGCAGCTCGGTAACGACATTACGGGGGTCCGGCGTTCGATGATCGTTCCACCCCCTCCTCCTCCTCCTCCTCTTTCTCTCTCTCTTCCATGGGAGTCCCTCTCAACGCTTTTGTCCACGGCTATCAACTGTCACATCTATGTCTGTCTGCTCTGCTCTGTCGACTGCGCAGCGCCATTTCCTCCTCCTCCTCCTCCTCCTTTTTTTGCCAACTGCGATTTCCCCCCTTTCCCTCTCTTTCTCCCCGGCTGTTGCTTTCCCCTTCTTCCTCCTCCTCCTCCTCCTCTTGGTAATTGCTTCCTCGCAATGAAAAGAGAGGAAAGAATCGTTGTTGTTGTTGCACGCCAACCGAGAGGGGGGGAGGAGGCGGGAGGAAAGAAAGAAATTGCCCTTTCTCTCTCTCTCCGTGAAAATCGTTTGTTGTATACCCTTCATTCGATCTCGTGCGCAGCACCCAAAAAGCGAGACAAATTTCTTGCAGATTTTTGTTTCTCTCTCTCTCTCTTTTTTTAAGCAACCAAAAAAGCAACAGTCACGCGCAAATGTTGTGTATTTGATTCGTCAGTCAGACATGCGTTTCAGGCTATGGAGGGGGGGGGGGAATGGAAGAGAGGATGGGACTTATCTCGCTCAATTTGTGATGTGTTGATCACTTCAACGGGGGGGGGGAAAGGAGGAGGAAGGAAAGAAGGAAAAGAAGAGACATCTGGCGTGTGCGCGACCCACTCCCGCACCTCATATGGAGTACTTGCTTTCAAGAGTGCCTTAAATGGAGTGACGACCAGATCCCACTGCACGCACGCACCACAGAAAAGTAGGTATTGAAGACGCGAAAGTGAAGAAGCTTGTTTTAACAACTGGCATGTTTATGCTTGCGGCTCTTTTTTTTTAACCCCTCAGCCACCATACTCCCCCCAACAATGAGAAGCTCCATCTGCTCGAGTGAATGGAGAGAGTAGCCCACCACCACCACCAGCACCACCACCCTTGACACTCGACCATAATCCCTCCCCCTTCTCTCATCCTGCTCTCTTTTTTTTTGTCGGGGCAATGAAGTCAGAGCTGAGCCAACAACACGCGACTCTCTCCCATGTGCGACGATTGAAAAACCACCACCCGAATCGATCGAACGGAGAGGAGAGAGATAGAGAGAGGGAGAACATAAAAATTGGGCAGTTGCTACGGCATGACTGAAATGAAAAAAAAAAAGAGGAATAACACAAATCATGAGCAAGACTGAAACACTCCGTCCCCTTCCCTCCACTCGGTGGGAGGGCGGCCGTCGCGAGATTTGATCTCCAAGCAGTTGGTAGACGAGGAGAAGAGGAGAGGAGGAGGAGGGGGGGGAGGGAGAAAAAAGAGGAGAGAGGGCGGAGGAAGAACAAGACGTCAAATTGAACACACCCTCCTGTCATGACGAGGAGGGGAAGGAGAGAGAAAAGGAGAGAGAGAGGAAGGAAAAAGCTGATCTGGAGAGGGAAAGACGACAGTTGGGATGCTTGTAGTCATAAATTTTCTTTAAAGGAGGAGGAGGGCCCCTCCCCCCTCAACCTAAACAGGACTTCTTTTTCCCAGGACTCTACTTGAGACCGTCAGCGCGAACAGTGCAACAGAGAGGGGAAAGAAAAAAAAAACGGCAAAGACAAAAGTTTCCGCTGAAAAAGTTCTCCTTTTCAATTTTCCACCTCCTCCTCCTTTTGCCATAATCTTTTCCTTCCTCTCCAGCATCCTCTTTCTCCTCCTCCTCTTCCTCCATCTCATTCTACTACTACGTACTACTATACTAGTACAAAGAGAGCAACTACCACCACCAAGAGAAAAAGAGGGGGGGGGGAAGAAAGCAAAGAGGAGAGGAGGAGGAGGAGGAGGAGGAGGGGGGGGGAGGGGGTCGGAGCGTGGCCGCGCTGACACTGATTCGATTACGCCACTTCAAAACCCCAGCCCCCGCCGTAATCCCTTTCAAGTTTAATTTGGTGAAAAAATGAATGGATGGGGAGGAGTAGTTTTTTTTAACGCACCGCGGGAAGGGGTAAGGCGGGGGGGGGAGGGGTGGATGGGCTGATTGGAAATTGACTGGTTCCCCCCTCCCCCTTCTTCCCCCGATGAAGGTTTTGGAACAATGGAACTCTCTGGCCCAACCTCTCCCCCCAACCCCCACACCTCGTACGAAAAAAACAAAAACAAATACGTAGGTATATGGGAAGTGAGTGGAGCCATTAGTCCGTTATTGTGTCACCCTGGAAGGTGGCACTGGCTCTCCCCCCCTCCCTACCCCTACCCTTCCTCTCCCTGTTTTGTTTTCAAGTGGCAAGTGGCACCCACCCGTCGAGGTACGTACTATGCATGTACTGGCAGTAGTAGGTACAACGTAGATTTATCGGAAAATCGGCATTGATTATCGGTCACTTGTGCAAACAGTATTTTTGTTGGGGAAAAAAGCGGAAATAATATTTTTTAAAAACTCTTTTTCCCGGAAAAGAAAAAAAATCATCCTGCAGAATGTTTCCGGCAAGCCGTCGAGTTTTATTAGGAGCCTAATTTAAAAAAAAAAATGGGAAAATGTGACCTCGCCTTAAATTTTCAATACGACTGAACTACTACATATTTGAAGTTGAGCATGCAAAATGAAGAGAGGAGGGTGGTGCGGGGATGGCCCGACAAACGTCGAATTGAGTTGGCAGAGGAAGAGGGAGGAGGTCGAAAAATGTGTTGGGTCTGATTGCTTTACGATGTTGACCCAACAAATCATCGTCCTCCTCCTCCTCCCTTCCTCTTTCCCTCCTCCTCCTGGCTTATATATTGAGCCAAAAATTGGATGGTGCTCCACGCATACTTTCGACTCTTCTCCACCCCCTCCTCCACCTCCCACTTTTTACAACGGTCAAATAAGTCGGGAGACAGCCTGCAAAAAGAAAAAAAAAAACCGGCGGCGGCGACGGCGGCCAGATTGCTGTGTCCACACACGCCCCCCCCCCCCTCATTTCGAATTGCAGCAAAAGGTAGTGCCATCATTCAAAAGAAATTGAGTGACGCACCTTACCAAAAAAGAACATTTTTTTTCCTTATTTTTCCTCTCACCGTCTTTGATGATTCTTGTCCTCGGCGCGACCACCCGAAACGCGGATGAGGACGGCGGCGACGGGAGCGCGGCCGGCATCACGTCCAGGTTGGAGCAGGAGGACGGGGGCGCGAACGTCGTCGCCGTCGGGGGTGACGACGTTTGCGCCGTCGCCGGCGCCGTCGCCGTCGCCGTCGTCGTTGCTGCTGTCGCGGGAGTTGTGGGGTCAATGATTCCCTCTTCCTCCTCCTCCTCCTCCTCCTCCTCCGGCGGAGAGGGCAAGGTGGTGGCGGCGGCGGCGGCGGCGGCTGGGGCGCCGCCGTCGGCCTCCGCAGGGACCCTCTCGCCGCCGTTCGGGACGGCGCTGTCTTCCGGGACCGTCATGACTATGGGGGGGGGGTTGGTCAAGGGGTGGACTGGGATCGCTCCTACTCGTCCGATGTGTCGATACCGACTGGTTGGTGGAGGAGAGGAGGCGGACAAAAAAAAATGTCGCGAGAACAAGTGCCTTCTTGGTTTCTCTCTCTGTATTCTCTCTCCCCCCACCCTCTCTCTCTCTCTCTCTCCCAATCTTCTTTCCTCTTGCTCACCGCAAGGTCCCTTCGGAGGAGCGTCCCCCGCCTTCGCCGCTCTCTCTCTCTCTCTCTCCCTCTCCTTCCTCTGTGGTACACACGGCGCGTGCAACAACAACCTCACCCGCGACGGCGGCGGCTCCGTTGCACCGACCGAGGTTGAAGCTCCACTCCTTCCTTCCTCTCTCTCTCTCTCTCTCTCTTTCCGTTCGGGGGGGAGGGGAGGGGAGTGGAGGGGAGGGGGGAGGTGGCGCCCCGGTCACACTGAAAAAAGAAAGAGGAAGGAGGATCTTGGCGGAAAAAAGAGCGCAGACGGAGTCGAACTTGGAGTCAATCGGCTCACCTTCCGGAAGCGGATTACTTGAAAATGTGGGAAGTACTAGTAATCTTAAATCTACTTAATAAGAAAAAAAGACCTTCTTGGACAAGAGCTAAAAGCATCACTTTGTGGGCAGAGCAACCAAAAATGCAGTCTCCCTGTCTGTCTCTCTCTTCATCCGGAAACCACCTGCATTCTTCTTTTCTCCCCCCGTCCCCATCCTTCTCTCTCTCTCTTCCCTTTTCCAAAAAGAGAAAGCCACATCCTCTCCTTCTCCCACCCCCCTCTTCATGGCTTTCCTTTCCACCGCGCGCTTCCCATCGCCGCCAAGAGGGAAGGGAAAGGGAAGGTTTTGTGTGTGTGTGTGTGTGTGTGTGTCGCGGCGAGAAGCGTTTGGAGAGAGGGAGGAAGGAAAAAAATCTGTGCGGCCGCCGCCGCCGCCGCCGCCGCCGACGGCGGCGGCGGCGGTGGCGGCAACGCGATCGATGGCCCCTCCTCCTCCTCCTCGCTTTTGAGGTTCAGAAAGAGAGTGGAAGAAGAAGGAAGGCGGGGGGCAAATCACTGCAGGGAAGCCCGTTCGGACGGTAAAGGGAAGTCGCGGTGGCGGCGGAGACGGAGGAGGAGGAGGCGGAGGAGGAGGGGGAGGAGACGGAGGCGGCGATGGCGACGGCGACGATTTGAGAGACTCTGCAGTGATTCGCTGAAGATAAATCTGTGCGGGGCGTGCAGAAAGAGCAAATCACAAGCGAGGAAGAGGAGGAGGAGGAGGAGGAGGAGGAGGAGGAGGAGAAGGAGGCTTCTAAGAAGTCGGCACTAAGTCTGCACTAAGTCAAGGAAAATGTGCTCGTCCGCCGTCACAAGAACACTAGAGAGAGCTACTAATTCAGGCCACCGTCGGTGCACAATCGTTTCAAGGCGAAATGAAAGAAGACAAGGGGGATCGGATCAGGGGAAAGTTTTTCATCTTCCTCCATCCAAGACCTGGCAAAGTCCAATTCAGAGAGGAGGAGGAAGAATGGCAAATGTACTACCTCACCCTTCACCCCCCTCCCTCCCACACACACAAAAAAGAGGTCCTGCGCATTTCCCCAGGCGCCACTAAGCAAAAACTTTCCTCCTCCTCCTCCTCACCCATCCAGTACTATTCTACGACTCTCTCACGTGACGGATATCCCCAGCAAAGGAGAAAAGCTGGCTGACCAACAACCCATGATGGACAGTGGACTCAGGGGAGAGCAAAGAGGAGGAGGAAGAGGTGGACGCTGAAATTCAAACCCGTTCAAATTTTGTCCACGTACCAGGTCGCCACGCCACGCCACGCCACCCCACCCCCCTCCCTCCCCACCTCCCCCTCCGCCCTGATGAAATTTCGTATTCGAAACCTTTCTCTCTCCTTCCCCCTCTTTACTGCCGGGTCTCAATTTCATTTTCAAATGTCCACTTTCAAATTCAATCCACTCCCCGCCCCACTTGTCCACGCTCCAAGGGTTCCCCGGCCATGGGTGTGTGTGTGTGTACTCTTCTCCCGCTCCCACTAACCCGCCCAGACGTACAGTACCCCTTTATGACATAGTAGGTACATATCAAGTACCTATCATAACTTGTCTAATACTCTTTGATAACTTTACATATCTTCTCTCACAGGTATGCCACATTATGTAAGCACACAAGTGCCATTCATGTTTGGAGAAAAAAGAATCAAAGTTGACACGTATTACAGTCAAAATAGACATATGAGTTTAGGTTGTAGTAGCTTGACTAGGTGAAGACGGTGACGAATTGACTGTGACGGCTGTCTGGTTGGGGAACCAGCACACACAAGCAATTTATTATTTGGGAAAGGACGCGGCGTGCAAAAAAAAAAAACAGTAAACGGCTCCAACTTTGAATGAGATGTTAAGAAAAAAAAGTTTGACTTTTTAATCTCGCAAGAAAAAGCGCTTCTTTTCCGGCTGTCAGCGAGTTGCGTGAAAAATGGGCTCTTTTTTTCGCCGCCCCTTCCCCCCTTTTTCCTCTCCTCCCACTTTATGATACTTTTGCCGGAACTGAAGAAAAGTGCGCAAAGATGAATATCAGTCGATTAGGGAGAAGGGGGAGGGGTAGGAGGAGAGGAGGAGGGCGGAAAAAAAAGATGAGGCTGCTAGATATCAGCGCTCCCTCAAGGCGGCTCCCGCTGTAACTCCATCCTTGGAAGAAATTGCTCCATTCGCAACCAAATTTTTACTGCGGTATGGCAATTTTAGAGCAGAGGAGGAGGAGGAGGAGGAGGAGGAGGAGGAGGAGGAAGAGAGGGAGGAAGAAGCAGTGTGCGCGCGCTTCTCACATATCATTTCCCATATATTTTGCCGCAGTGAAGGAAGTGAGAGAGGGAGGGAGGTTAAATATGTTCATGAGGTTCAATCTAAAACGCATAAAGGCAAATTTTGAGTGCCCGATTAAGTTTCAGAATGTGTGTGTGTGTCAGAGAGAGAGAATGGGGGGGGGAGGGGTTAGAGGAGGCGCCCCATAAGGACTCTTAGGGAGCGCGAGGAGATCTAAGTTTCATGCGTTGCTCACGGAATAAAAAATTCTGGAAAATATAATGCACGTATTATCATCTATCCTACTAATATTGGTGAGAGGGATTTTGAATTAAAAATCCACCTGTACATCAGTACAGTGCGCGCTCACTCAGAGAAAAAAAAACACAAAGCACTCCGCCCTGAAGTCGCCTATCTCCCGTCCCACTTTGACGATTTCTTTCTCGTGACGTTCCACCACGCACACACCCCTTTCCTTTCATTCGGAATCAATTTGGGGAGACGATTTGGGGAGGAGAGGGGGGAGGGGGCGGGCACGCCCTCCAGGGAGACGCAGAGAAAGGAAGGGGGGCGGCTGCCAGCTTTCCACTCCATTATTGGCGCTGGATGGAGAGAGAGCGATGGACAAGAATGGAGGATTCCTTGGCATGGTGGGTGGCCTGCTTTCACCCAGGTATTTCTAAGGGGGCGGGAGGAGGAGGAGGAGGAGGAGGAGGAGGAGGAGGAATCATTTACTGGTCAAGGAGAAGTAGCAGGAAATAGACAAGAACCATTTGAACACATTACTATGTACTATGTTCAACGTACTAATGTGTATGTTGTACGAGTAGTAATCTATGGTACTACATAACTTGGTATGCAGAAACTGTATGGTGACGTTCAGCGCAAAGTTATTCCTAAGAACACCTCTTTGTGTAATCGAAGCAAATCACGAAACACGAAATATGGTAAAACTAGTACAAAGACATCCCCCTCCCCCCACCCAAAAAAAGTGGGGGTGACGAGAGGAAGAGAAGGTCAAATGCCTCTTGGGGAGGAGACGACGGAAAATGCTATTGGACTCTGCTCTCTCTCTCTCTCTCTCTCCCCCACCCCTCACGAGAGTGGAGGAGCAGCAGAAGAAGGAGAAGAAGATCTATCGTCCGGGAATCGCATGTCACACCGCCGCCTCGCCTCGCACACCAGAGGACCGTAAATCGAACTCTGTCTTTCCCCCCTCCCCTCCTCCCTCCTTCCTCCTCCTTCTTTTCGGACAAGGGAGATAATGACTTTTTCTTCTTCCCCCCCCCCCGTTCCTTTCCAATACTTCCTCGCGCGAGGAGAAGAAGAATGTGGAGAAAGGGAGAAATGGGAGGAAAGCCCTGCCAAGGGAAGGAGGTTGCTCCTGAGAAAGAGAAGAGCGCGGAGGGAAAACGACGACAGGTATTTCGGACTCTTCCCCACCCCCCCCACACTTCCTTTTGTGTGCTGGGTGTTAAAAGGGGGGGGGGGGAGGGGAAGGGGTGTCGGATCCTTGCTGTCCTCATTTGTCAGGGAGCCATTCAAGGAACATCTTGCTGCTGACGGGGAGGGGAGGGGGGGAGGAAGGAAGAGAGAGGAAAAAAAAGGGGAGGAAGATGGAGAGGTGGTGTGGGGCGGAGGGAGTCGCAGACATGGAGTGGATGCAACAGGGTGGACAAAACTCTCACTTATGTTAGTCTTGTTCCTTCCCCCCCCTCCCAATTGACCTGTGGTCCACCACGTGAAGCAAGTACTAGTGCATGCTAGTATAGTCGTACACACTCTGGACCACCTGTTATGAAAACGTCCTTCTCTGTATCTGGGAAAAAGCCTATATGACACGAGAGAGAGAGAGAGAGAGAAGGTGGCTGTCCCAACCATTAATCAGAGAGGTGTTGGACACCATAAGCGCGCAAACGACACAAAAACCCCTTCACGGGAAACGGAGAGAGAGAGAGAGAGAGAGAGACAGGAGAGCTTTTGGTGGAGAGAGAGAGAGAGAGAGAGACAGTTCTTTAAGCATGATGATGGTTGTTGGCGCTGGGAGAAAAATGAAGACGAGTGTGGGGAGGAGGAGGGAGAAGAGAAAGAGACAATAATGTTTCTTCCTTTTTGTATGTGTGTGTGTGTACCTATGTGCGTTTGCTTCTTGCCGCGCTTTTGAC
>JAAUYM010174222.1_pt1 | contig 11454 bp, 11 predicted proteins | sample 7278001 | NCBI WGS metagenome assembly JAAUYM01 (sample SAMN14350224, study PRJNA611818) | marine sediment metagenome | isolation source: surface marine sediment (1.8m) | place: French Polynesia: Moorea | collected 2018-08
CTGTAAGCATACAAACTCCACAACATGGTATGTAATAGTAGGTACAATGCAAGATCCATTCCATGTTTTGTTACCCGTACTAAAACACTTTAGTCTTGAACAAAATAGACAATATGAGAGAAATGGATTGATTACAATTACAACACAAAAACACATCACATCATATTTTGTATACTGTTTCTACATTGTACTTTTTACAATCCTCATTATTAGTACTTCTAATTGTGATAAAAAAAATATGGTTGGTTAGCATATTTGTGTATATCAGATGGCATTGTTGCATCCAGAGCCGCCGCTGTTGGTGCTCTCCTGCTGGGGTGACATTGGCTCATCCTTCACTGGCGAGTGCGGACCAGAGGAGTTGCTGCCGCCACTGTCAGCCGCCATCGCAGCTGCAGCTGGGGCCGCCAAGGAGGACGTGGCCGTGGTCGCCACCACCTCCTGCTGAGCCTGGATCCACTGTGCCAGTGCTGCCGAGGACAAGTCCTGTGGCGGCAGCGGAGCTTGCGCGTGCCCGCCACCGCCGGTCGCCGCCCCAGGCGGCCCCGAGCCAAAGTTGATGGTGGACGACTGGGTGGCTGTCTGCTGCAGGGCACTGAACATGCTGGCGGCGCTGAAGCTCAGGGGTGAGGCAGAAGTTGTGGTGGTGGCGGTGGTCGAGTGGTCCATCGTGGACGTGACGGTGGAGAGGGAGGAGGTGGGCAAGTGGTGGTGGTGGTGAGAAAGGTGTGGCGGGGTTGGGCTGAGCTTGGGGCTGTTGTCGTTGCTGGACTCCGAGCTGTGGTGGAACTGCTGCTGCTGGTGTGAGATCGGCGGGTGCGGCTTCCCGAGCAGAGGAAGGTGCAGGAGAGAGTTGATTCCGCCTCCGCCACTGTAGGAGGAGGTTGAGGGAGAAAGGGCGGCGGCCACCACTGGGTTAGCCGAGGGGGAGGTGAAGCTGTTGGACACGTCAAGCATCCTGACCACTGGACTGGGCGGCTGCTGCTGTTGCTGTTGCTGAGCGCTGAGGAGAGATGGCGGCCCACCGCCGCCACCGCTTCCACAGTTGTTGCTGTTGCCGCTGGGGTTGCTGTCAAAGGGCGAGGAGCTGAGGCCTGCAAGGGAGTAGCTGTTGTTGCCCGACATGGACAGCGGGCTCTGCGGGTGGCGACCTGTGGAAAAGGAGGTGGAAGATATTAACTTACAACCGATCAGGGTTAAAGATGGTGCGTTGGGCAAGTTGTGGGTAGGTTGTCTGACCCCTCCTGTCCTGATGATTCAGTTAACAATGGCTATGATTCTGTCAGCTGGATATCCTGGGCCCATTACGAGAGGGGAAACAAAGTTCTCCAGCTTGGGCCGACAAATTGGGCACACACACACACACCAAGGTGAAAGCTGATACGCTTATACTCACCTGTATTGTTGACCTGGTTGTTCCTCTCCTGCATGATCTGGAAACTGTTTCCTCCCCCTCCTTCCCCTCCTCCTCCTCCTCCTCCTCCTCTGTCTCTGCCAGGTGACTCTGCCAGCGGGTAGTCGGTGTCCCCCTCTGGTGAGTCTGGGCCGGAAAAGTTGCCCATGCCCTTCCTGTTGAGTGTCTCCATGATGTCCTTGTTCGTCTGGGACTCGTGTGGCTGGTTGTACTCTGCAGCGACGGTGAAGTTATTGGGTTATTTTCCATATATTTTTCCAACATTTGTTCCCCCTCCAAAAAAATTATATCGTACTTTGACACATTTTGAATAGAACGTGGCTCTGGAAAAAAAACCCTGTTCCTGTAAAATGTGTGTGTGCAGAGTACACACGTACCCGTGTACTTGAGGAGTATCTTGTCCATGTCCGTGGACGCGTACTGGAAGAGCTTGTTGTGCGAGTTGAAGATGATGACGGAGATCTCGCAGTTGCAGAGCACACTCAGCTCGTAAGCTTTCTTCATCAGGCCAAACTTGCGCTTCGTGAACGTTACCTGTGCAAAAAAAATGTCTCCGTAAAAGGACGCTGTTTCTGGTCGGGTTTTCTTTCTCTCTCTCTCTTATTGCAGATGCAGGAGCGGGAGCAGGTAAGGCACGGCACCTGCTCACAATTTTATACCTGTCTGTTGCGTTCATCGCTGATGCGAGTGATCTGGATCTTCTTCCTCCCCATCTTGACAGATTTGTCTGCAAAAAAAAAACAAAAAAAAACCAGAAATTTATATCAGATAAATAACTGCAAAAAACAGCTGGAAAAGTTTCCTAGCCCCGTTTGCAACCCTAAATTTTCAAAAGCAATGAGCACAAAAATAAGGAGGTCGACGAATTAATCGATTTTTTTTCTCCCTTTCCACAACCTCTCCTTTTTCGAAAATAGACATGACTTCTCTTTTTTTTTTTTTTTTCAAGAAACAACAGCTACTGTTTATGGTATTTTTTCTCCGACATTAAACCTATGTTCAACTTTCAAGCAAAGAGGATGAGTCCTCCCCAAAGGGAAAACGGTGAGAGGAGAAGTTGGAGGTACTTAACATTTTGGAAGGAGGAGAAGAAATTTTCTGTCACGGAATATAGGAAATCGAGGGATGAAGATTAGAAGAAGTGCCAGAGTAGGATGCCCTAACGTGAGGATCATGACAGCAGTGTTTTGCGACAAGTTCCTACCTTAGTAAGAAAGTTGTGTGTTGACATTTGATGAAAATGTGACTTTATAGTTCGTTTGGTTGAGGGAGAAATCTGGGATGAGCATTCAGAGGATGTTTTTGTGTGGTGTTTTGTGTGCAATCTGCCCCCCTAAAACGTCCTTTTTTTGGTTTTTTTTGGAATAAGAATTGATCAATCCAATTGCTATATGATCAACAGTGATTCAGGAACATCAGGTTGTCCTGGTGAATCTACCTACCTACGATGTTATCACGGAATGAAAAGTGCGGAGCGCTCTACTGTACTATGTCGTTTTTTCTGAGAAAATCTGCGTCGTTCTTTATTTGTTCGAATGAATGTTCCCCCCTCCCCCATTTCAGGAGTAAAGTTTGACAATTATTTGATCAGCATCGCACGCAAACATTCATGGGTTGGGTATCTCGCAGTAGTTGTGAAACTTGAGCAGTTCCTTTTGCCCCCCTCTAAAAAGAAAAAAAATACAACTTAAAAATTCCCTGTAAAAATAGTCGATCCCTCCCTCCAAAGAGAGAGAGAGAAAAGGGGGGACAGCAAACAAGCATCAAAGCGGTGAGAAAAAAACAGATATACAACAGGTTAGCGTCAACGTGTCGCTCTGCTCAATGTTGGCAACTCTCTCTCTCTCTCTTTCATAAAGCAATTTATTTTGTATACAAAATGTGAAAGATTTCCCTTACACTCACCTAGTATTAGGATCCTGGTTGATTAGTATCTTTTTTAACTTCACACACACTTTTTCTTGCACCTGCTTGTAGGAGTAACTGTGTATCTGGGGTAAGGCTCTCTCGATGCGATAGTATTTCGCAGAAACAAATATCTCGAGTGCGATTGACCAGGTCTCTGGCGAGTGACTAAACCTTAGCGGCAGCCTCTCCTCCTCTTCCTCCTCCTCCTCCTCTTCCTCTTCCTCCTCCTCCTCCTTCTTCTCCTCCTTTTGACGTATGCGTGCGCTCTCTACGAAAGGAGGAGAAGGAGGATCATCATGCTATCGACTCCTCCATCTTTTTTTCAAATCCCTCCCCCCTCTCTCAGTTCGCAATTCCCTGTCTGCCTATGTGAAGGACTGCGTTCTTGAAAGGTAGTCTATGTCTATGTGAATTACTACGTAAAAGTAACTTACAGTGATCTCCGCTTATACTACACGTAGAATTTAAGACCAATTGTCCCACAGCAAGGTGTTATAAAAGCGGAGTCCACTGTACAACTACCGGTACTAGTATGCCCGTGGACGTAGCATATGTTGTATGCATATAGTGAGCAGGTATTTTCAAACGCTTTTAATTTGATGTTTTTTTCAAGTGTGCAGCTTTGTTTTCGGCTGTCCGTGAGAAACAGTTGTGCGCCACTTCTAAAAAATAAATAACATCCTAAAAGTCGACCTCAGTGCATCAGTACAAAAATGTGGTTGATGCTGAGAAGGAGATGTCTGAAGCCCATCTGCCTCTTGACACTGCTTTGCGCTCTCTCGTACTTTGGAGGCAAACTATTCAACCGGACAGGACAACCATCTTTTTCTCACAACGTGCATACATACCATTCATCCCATAAATTAGTACTAGTACCCTAGTACAACAAATTCCTTCTTAAAATTGTCTCTTCTACTAGGTAGTACTATAAAGATCAAATAGTAGCATGTTTTGTTTTCCTATAGGAACTAAAATCAATTTGCAATTCTTCAGAGCCTGGAAAAAGAGCTCTCAAGTACATCACCTTCTATTTGAGGAATCAGCCGCATGCTCAGTAAGTGTGCATTTTTTTTGTAAACCTTACGAAAAAAGTTTTTTAACTTTTCAGTCTTCTTTAAAATACTGCAAGTCAGTCTTTAACCTCTTTTTCAGGCGTCTAGTGTATCTCTCTAACGTAAGAAGCATCTTGGACCTGCATGGCTGGAACGAAGTGCTGGATCCAGCTGAAAACTTTTCTCTCCTCTGGTCTTATGATGATCCATATACTGCATGGAGACCAATCATTCAGAAATTGCAACCACATCAGGTTTGCATCACATATCAGATTCCAGTCTAATACCCACCTATGATAGAGGACTGACTTCTTCCAGCAAGTTAGCTTCATCCCTGGTCTTGAAGGAATAACACACAAGGGGACACTGTCCACATTGGACTTACCCTTCATCCCAAAGAGCTTCTACCTGCCCGACCAACGTACACAACTGGAGGAATACATGTCTGACAATCCAAATGCTACTTTTGTGTACAAAACGAAGAGGCACAGAGGAGTCAGGTAGAGCTATTGATTTGTATTTCCTTCGACTGAGCTTTAACAAGCCCAAAACTACGTATAAAGATTTGCAGATGCACCACGACTTGAAGCGCAAGAGAACTTTCGCGAAGTCTTTCTTCAGGAGTTTATTGCAAATCCTCTTCTTATTGGCGGCTACAAGTTTGACATTGGCGTCTACGTGGTCATCACATCGCTGGAGCCTCTCAGAATTTACGTGATGAATGGTAAGTAAGCACATTGGAAGAAAAAGAGGATACTGACAGATGATTGAACACTTGAAAAGTCACAAACTCACTTTACTAACTAAACAAAAACCTTCAATTTCTCAGAAGTGGAGGTCCGCTTTTGCTGGGAAAAGTACCACCCCCTGAACAAGTCTAATGTATACCAGTATGTCGTCATGCCTGACAAGCGCAGAAGTGTGTGGGAAATCCCAGAAACCAGTCACATGTACCTAGAACTCTCGAGAAAAGATATCATCAGTGCACGCATCATGTCAAGTGGGCACGACCCAAGGTATTCCGTGTACTGTACTACTAACATAATAGCATCCTCAACATGAGATAAAGATCTTCATCCTCCTGCATCAGCAAATGATCAGTCTAGGACACAACCTGGCGTGCCAAATTAGGATTTCTTGTTCTTTGATTGTTTTGTTTTATTAATTCTTACCATTATTTTCAATTGTACCACATCTGTTGTGTTGTATGGACTATTTGCTTAACAAAAATTTTTTACTCATACCCTGTTTATCAAATGCAGGTCTACATGGAATCGTATAGACAGCATCGTGGCCGAGGTGATTCTGAAGCACCGGTTGCCGGCACTTGATGACTTCAGGAGCTTCTCCAATGAGGAAAACCTATTCTTCTTGATCAGGCTCGACTTTATGTTGGATGACAAGGTCACATTCTAGGCTGCATTCCTACACATACCACATAACACAAGATATATGCAATGCTGCTGTTTTTTTTTCAGCTCCAAACATTTCTGCTTGAGGCTAACACTCTCATAGACCTTGAGGCGCCCCCAGGATCAGAGCTTGCCAAGCTCCACAAGCACGTGATGGCTGCAACTCTTAGGCTGAGGGGACTGATCGATGTCAACAGAGCAGGTAGCAAAAAAAATTATCATGGTGGTTGCAAGCATAAGGTGAACCATTTTTGTTCCTTCTTTTCAGACCCTGTCCCTCAGCCTGTTTATATCTTTCCTGATATGTGCCACAGTCAGAACTGCACTAGCAAGAACTGCAACGAAGGCCATTGTTCTCTCTGCAAAGAATGTCTTTCTGAAGGTAAAAAATGCTAGATAAGAACTGCACTGGGAAGCTGCTTACTTTTTTTTTACTTGAACAGTTGACAGGGCGTTCCTGACGAGAGCCTACAAGGAGCATGTAAACAGCGGGGACTTATTGCACAGGGTGTATCCTCAGCCAATCCTAAGGGACGTGGTGCCAGTGGACGATGCAAATGGCACCCTCCTGCTCAGGCAGGATCGCCTGCTTCGCGACTGGTTTGAAGTAAAGTGCCAGGACAACAGTCTCTTTTGGTGCCAATGAAAATTCTGTATAGAGGTGACGTAATGAAGAGGGGTAAAATATGGAGAAAGCGGGTATAATATTGTAATGTGTGTGTGCAGATTAAAGGGTCCTACTATTGCAGTACACGTAGATCAATTGTGCACTCCATTCATGATGTAACTGCTTTAGGAAAAAGAGAGAGTTGTTACGTCAAACTGGGAGTGATGGAGTGGAGGGCTAAATTTAGAAAGGCCCTCTTGCAAGTTCCTCCTCCCTCTCTCTTTCTCTGACAACTTTGATCAAGTGACGCAAGGAAGGAAATTATATAACAAAAACATAACATGTTAGCAAACATACTAATATGTCACATTAGTACGCCTTTTCTACCTGGTCGCACTTTGAATTTTATGAGTCCTAATGATGGTTGCGTGGCTTAAATGAAATTACCCTTATTGAGTTTGACCGAAACAACTCGATAAGATTTTTTTTTCTCATACCGCCGCTACCAGTAAAAACTCTCCTTTTTTGTCCAGCTAGACGCCGTCTGCCAGTGGAGCAGGATTAGGACGGGTCCGAATGTTTAGATTAAAAAAAACCAGTTTTGCAGGTTGCAGGGTTCTTTTTACAACCACCATCATTAAGACGATTATTACTCGTACTGTTTACTTTGGTGAATATTTGGATATTCGGTTCCTCTTTAAAAAAAAATAGACTGCATCTCCTAGTTAGGATTATTTCTTTTCTCCCCTTCCCACCTCCACTCTCCTCCCTCCCCGCCAAAAAGAGAGACGCCCAACCCATTTCCAACCGTCGCCCCCATAAAGAGAAGATTGAGAAAGGAAGGAAGGATGTGGATTGCGGGGGAGCTGGAGGGAGGGGAAAAGGGTTGCACGCAGTAGCCGTTTGCCCGGACGGTCAGCCCGACTCAGCTCGGAATTGCAAAGAAAAAGAAGAGAAAAAGGGTCAACGGCCGGTCAACGGCTCTCTCTCTCTCTCTCTCTTCCTCTTGTCTGTTGAGCTACTACAGAGTGGATAAAAAAGGGAAGTTGGAGGCCACAACTTTTAGACAGAGAGATGTAGTATTGTAGTCATGACATTTCCTGTGTTTATAAAGTTAGCTTTTTCTTTCACTGAGGCACCCTGTGTCATTGACTGGCGTCTGGTGGTCCCGTAACCTGTGTGTCTGGCTCGGCTGCCAGCCCACCAGGACAGAGGGAGGGAGGAAGCTAAAATCCTCCTCTCTCCGCTTTCTCAGATTGCAACCCCCTCCTCCTCCTCTTCCTTTTCCAAAACTGAAAAGAAGGAAGAATTTTCTTTGCTTGTTGATGCGAAGTAAAAAAAAACCAATAAATTTAAAAAAGACTTAGGTAGTGTAGGTAGTTGCATCTTTTTAGTAGACACTGTCTCCGTGCTCACATCACAAAAAAACAAAAAGATATTACTTTCCCCCCATTTTTTTACACTAGCCAGCGTGCATCAATAACGTAAGAAAAAATTGAATCACAAATTTGTTGTGCAAATTTTGTTGAAGTTGCAGCGCTTAAAGAGTTAGTTTGTTGTCGTTGAAGTGACTAATCTAAGAAGATTTCACTGCGTGTAATGTACTAGTAGCACAGATTCTTAAACTCAGCACTTTACACTTTTGTAGTGGAGCCTTGGACAAGAGGCTACTGAGGTTTCTAAAGGAAAGTCTGAGGAGGAGTCCCTTTCTCCGTCCCTTCCTTCCTTCGGGGCTTTCTCTATCCACTGTGTGTGTGTGTGTGTCCTCTTGGACGCCAGCTGAGGAGAAGAAATGTGCTGCTGCCGCATGGTGGACGTGATCTCAGCTCCACCTTCAACCCCCGTCCCCCCCCACCACCACCATACACACAAACACGGATGGGATAAAGGACTGTCGAGTATCAAGTGCGCCATCGTCTTACTCATGGTGCTAAGTGTCAGCGATAGTGCAAAGTGGACAAGGAGGAGGAGTTGCCACGAGGTGCCCAACTGAGCTTTCCTCTCAACATGACTTTCTGACTGACGGCGTGGGACGGGACCATAGAGATCAACCAAATCTCTGTGGACGGGACCGTCCCACGCTGTTGTCATTTGCAATCGATTCCGCGGCAGTGACCTCTCGCAGCCTCATTAAAAATTTGTGGTTTTCTGGTTCACCAGGTTGACCGAACCTGACCGCTCAAGACACAATTTCGGATGGCTCCGGACACCATGTTGCTGTTGAGGCGGCCCTGTTGCTGTTGGCGCTACCTGCCGCGGACGCCGCTGCGCCGCACCCTCCTGGCGCTGGTCGTGCTCCCCGCCGCCGCCGCCGCCTGTGCCGCCGCCTTCTACGCCGTCGCCGCCGCGCTCGACTTGGACGCGGACGTCCTCGCCAGCGGCCTCCTCTTCTTCGGCGGCGTCGGCCCCACCGCCTACTACTCCGCCCTGTGCAACACCTCCACCGTCCCCGCCTCCTCCGCCGCCTCCGCCTTCGAGGTGTCTCCCTTCCACCCGGACCTGCCGCTCATCTACTTCGTGACCCCGACCTTCAGCCGCCCCGAGCAGCTCCCAGAGCTGATGCGCCTCGGGCAGACCCTGCTGCACGTCCGCAACCTGGTGTGGCTGGTCGCCGAGGACCGCGACGACTGCTCGGAGGCGGTGGCGTCGGCGCTGGAGGAGTGGGCCGCGGCGAACACGCCGCGCAGCCCGCGGCCAGTCGCGGAAGGGGAGGTCGGGAGGAGACCCTACGTGCACCTCGTCAGCCCGATGCCCTCAGCATACAGGTTCGGCCACCCATTTTTTTTTTTTTTTTACGTGGATCCTCTGAATTTGGATCTGGGCTTAGGAGAAAATTGTAAACCCCAACACAGTAAAAAGATACCTCCTCTCTAGTAAGGTTTTTACGACCCAAATTTTCATTTTCTTTACTTCTAAGCAATTTGTCCTTTTTCCCCTGTCAGATTCACGTCCATCAAGCCGAGGGGCGTGTCGAACCGCAACGCCGCCCTCCGCTGGATCCAGGAGCACCACGGGACCCTCACGGGGGCCACCGACGCCGGTGGCGTCGTCTACTTCGGCGACGACGACAATACCTACGACCTACGCCTCTTCGACGAGATCAGGAACCAATTCCATAAAGCCTCTGCCTCCTTTTCGACCGTTATAGCTAGTGCAGTAGGAACAATTGGGTGGTATATGGGAAATCAAGGTAAGTTACCAATCTTGGAACATAGCAATAAGTTTAGCAGTCAAGGTAAGCCAGCAAGTTTGGAGCAGCATTGGATACACACTCACTGCACTGCTAAACCTATTGATATGTTTCAAAATCGGTAACTTTCCTTGATTTCCCATGGTACCGGTACATTCAGTACATCCATGTACGTACTATACAATGCATCCACCTCACTTGTCACAGCTCTATGTAATGGTTGCGGCAGCGACAAAGGCTTTATGGAATTGTTTTCAGGTGGACCAAGCGCGTCAGCGTCTTCCCCGTGGGCCTGATCGGCAAGCAGGGCGTGAGCAGCCCGGTCGTCCTCCGCGACAAGGTGGTCGGCTTCACCGACCCCTGGTTCCACCGGCGCAAGTTCCTGCTGGACATGGCGGGATTTGCCTTCAACGTGGACCTGTTGTCGGAGAGCGGCGGCGCCCGGATGCCCTTCGTGGCCGGGATGGAGGAGGACGGCTTCCTGCGGGCCCTCGGGGTGGAGTACTCGGACCTGGAGGCGGTGGCCGAGGGGTGCACGGAGGTGCTGGTCTGGCACACCCAGACGGAGAAGTCCAGGGGGGCGTCCTACCGCCGGTTGAGGGACTCCCACCTGTCCGGGTCCAACCTGCCGGCGCTGCTGAGGCGGCTGAGCGCCGCGGGGGTGTTGGAGGTGGACGACGAGGCCAGGAACGCGCTGCCCGTATGCATGCAGGAGAGGTGCCACTAGGGATCGTCTTGTCGGGAGTGGGGGGGGGAGATTTTCCCGAACCCGTGGTACCCGACCGGTTTTTTTTTAACTCTAGGTGCCACTACGTAGTCACGATGAAATTTTGCTCAGTATTTTGCAACCTTAAAGAACCTCTGGTCAAGTGTGGTTTTTGGACTAATCATTCCTCCTCCCTCTCCATCAGTGCTTCAGTTTCCACGGACATTCCTTAACAGCATCATCGCTAGCAACATATTAGGGCATTTACTACCCAAAAAGGGAGATTTAAGCTGAGATTGTTTAATGTTATGTGCCGTCACAAGTGACTAAGTGCTACAATGACACGTTATCTACTGTGATTTTACGTTAAGACTGCACTACATACTAGTAGAAAAGGGAAGATATATATTAACATGTGATACTGCCAAATCAGAACTCGTATGCGGTGACGTACACGTAGATGTTGGCGGCGGCAGAGGCCTGGAACCGACCCATGTGGTACATCTCCATCAGCAGTTGCAGGGTGATGTCCTGCGGGCCCTGGTAAACAAAATAGCAGGTTTTTTTTTAATCTTTGTGGGAAATCGAGATGCTTCTAATCCTATACCAGGCAGCTGGTTATGTCATGGAACATTTGTTGGCATTTATTATTAAATAAGGACACGACACTGGCGTCAGCATGGCATTTGTGCTGATTATTAAATAACTAACTAGTTTCCAGCACTGGCACCAATATTGGCTGTTAAAAAGTCCTGATCTTGAAACATGTCTTTGATTGTCAAAGTAGGTTTGTTCCTTAAAGTCCCGTCGGGAATTCTCCCTCCTTCCATTTACGTGCCTGAATGGGCTTTACGATGGACAGTACGGCGCTGTGCGATGCCGTCTTCAGCCTGAAGTTGGCCGCCGAAGCCTTCTCCACGTCCGCCGGCGCCCGGACCTCGACCACCGTCAGGGTGAACTTGGTGGTGAGCATGCGGTACTTGGCGCTCTGCATGGTGAAGAGGTTGACGCCGCCGCGGCCGCCGTGCACGCGCAGGTTGGAGATGAGGGAGATGAAGTTGTGAGATACCGACACCGGAAGGCGGGTGCAGGAGGCGTCGCCGGACCTGGAAAAAAAAACCACCACCAAAAAATGGGAAATTATCTGTCGGGAGAAAATTCCTAA
>JAAUYM010016014.1_pt1 | contig 11451 bp, 11 predicted proteins | sample 7278001 | NCBI WGS metagenome assembly JAAUYM01 (sample SAMN14350224, study PRJNA611818) | marine sediment metagenome | isolation source: surface marine sediment (1.8m) | place: French Polynesia: Moorea | collected 2018-08
AGGACAGTGACGACGAGGACGAAGTAGAGGGTGAAATCATGACGATTCATTGCGTCACTTGCGGTGCCAACGTCCAGACCGAAACGGCCATTCGGCACATGTCCAGGTGTTACAATAAGGTGAGGAATAAAGAGAAAACGAGGAGCTAGCCTCTTACTAGAACTCGTGCTATCCATAACGATCCTGCTTTTCTTTCCAGATCGAGTCACAGACGTCGTTTGCCTCAAAGTACAAGACCCAGATCGACGACCGGCGCCTCTTCTGTGACTACTACAACTCGAAGGAGGAGTCCTACTGCAAGAGGCTGAAGGTCCTCTGTCCGGAACACAACCAGGACACCAAGATAGGAGATGACGACGTGTGCGGCTACCCCATGCAGAAGGAGCTGTTCTCGAAGCCCACGAGCTTCTGCCTGAAGAGGAAGAAGACCTGCCACATGCACTTCAACTGGGAGAAGCTGCGCCGGGCGGAACTGGACATGGAGAGGGTGAAGCAGTGGATGAAGGTGGACGAGCTGCTGGAGCAAGAGCGCCAGCTGAGGGCGGCCATGTCGTCGCGCGGCGGGGTGCTGGGTCTCATGCTGCACTCCACCTTCAACCATGAGCTCATGCAGCAGGCGCAGAGGGCCGCGCAGCAGAGAAAGCTACAGCAGCAGAAGCACAACCAGAAACCTATAAAATGAGAATGTCCAACAGTTGGAATAGATATTGTCCTCCCTCTCTCTGTCTGTTACATGTTGCAGGCCAGATCGTTGGATTAATTCTTCCAAATTTTTACATGAGGGTGCTCAGGCAAAATGTTAAACTTTGGCTCAGAAAAAGCCAAACTGCCATGCCCGGATAGAAGTCATAAGACGGGCACCAAGGATGAATTACTTTGTTGCAAGTTTGCGGGGAACAAGGTCCTATTAAACGTAAGCCGTGCAAAACATTTCCACTTTCATCATGGTGTATTTCTGTAGCTTCGCCATTTTGAAACACATTATTTCAAGTCGGGGGGAAAATTATATATGAAACAAGTCGAATACCTCGAATGCCTCGCCTTAGATCGCTTAGGCAGAACCACCATCATCTGCCAACAATTTTTTTTCCTTTCTTCTCTTCCTCTTCACTCGTCCTTCTCCTGCTTGATGTCCTTCTCCTCCTTGAATCGCTTCTCCTTCTTGCTCCTCTTGTGGCGGCTGCTCCCGCTGCTCGGTGACCGGCTTCTCGACCGCTCCCGCCTCCTCTCCCTCCGGCTCTCGGACCGGCTCTCGCCGCGCTCACGATCACGGTAGTCTCTCCCACCGCTGCTGCTGCCGCTGCCGCCGCCGCCGCCACCGCCGCCGCTGCCCCCGGCCGCGCCGCTAGAGCCGTACCTCGCCTCCCTGGAACGACTCCTCGATCGCCGTCTCTTCCTCGCCTCCCTGCTGTCTCTGGAGTCGTACCGACTGTCCGGCCGGGTCGGCTCCCTCGACCCGCCTCTCCGGCTGCTGTTGCCGCCACCGCTGCTGCCGCGATCGCGCCACGAATCCCGTTCGCGGCGGTCGTCGTAGGTCGGGTCGCCGGGCGGCGCCTCCCCCGGCGGGGCCCCGCCGCCGCCGCCGCCACCGGAGGAGGATGACGGCGGCGCCTCCCACTGGGACTCCATGGTCGGTTCGTAGCCGCCGTGGTAGTAGTTGTCGTACTCCTGCTGCTGGCCAAAGGGGTCGTCCGCCGGGAAGTCGCCCATGGAGCTCGGGGGCGGCCCGTCGAAGCCCGGTGGCGGCCGGCTGGTGGGCGGGGGCAGCCCCGGGGGAGGCAGGCCAGGAGGAGGGACGGTGAAGTCGGGGACTCCCGAGGCGGAGCCGGAGTCCATCGGCCGGTTCTTTGAGAACTCGCGCTTGTCGCTGGTCATGACGGAGATGGGCGCCGGTCCGGACTTGGCCGCGTCCTCCCCCGCCACCGCCGGGAGCGCGCCTGGCGGCGGGCGCGACATGTTCGGTGGCGGGCGACTCAACACCGTCGGCACCCTCTTGGGCGCCACAGCCGCGGCGGCGGCGGCAGCGGCGGCGGCGGCGGAGTGCGGCGTTTGCCCCACGGTGGGGATGTTGCTGACCAGCTGCGGAGGCGTCGGCTTCGGCCCCATGCCGATGCCCCCTCCGCCTCCTCCCGGCATGGACCCTGGCATCCCGGCCCCGGACTCTCCGGTCCTCATCCTCCTCTGTCGGACGCAGTAGGCGTTCCAGGTCTCCTCGGTGAAGCCGTAGTTGAAGTAGTCGGTGATGTCCGCCCCGGGCTTCTTCCACGGCTTATCGTCCAGTGCCTCCAGGTCGAACTCGTGCGCCGGCGCCCCGTTTATGGCGCCGACCGCGTCGAACTCCTCCACGGCGAACTTGCCCTTCTTCTCCGCCCCCCCGGGTGGGCCCCTGAGGACTGGTGGTGCCCCGGGACCCCCCTTGCCCAGCCCGCCGAAGGTCTGGTAGGAGGAACTCTTGGCCACCGCGTCCGTGATCTTGTCGTGGTCGATGGTGATCTGCACGCCATCCTCGTCGTCGGACTCGTCATCGTCGTCGTCGTCGTCGTCATCGTCTTCCTCTTCTCCTTCGCCCTCGCCAGGTGCTTCCTGCGCCGCTTCCGCCCCTTCTCCTCCCTCTTTCGCCTTGTCTCCGTCTCCGTCTTCTCCGTCTTCTCCTCCTTCTGCGGCTTCGCCACCGTTCAACTCCTGCTACAGATGGACGGGGGAAAAAGAAACAAGATCGAAAAAAATCCTCACCAAAACCACTCCACAGCACGTAGTGTAACTACAGTACTTGCTGCCCTCCTCACCTCTTCCTTCCCGGCGTCTTCCTCCTCCGCCCCTCCGTAGAGGAAGTCCTCGTCGTCCGCCATCTTCAAGCCGGGATCACGGGAGGGGGAGGAAGGAGGAGATTCACCAAGCTGCGGGCGAACTGGTGGAAGGAGGACACGTTGACGTTGTTGGGGACCAGGAATCCGTCTGGTTACCAAAGAATTATATAAAAAAAAAACAACACAAAAACCGCTGCCGCCCCTCGCGGAGTGGTTCTAGTCAGCTGTCGCCAGCCGACAACTTGGTGCCAGTTTGGGCGGATTCTCACCGATTTTTTTTATTTATTAAAATTTTATACTGTCGTTCAAGGTTGTCTAACTGTCTAACAGCCAAGCGAATATAATCAGAGCTATACCTGCCTCCACTTCATATGTGTAGGTATACTATTGTACGCTATAGCACACTGTCGGCTATCAGCAGAATATTTTTTTTGTCAACTTTTTAGGAAAGTTTTCTGGTCGCGCACCTTACATTTTAAAAGGTTCCCTAGCCAAGGAGTTGAACCTTAGAACTCCTTGCCCTACATAGTCACAAGTATCATAGGCACATGTAGTAACTTTAATTAACCTGATAATGCTGAAGTGGCAAGGTGAGTTGCCTGCTCACAGATTCGGATGCTGTGCTGGCCAACAGCACCTGGCAGCTGAATGCACCCAAAAAGTACTAACCAGGCTCAGTGTTGCTTAAATCACTTCCAAGTGATTTTATGGAAACTGGTGTTTCAAAATGACAACCGCCATTGGTGTCATATTAAAATTAAAGGAGACTGAAAAAAAAGTAAGCAGGGCTAGCACTAATATTTTTTGCAGTAAAAGTTTAACTACGGTATGTACGTACGTATACCGGATGTATTTTTTTTATGTGCGTAACCACATCAATGCCTCCGAGGTCATTTGAGGCCAAAATTGAGGTCTTTTTCAGCCAACTTTGTCACGATTTACTTTGTGATAAACAAAGTTTTACACCCCTCAGGCAACACCTGCACACGTCTTCTTCAATAGCAGACGCAGTCTCCAATGGGGTTTGCGCAGTCCCAGCAGAAGTGGTGCCCGCAGTAGGTGCAGTGCATGTGGTGGCAACCCCCGTTTTTCTCGATCTGCACGAAGCACCTCGGGCACTCCTTCACACCCCTCACCTTGCAGTACTTGATCGCGTCCAGAGAGACCTTAAAGAAAAAAAAAAGGGGAAGGAAACCTGTTAGTTATGCTTCCGATCATTTTACATCACTCTTACAATTTTTCTCCGAAATTTAAAAGTAGCACAGAAATGAAGAAAAGGTAATTGGTCAAAAGGTAATAATTGGTGAACATTACTTAACCTTTGTTTCTTCTCCTCTGAGAATATCCATAAACATCTGGAAAGACCTCATGCTCTGTCCTCCATAGGCATGGTAACTTATGTAGGCCTTTCCATATCGTTCCTCCAGTTCAGCTCTCTCCTCTTCACCTCCCTAGTGTAGCAGGAGAGGGGACAACAGTGCAATATTTATATGCATAAAACATCCTGGCATTGCTTCGTCACCTCCAGATATTGTGTGGCCAGTCGCTCCCTCTCGCCGTGAGTGAGGGAGCTGAGCATCTCGCCTACGACGCGGTCGACGTGCTCTTTCGCCTTCGCCAGTCCGACCGACCTCAGCATCCCCTCGAGCTCGTCCAGGTCCTTGGACGGGGCGGCCTCCCCGCCGGCCCCGTCCTCTTCCCTGGCGGCTTCCAGCAGGTGCAGCTGGTGGCTGTCGCACCTGGTCGGGCCGTGAAACGTCCTCTCGCACTGGGTGCAGAAGACGAACCCGCAGGCCGGGCACTGCCCGCACCGCTCGGCCTCCCTCACCTGCGCCGGGTGCTGGCAGTCGACCCTCGGGCACCACGTGGTGGAGCTCATGGACCTGATGGCCCGGTGCAGCATGCCGCGGTCGTAGTGCTCGAAGAGGCGTGTCCCCACCAGGCGGCGGACGACGCCGTGGTCCAGGACGGAGTCGCAGGCCGGGTCCGGGCACTTGACGCCGGCCTGGTTGCCCTCGTCCTCGATCTGTGTGCGGCAGTACACTGCCAGGCAGCGGCGGCAGTAGAAGTGGTTGCAACCCTTCTCCCCGGCGACCTCAAAGTCCTGGCAGGAGAGCTCGGAGAAGCAAATGAGGCACTCGCTGAACCTGGTCCCCTTGGCCTTGGCGTCGAGGCGGACGAGCTCCCGCAACACCTGCCCCGACTCCACCGTCAGGCGGTCCTCGATCTCCAGCGTCTCCAGGGCCCTGTCTCTCAGCAGCTGGTACCAGTGGTACAGCACCACCTCCCCCTCTGTCCACTCACTTTTCAACAGCTCCGCGAGGCGACCCAGCTGCTCAGAGGTCATCCAGAAGCAGTCCAACGAAAACTCTGGCATTTCCCTCTCCGGGTAGTCCTCCCTCATCTTGAACCTCACCTCCAAGTCTCCGAGGGTGGCGACCTCAACCGTGGACCCCGAGACCGCGTTTCTAACCAAGAAGGGGCCCCCTCCCGCCTTCTCCAGGGCCACCAGCATGGTCCCCCTTTCTCCACTGCCACCCGCATGGAATTTCTCCTCCCCAAGGATGGATCGGAGGGCCACCAGCTCTTCCTGGACTTCTTCCTCCGGGTATTTCCGGCAAGTCGCCATTGTTGAGCTGGCGAACTTTGACGCGTGTGAGCGTGTGTGTTGAGGCGGCGGTGTTACTGCTGAGAAATGGCCTTTGCCCGCTCAAAATCACCTTCAATCAATAATGGGCAGACCCAAAAAAAAGGCACTGAGCCGGCAGGTAGCATTAATGCACCACTGTTGTGCCCTATGATCGAGCGCTGCGTGATCTGCCTGTACTACAATATCCTGAATGAGTCGCGCATTGCGCAAGCAAAACAAAGCATATGGTGAAATGCCTTCCAGATAGTAATATACACAGTACATACCTATACAGTAGAGTATAGGTGAGCTCCAAGAAGGAGAGGAATGACATCGTCCAAACTTTTTTTCAAATCCGTGAAAAGCATAGCATTTATATTTTTATGCATTACCGTATTTAAGGACGTAACTATACGCATGTATCCTGTTAAAAATGGGATGTTGCTGCAAGCAGCCTTGCGGTTGTGACAAAATAATGTTGTAAACAGAAATTCTAAGAGGAAGATAAATTTGAAAATAAAACAGATGACAAGGGGCCAATTTTTCGCAATGTCTTCTGCTCCTGGTGATAAAAAACCCTCCATCATCGCGAAAGTTTGTTTATTGCATTATTTTTTTTATGTGTGTGTGATGACGCGGGCAGTCCATTCAATACACGATGTGGTAGTTGTGGTCGTCCCTCCTGTTCTCTATCTCCCTCATGACGCCCAGCACCAGCTCCTCCTGCCAGGGCTTCCCGATGACCTGCACCCCGAGGGGAAGACCCAGGGCTCCCCTGTGGTATGTACACCACGTAGGTGATAACACACGTGCACACACACGGGAATGAATGAATGGTACCTGGTCGAGGCCTTTATTGCCCTGTAGAAGTTGTCATCCTCGCGGAAGCCCTCCAGGTCCTTCTGGTCCTCCTCGCTTTCCTCTGTTACCCTGTGTGCGTACAGAAAGAAAATGAGTGGAACTGTCATTTTCTGACTCCTGTCGGATGGAGGAGGAATTCGTCATTAACCTGACGGATCCAGCGGGGAAGTCGAGCAGGTTGTAGATGCCGGTGATGGACACCCCTATCACTGTCCTGAAGGAGAAGTGTAAGACCCTATACTAGTACTACCATAGGCATGCACCGGAAAGGTAAGTTAAACCCTACTCACTTTGCCGCCAAGTCCAGGGTGGCGGCTGGACAAGGAAACACTGGGGCAAGCACCATGTCAATACCTTGGCAAAAAAAAAGCGATGTGAAAAAAAAGGAACAAACCTCAACTGGGTCAAAAAGTTTGATAACTCACTGACCATTCTGTTGCCAGGTGTCCAACACTTCCTGGATGAGCTCGTGCTGCTTCTCCAGGGAGATCCACAGGTCCTTGGTGCTGTGGGGGACGCGGGAGTAGTCTTGGAACTTGGCCACTATCCCGTCCCCGGTGAGAGACAGCAGCCTCCGGAGCAGCAGCCTCTTGAGCGTCCAGGGCGTCCTCCAGATCATCTGGTGCAGCGACAGCGTCTCGTCCCACACCTCCCCCTCCATCACGGCCAGGCTGTTGGCGCCGGCGCCGTCCGCGAGGATGTTGTAGAAGAGGAACTCTGCGGTCTCCAGAAGCAGAGGAGGCGTGAATGGAAGGGTCTCGTGTCCGGCGGCCTCCAGCAGCTTGGCAGCCTCGCGGACGGCCCTCTTGCACCCGGGGGTGACGTCGCAGATGCCGTCGGTGTCGTACCAACCGATCCTGAGTGGCCTCCTGCTCCTGAGGAAGAGCATCTCGTTCCACGGCAGCGGCACCACCTCGTGGTCCCTGTCCGCGGCCTCCCGGGGCCTCTCCAGCACGATCCGGTAGGCGGCCGCCAGCCCGTCCGCCGTCGGGCACATCAGCCCCACGTTGGAGACCACCCCGAGCACGCGGCCCTTGATCCCCACCCGCCTGCCCCTCTGGCAGAGCCTTCCCATGGTGGGCTTGAGCGCGGCCACCCCGCAGAAGGCCGCCGGGACCCGGACGCTCCCGGCGATGTCGGTGCCAACGCCAAGCGGGGACCCGCCCAGGGCCAGCAACGCGCCCTCGCCGCCTGTGGAGCCGCCCGGGGTGCGGGCGTCGTCGTCCGGGTGGGTGGTGGTGCCGAAGATCGGGTTCGAGCAGTAGGGCGCCTTCATCAGCTGCCCGACGTTGGTCTTACAGAAGGGCACCGCGCCAAGTGACCTCAGGAAGGCCACGACGGCGCCGTCGGAAGACTCCGGGTGATCCAGGAAGCGGGAGACCCCCACAGTCGAGGGGTAGTCCTTTGACAGTATTATAGGTAGTAGTACGTACTACTACTCCTTTCTCTCTGCTACAGGTTGCAAACCATATGGTTAGATCAATCCTTCCCAGGAAAATTTGTATTGGGTGCTACTATTTTATGGGGACGGACATAGTGAGGTCAAAAATTTTATAGGGGTGTCCGAAAGAGGTGCCTATTTTATGCCCCCCCTCCTTCCCAAAAATGACTACACTTCAAGCAGAAGAAGGTCTGAGATCAAAAAGTTGCATAAAATAAAAGTTGTTCCCCTCCCCAAAAAGAGCCACCTTGATGTGCAGGCACTCCTTGATGCTAATTGGCAACCCGTGTAGAGGCCCCCTCTCCTCCTCCGGCGTAGACTCCAGCTCCTCGGCCCACTTGGACGCCTCCAGGATGAACTCGGTCACGCAGTTGGTGGCGGCCGTCGCCTCTAGCGCGCGCGCCTGAAACACGTAAAGGGACGATTGACTATCATGCAATTAAAATACACGAAATAAAAATTGACCATGCTGCAGCACCTGATATGCCCTCAGCACCTGCCTTGGCTTGTGCTCCCCCTTCTTCAGCCTCAGCAGGAGGGACCTCAGCGGCAAGTCCACGATCTCCTTTCTCTCCTTGGTCAGCAAACCTGATTTAAGCAGGAGTTGTCATTGAAAAAGAAAATAATACGTACGTACGTACAACATATGGATAATTGCGCTCAATGTTACTCCTCTCTTCCTCTTGCAGCCCTTCTCTGAGGGTCTTCTCCAGCAGTCTCGTCCTCTCCTCAACCCTAGCCCGGTATTTGGCGACCCTGCTTCGAACCAGACGACTCTAGGGGTGGGGGGAAAATTACGTAATAACACAATTTTGTTCCTCAGCTTGTGTTCTCATTACGGATGTTTGAGGATCCATGCGTGTACATACGCAATCAGCACATAAGCTTGGTATGAAATACGTAATGCTGGTTTGAAATCCAGACCTGCCTGGAGGCGACGACGGCCCTGTTGACAATGTAGGCAGCGGCGGCCGCCGCCACCAGCCCCTTCCAGTTCCTCCATGCCCATCGGGCGACCCCATGCACCACGGACTCCGAGAGGGAGGACAGGGAGTCCAACATTTTTGGCTTCTTTTACAAGCTCACCCTTCTACAGCTCTGGTAAGCACTTAAAGAGAAGGAGACAGGTCAGCAACACTTTTACTACGACTATCTTGACACCCCCTTCCTTCCCTTCTCTCTTTTTTTTTCGGGCAGCAGCACGCTTAATGTTTGTTGTGGACTTACGACTTGGGTGATGAGAGCTCCCCTCTCCCCTCCTCCTCTTCCCCCACTGCATGGTAGGCAGCAGGCATCTAACTCTTGAACAATGGGCATAGCGGCAGCTCTATGCCACGATCATGCATCCACTAAGAAGAAGTTCTGTGGGCTAATTGCAGGAGTACATGATGAATTGATGATGAAGGCCACATGAAGATAAAGCGCTGTTACGATGGTGGGCGAGTAAGGGACGCATATGAAATGCAAACAGAGAAAAATATGTTGATGCTGTACGAATTGCATTATGTCCATACTGAAGAAATGCATTTCGAAAATACATGTGGGTACTTGTGTGAATGCTTGGATCAGCATCGTGGATTCGTAAAATTGTAGCTTTGTACCTCAATATTCCCACATCTGAGAGATTAAATATGGCCTAAAGTGTTAACAGTCTACCCAATATAGCCTACCAGACACGCGAGAGACAGAAATAATCACTTTTGTGGTTAATGTTTTACTATGTTGGGTTAACATTTGGGCCATACTTAATCTCGCAGATGTGACAACCCTTCATATGAAGAGGACGCAGTAGTAGCATATATGGTATATATATATTTCCCTCCCCCCCCCGCGTTATTTTTTTTTAAAGGGGGGAGAAAAACACGTTATGTACGTACGTACAGACGTTCGTCTACGGTACCTGCACAGTTCTTCTCACGATTAGGTACAAGAGGGCTGGAGGGAAGGAGAGCAAAATGCTGTACACACACACATCATAGTAATGATCATCTGCAGTTTTAATAATAAAAAATGCACTCTGAGCGTCTCTCTGTATCACCTTTCTGCTCGAGCCCCAGACCACCACCGTGAACCTCAAAAATATTCATTCTGTTGAACCTTGAGTAAAGTATGGACTTTTCCTGGAAAAAAAATAACCACTGCTGCAGTAGGGCGGCCACTAACACACAAAAAATCGCAAAATGGGAAAAAAAAACAAACTTGGGTGGGGTTTTTTTTTTCGGAGGGGTACAGAGTGGGGGGACATCACAGAGCCAGAGACATGGGATGGGGTCGGTAGTGATGGAAAACAAAAATGAGCACCTTCTCAACCCCGTCATCTCCTCAACTTTCCTTGAGTAGGCGCTGGTGGCACATCTTTCTGTGTGCATGTGTGTGTGTGTGTGGACGGGGGCCAATGATTATTTCTTTCCCCCCCTAATTTTCTTTCTCAGTCCATCTGGTCCCCTCGCGACTTGGACTCCTCCCCGGGGTACTTCCTCGGGGAGAACGGGTTCTGCGTCGTCGTCGTCGTCGTCGCGGTCGTCGTCGCCACCGTCGCCGTGGCCGGGTTTCCGTCCGCCCCGACGGCGAAGCTGCTCATCTGCTGCATGAGCCCCAGGGTGCCGGAGCGCTCGACCGTGACGATGACCCAGATGTCGTCGCCGAAAAAGAGTCCCTGCGCGGTGCTCAGCCTCCACTTGCTCTCGTAGATGCCGGGCTCCCGCGGGCTGCGCATGCGCAACGTCAGATCGCGCATCTGGCAGGGCAGCAGCGGCTCCACCGACACCCGGTCCGGGGACGGCGCTCCGGCGACGTCCGGCAGGGTCAGCAGGTGTCCGTGGGTGTGCACCAGCAGGCAACCTAGTGGGAGGGAGGGAGGGGGGTGATAAAAGCAAGAAACTTGAGATTACTGCACTGAATTCGGGGTGAAAACTGTTGCCCAACCAATATCTCTAGCATAAATTTGGTGATGGGTTCTCCTAACGTCAGGGCCTGTTGGAATAGTGGGAAAAAAGCCCTTAGAGCAACCAAATTTTGACTAATTTCCACTAGTGTCGTCACCCTCAGGTGTGCTGTCCCTAGTGACCCCAACATTGGTTGGGTGATAATTTCCCTCTCCTCCCCCCCTCACCGTCCGGCCACCGCTCGCTGCCGGTGTTCTGCACCTTCCACGTCTTGACGAAGGTGGTGTCCGGGGGCACGCTCTCCCCCTCGCCCACCGTCGCGTCCTTGACGAACGACATCTGCGGCAGGCGGGAGTCCGGACCGGCCTCAAGATCGAAGTAGGAACACACCGCGGCCTAATAAAAAAAGGAAAGGAAAGAGAAAAAGTTGGCCACGCCATATTTTTTTCCCCCTCTCCCCCTGAAGTGCAATCAAGTTCAACCAACCAACTTGCCTGCACGTTCCACCCGTTCATCTCCAGGTAGAACTTGGCGTTGGCCACCGACAGCGTGTCCGAACCGACCAGGCGGAGCATCTGGGACACCTGCAAAGCGGTGGATGCGGGCAAACCTTAGTTTTTATCGAGGAGACCCAGCCCACCCACCCCCACCCCACAGCTACGACAACTGGCCCCTCTGGCCCCCTCCTGCCTCCTCACCAGGTCGTCGTGGTCCGCTGCCTGGAGGCTGCCCATCTGCTCCAGCAGTCCGGCGGAGATCTCCTCGTCCACCTCCATGGCCAGGACGGCGTCGAGACCTTCCTCACTGCCGTTGTTGCCCCCGTCCCCG